>Ga0123337_10000568_pt1 | contig 60089 bp, 54 predicted proteins | sample frozenSSSSmetaG_FD_89792 | JGI IMG/M metagenome (GOLD analysis project Ga0123337, IMG submission 89792) | Glacier valley bacterial and archeal communities from Borup Fiord, Nunavut, Canada, to study Microbial Dark Matter (Phase II) -... | ecosystem: Environmental > Aquatic > Freshwater > Ice >... | reverse complement strand
TGATATTCATGGCCTTGAGTATTTTTAAACCAAGAAACATCAATTGGATAAACTATGGAAATAATTGACACGAGCTGTCAAAGAAAATTTGGGCACGTGCATGATTCCGAAGACTCATATTAAGAATATATGAGCAAGCCTAATTCAATGTTATATAAGATTGTATTTGGCTTATTTTTGCTTTTTGGGAGCTATTTATCTTTTGCGCAGACAGTTTTTAAAGGCGTTATTGAAGACTCTAAAACGGGGCAACCAATCCCATACGCAACAGTATTTTTAGCCAATACCACCTTTGGAACAACTTGTGACGATGAGGGGAAGTTTTCTCTTAATTTGCCTGATGGCAACTATGAAGTAATCGTTAGGATGCTGGGCTACGAAGGCCTAACATTTAAACTTCCAACAGATATTATTAAACCAAGGGAGTACAGATTTAGGCTTGTTGCTGTAGATGAAGAATTAGAGACATTGAATGTAAATGATACCCGAGATCCAGCTTGGTTTAAAAATTTGAAAGATTTCAAAAGTTACTTTCTAGGGACTACTTACAATGGGCAGGCTTGTGAATTAGAGAATGATCTTTCGATGATTCTGGATGATCAATCCCTACCAGGTACTTTGATTGCATCGTCCAGAGAAATACTTAAAATTCATAATCCCAATTTAGGTTATAGACTAGATTATCTGCTGAACGATTTTCGGTATAATTATAAGGAGGGATTTGTCACATATGGCGGGTATCCGCTCTTTATTCCAGATACTACACTTTCTACGAGAAAACAGAAAAGGGTGGAGAAAAATAGGCTGGAAGCTTATCATGGGAGTTTGCAGCATTTCCTTCGTTCAGTCTATACCGGAACGACAGTCTCTGAAGGCTTTGAGATACGTAGGCTTTATCGTAAGGATGATCCAAAATATCCAGGAGAATACATTGATAGCGTGGGTACTGAACTTATCACATCCTTAGCTTTTCGAAAAAATAGGGAAACGAGGGCGTTTTTGGAATTCAAGGGACATTTACAGATAACCTATCTGAATGAGAGAGAAAGTCCTCAATATATAATGGGAATGGGTCGAAACATGCGTAATACTCAAACCTCTATTGTGACACTAATAGCAGAAAGTCTCGAGATTTTTGAGAATGGAAGTCTTTCTGATCCTTTTGGGCTCTTAATGGAAGGTTATATAGGTTGGGAAAGAGTCGGAGATCTTTTGCCTATTGACTACTTAAACACAGCAGAATTTAAACGGGGTGTGCAGTAGCTTTTTAGCATGATTTTGTCCGTGGGGGCAAATTCCTATAGGTCTATATCCAGCTTGATTTTTTCTAAGTAAAGTGCTTTTTCTACACTGGCATATAGTAATTCCTGGTCAATAGGCTTAGTGATGTAATCATCCATACCAATTGCGAATACTCGTGCTTTGGTCTTCTCGGTAGTATCGGCAGTGACAGCAATGATCGGAATGTCTTTGGAATTCATGCCTGAACGACCAGATCGAATTAGCTCTGTGGCTTCATATCCATCCATTTCTGGCATTTGTAGATCCATTAGCACTACGTCGTAGGCTTTTGTTTTCATGGCTTCCAGAGCTTCCAGACCATGGTTTGCAAAGTCAAAACTTACTCCCTTCCATTTTCTCAGAATTGATTTGATCACCAGTTGATTCACGGTATTGTCTTCGACTACAAGGAAATGCTTGTCTTGCATCAGCTTTTCAGCTTGCGCAGGAGTCATTAAGTCATGAGTTTTTTGAGAGGAAATAGATCTTTCAAGCTCAATTTTAATGCTTACCTGAGTTCCTTCATTTTTCAAACTGCTGACAACTATAGTTCCATGATGTAGATCAACCAAGGCTTTTACTATACAAAGTCCAATTCCAAAACCTCCATATTTGCGTTTGTCATTGATTTGTTCCTGACTGAATGAATCAAAAATCCTATTGATTTTATCTTTGGCAATTCCAACTCCAGTATCCTCAATATCCAATGTTAATAGAAGCTTGTTTCCACGTGTTTCCTCCGTATTCACGGTCAGTTTGACCTGACCTTTTTGAGTGAATTTAGTAGCGTTGTCCAGTACATTCGAAACGATTTGCTTCAATCTTATCGGGTCTCCTATCAGTTTTTTATGAATGTTGTTTCGCTCCTCGTACACAAATTCCAATCCTTTTTCACGGGACTTTTGGTTGGTTACGATCTTCAGTTCCTGTATGATTTTATGAAGATCAAAATCCACATGAGCTAGTTTCAAATCACCTTTTTCAATTTTAGAATAGTCCAAAATATCATTGATCGAACCAAGCAAGGACATAGAAGAATATTGGATCACTTCCAGGTTGTTTTTGATCGTGGTATCGTCCGTGCTACTTATTATGGATTTAGACAGTCCTACAATCGCATTCAGAGGAGTTCTAAGTTCATGGCTCATGTTTGAAAGGAAGAAAGACTTCATGTCATTGGATTCCTCTGCTCGCATCAATGCGATTTCCTGAATTTCTTCTTTTTCAGTTTTCAGCAGGCGAATTCTATTTGCCATAGAAAGTGAGAGGAAGATGATTTCTGCCCCAGTGCCTATTTTGGAGGCATTTGCTGTGAAGAATGAATTTTGAATCAGGGAGAAATTATTCAGTATGAAAATCACAAAGCCGAATGTCAGACAGGCAATACCGATGCTAAAAAAAGTATCCACATGTATTTTTTCGAGAAAGCTTTTGAAAATCGTCATGATGACTAGAATGAGCATAAGGAAACCCAAAGCATTTACCGCCGGGTAATAAAATGCCTGACCTGCTGTGTAAGTCACGATAAATAGCAGGAGAATCCCATGAGCTAGAAATAACAGCTGAAAGGATCTCTTGATGAAATTTGATATTTCACCGGCTTTCAAATACACATAACTGTAAGTTCCAAGAGCCAATGAGCTAAGTGCTGCAAAGATCAGTAGAGAGCGATTTGCAAACCATCCTGGTTCTTGGGTGATGAACTGATAGAAGTATCCATCAAGATTCATGTGAAGTAGCGCTACAGAAAGCACATACGCCACGTAATAGATGAAACTCGATTCCTTCATTCCAAAATAAAAGAAGAGATAAGTAACTCCAGCAAGAAAGAGTATACCGTAGAAAAAGCCAAAAATCAGTTGGTTGAAAAAGGAAGATGATACTAATGAGGATGTATCATTAAGGACTAATGGAAGACTGATTACTTCTCCATCGCTTTGGAATTTAATGTAAAAATCAGATTTGGAACTGGCGGGGAGGGTAATCGGAAAGATTATCTTTCTATGGTTGAAAGGCCTATCTGTAAATTTTATCAAATCTCCACTTGCTTGATCCGAGATAATTTCCCCATCGGTTAATTGGTATAGATGGGCCACATCTGTAATAGGCCTGGCAGTTTCGAGATAGTAAGTCTGTGGCTGATCAGAATCATTTGTCAAAGAAAATCTAAGCCAAAAAGTCTGGTCTGTAAAACCAAGATCTGTAATGGGGTTTTCTAAAACATGAAAATCCAGAGAGTCCTCCATCTTGAGGATTTCTTCCAGAGTATAATCAGGAGAATCAACTTGCGTGAGATCAGCTTGGGAATGAATTGAAACAGGAAACACTAGTTCTTGGCTTAAGGAAACCTGAGCCGATCCACTTGTGGAATGCATGAATAGCAATCCAAAAACAATGTATAAATACAAATGCTTCATGGGTAAAATAGGTAACGGGTGATATAGGGTAATGTGAATTACGAGGTAAAATCTATATTAGATTATACAAAAGGCTAATTAGTCTGTTTTGTTTAAATTATTTTAAGAAATCTCGGTTTTTATAGCTCGGATGGGGGTATTTATAAAAACCTTCCCCAGTTTTTTCTCCCAGCTTTCCTTGATCCACGTATGTTTTCAGAAAGTCTGCAAAAGCTCTGGATGCTGCATTTCTTTTAACACTTGTAATGTGCCAGGCAGTATCTATTCCTACATTATCCAAAATCCCAAAGGGTCCAATAGGCATGCTGAAGTTGATCATCCAAGACTTGTCTATAGCTTCGATTTCGGCTACTTCCCCAGTTACGAGTCTTCCAGCGGCATCTATTAGCGAAACCAATAAGGTATTGAAAATATAACCCGAGTGCTCTTTTTTTACGAGAATCGGAATCTGTTTCAATTTTCTCCCCAAGTCCTCCAAAACAGCTATCAACTTTGGATCAGTGTTTTGGTGCGGCATGATGTCTACGACTCTGGAATGAAAAACATCATGAAAATGAAAGGCGCAGAATTGCTTTGGTCTGCCGCTATCTTCTGCAAGCATAGAAGGAAGCAGGTAGGAGGTATTAGTCGTGAAAATGGTTTTGGTAGGAGCGAGTTCGCCAAATTGCTTCCAGACGCTTTTTTTTATTTCTAGATCTTCGGTGACGCTTTCGCTGATTAGATCAGCATTTGCGACTGCGACTTTAGGGTCAGGAGTGAAGGTAATTTTTTGAATAGCTTCTAATCCTTCACTTGCTGTAATTTCTTGAGATTTGATTAAATACTTTATGACCTTATTCATGGTAATCAATGAACTATCAAGGCTCTTTGGGTTAATATCATATACAGTGACTATAAAGCCTGAAAGTGCAGCTTGGAGTCCTATTCTAGAGCCGAGGTTACCAGCGCCGAGGATGCAAATGTTAGCAATCTCCATAGTTAGGTGTTTCTGTATTCATTCATTAACTGCAATTTCATGACTGAAAGTTTAAATAGTAAAGCCACCATCTACTGTGAAGACGGATCCTGTGGTGTAAGATGCTGCCGGAGAAGCTAGGAACAAAGCCATTGCGCCGATTTCATCAGCTGTTCCTACACGTTTGACGGATAGTTTTTTCATTACCATGCTCATTATTTTCTCGTTGGCCCACAGTGGTTCAGAGAATTTGGTTTCTATCAAACCTGGACAAATGACGTTGACACGAATCATAGCTTCTCCCCATTCCTTGGCCAGAACCTTGGTCATCGATATCAAAGCCGCTTTGCTGACGCTGTAGATGCCCAGTCCGTGTTCTGGGGAAATGCCTCCAATAGAACTGATATTGATCACCGAAGCATCTGCAGATTTTCTGAGATGTGGCCAGCATAGCTTTGCTAGTTCAAATGGAGCCTTCAGATTAACATCCATGATTTTGTCAAAAGCCTCAGTGCTAGTTTCGTGAACTGGCCCAAATACAGGACTTGTGGCAGCATTATTCACTAAGATGTCCAGTTGGCCATATTTCTCAATGGTTTTCTCAACCAATTGTGAAAGTTCATCCATGTTCTCCACGTTGCAGGCTATTCCGATTGCTTCATAGCCTTTCGAGGTCAGTGTTCTGGCTGCTTTGTCCAGCGCCTCCTGCTTGCGGCTGCACAGTACAACTTTGGCACCAGCCGCAGCAAAAATTTCGGCTATACTTAAGCCGATTCCTTTACTGGCACCAGTGATGAGTGCGACTTTCCCTTCGAGGGAAAATAATGAGGAGAGATCCATGAGCAGTTAGTTTTCTCCTTTCAAGTTAAAAAAAGATACAGAGTAAGCCTGAACGAATGCATATTATTCTTAGTTAAGAATCTACTGATTAATTGCCAAACTCAAATTTTAACTAACTATGATAGATGTAATTTTTGAAAAAACTGGAATGCCGGAGGATGTATTGCAGGTAAAAGAATCACCTGCTCCAGAGCCAAAATCGCATGAAGTTCAAATAGAAGTAAAAGCTAGAAATATCAATCCTTCCGACCTGCTGTTTATTCAGGGTAAGTATGGTATTCAGCCAAGTTTACCAAGTAGTGCGGGTTTTGAAGCTGCTGGAATAATAAGTAAGGGAGATGTGGATGGATTATTACCGGTAGGGACAAGGGTGATGTTTACGGCTCAAGGAACCAATATGGGGACTTGGCGAGAATATATCACGCTTCCAGCCAAGCAGGTTATTCCAATGCCAGAAGGTATGTCATTTGAAGTGGCTTGTCAGGCTTTTGTCAATCCCGTGACTGCGGTGGCGATGGTGAATAAATCTGAATTGAAAGCCGGCGAATGGCTTTTACTTACCGCAGGAGCTTCGGCTTTTGGGAAATTTGCTATTCAAGTGGCAAAGTCCAAAGGCATTAAAGTAGCCTGTACTGTTCGCCACGATGAGCAGAAAAGCTACCTAGCCAATATTGGAGCTGATTTAGTAGTGAATACTGAAAAAGAAGATCTGAAAAAGGTGATTACTGAAGTCGTGGGTGAAGGGGTATCTGTAGTATTTGATGCTGTGGGAGGCGAACTTGCAGCTAAAGCCTTGACCTGCCTTAAGCAGTTAGGTAAGATGTATTCCTTTGGTGTTTTGAGTGGTCAACCTATGCCACTGAACACAGGATTGATGATTTTCAAAGAAATTACTATAGAAGGATTTTGGCTGAGTAGTATCTTAAAACGCATTAGCAATGAAGAAAGAGCTGAGCTTTATAAGGAAACACAGGCTTTCTTAATGCATGAGGATTCTAAGGCGGAAGTAGCTGAGAAGTTCCCACTTACTGAAGTAAAAGCTGCAATCGAAGCATATAATAAGCCAGGGAGAAATGGAAAAATCCTCTTAGTAAGTTAATTTCTTTGAAATAGTTCTTCATAAAAAAAGGGATTCCCCATCTTTGCACTTCAAATCAAAAATACTGAACGGAATGAATTGGGATACGCTGGATAAAGAGCTTACCGAAATAGTGAAAAAAAGAAATCAACTTGCTGCTATGAATTATAGCGACGAAAGTTATGATGATCTGGAAGAAGAGCTTCATGATTTGGAAGATGATTTCAACGAAAACTACGAGGATAGACTTGAAACTGAAATGGAGAAAATCCATGATAAACTTAAGTCTGACACAGATATCCTACTTCCTACAGCCTACATCGCTAATGTTTACAAGCCACTTCTTGCTGATGCTAATGGTATCGTAAGTTATGAAGTCGGCGGTCAGCAGGGAGTTCCTGTCGAATCAGAGCAGTTTGATAAGCAGGATGTTCGCATCGTATTGATCCCGAATCCAGCTAGATTTGTGATGTTGATCAACGGCAAGCAGCTGAAGGATCTGTGGAGAAGTAGATAAGTTTAGTAGAAAGACATAAGTGTTAAGTAGTTAGAAAAGATTTAAGATGATAAATTTTAGAATCAAGAATCTAGATATTAGACATAATTAAATTGAAAGACCTGGTGAATAGCCGGGTTTTTTCATGCGAAAAGGAATAATTTTCCCTGATGTATATTTAAAAGATGAATTCAAAAAGAGTAGTAATTACGGGTTTGGGAGCATTATCTGCTCTTGGAAATGATGTGAAGAGCAACTGGGAAAATGCTAAGCAAGGCAAAAGTGGGGCAAGAGCAATTAGGTATTTTGACGCAGAAAAGTTCAAAACCCGATTTGCTTGCCAGATCTCAGACTTTGACGCGACACAAAGATTAGATCGAAACGAGATCAAAAGATCAGATTTATACACACAATATGCACTTTATACAGCAGCAGAAGCATTGGAAGATGCAGGTTTGGATGTTGCCAACTTGGATTCTCCTTTTGATGCTGGAGTGATCTGGGGCACAAGTCAAGGTGGAATGGGCACTTTCGAAAAGGAGATGAAGGAGTTTATCAGTAATGATCTTACCCCGAGATTCAGTCCCTTTTTCATTCCTAAGTATTTGGTGAATATGGCTTCCGGAGTGATTTCTATGAAGTTCGGATTTATGGGAATCAACTATACTTCTGTCACTGCCTGTGCTTCTTCCAACTCTGCGATCATGGATGCTTTCAACTATATTAGGTGGGGAAAAGCAAAAGTGATGATTACTGGTGGTTCGGATGCACCGATCACCGAAGCAGCCATGGGAGGATTCAATGCTTTGAAGGCACTTTCTACCAGAAATGAAAATCCTAAAGTTGCATCCCGACCTTTTGATGCCGAAAGAGATGGCTTCGTAATGGGCGAGGGAGCGGCAGCTTTGATTCTGGAAGAGTATGAGCATGCAAAAAAGCGTGGTGCCAAAATCTATGGAGAAGTCATAGGTGCAGCCATGACAGCAGATGCATATCATTTGACAGCTACACATCCGGAAGGAGCAGGAGCAATGCATTCTATGAAGTTTGCCTTGGAAGAAGCAGGCTTGACTATTCAGGATGTGGATTACTTAAATGCGCATGCCACATCTACTCCTACAGGTGATTTGAGTGAAATCAAAGCCATTTCGAAGTTACTGGATGGCAACTATGATAAGTTGCATATCTCGGCTACCAAATCCATGACAGGACATTTGCTAGGAGCTGCCGGAGCGATTGAAGCGATATTTTGCGTGAAAGCAATCAATGAAGGAATTGTGCCTCCAACCATAAATACTGAAAACCTGGATCCTGCGATTCCAGAAGGAATTCAGATTGTTACCAAGAATGCTTTAGAGAAAAAAGTGACCGTTGCCTTAAGTAATACTTTCGGCTTTGGCGGGCATAATGCTACTGTGGTTTTCAAGGAGTTTGTTTAGAACTTCTAACCTTTGAGGAGATCCCGAAGATCTATAGATTTCGGGATCTCCTCGAAGGTTTATTTTTTTTTACCGCCAAGTCGCGAAGGATGCGAAGAACTCCGCAAAGGATTAAGGGGTCTTTTATGATTGAGTGTCAGACTGATCGTGCCGTTGGCACAACTGTTAAGTTGCATGTTTTAATTCTCTTGCCAAAGGTAAGGTCTGTAAATGCCCAGAATGAAATTCTGGGTTAGTATGATCAGTGAGGTAGACAGAGTGCCAAAGGCACGATTAGTAATAGAAATGAAAATGGCTCCGTCAGATGTTGACGGAGCCATTTTCATACATAAGACACCAAACCTTCCAGGACTCTTCGATCCCAATAATCATTGGGACGCTCAGGATGACACATCAAAGGTTAGCAAAAAAGTTGCTCCTTTGCGCCTCCCGATAGCTATCGGGAGCGGGAGATACAAAACGTTGCGCCGTTGCGCCGCCGCGTGAAATGTAAAGCAATTACTTAAACCCTAGCTTCACCCTTACTTTATCAAGCAATTCTGCTCCGACTGCCTTGGCTTTTTCTTCGCCGGCGGCAAGCTTCATTTCAATTTCTTCTGGATGACTCATATAGAAGTCGAATAACTCGCGCTCTTTCCTGTACTTATCTAGGATCAACTGCATGAATTCTTTCTTTGCATGCCCATACCCATAATTTCCACCTTCGTAGTTTGCTCGCATCTGCTTGGTCTGCTCTTCTGAAGCTATCAAACTGTACAGCTTAAAGGTATTATCTGTGTCTGGATCCTTAGGTTCTTCGAGTTCCTTACTGTCTGTGACTATTTTATTTATATTTTTCTTCAGCGCTTTTTCAGGAAGGAAAATATCAATGAAGTTATTGTAAGACTTGCTCATCTTCTGGCCGTCCGTACCTGGGATGGTTTTCACCACTTCATCGATTCTAGCCTCTGGAATTGTCAAGATGTCTTCACCCACAATTCTGTTGAAGGTGGAGGCGATATCACGTGCCATTTCCAAGTGTTGCATCTGATCTTTTCCGACAGGAACCAAATCGGCAGAATAAAGTAAAATGTCTGATGCCATCAATACTGGGTAGGTAAACAAACCCGCATTTACATCAGACAGCTTTTCTGCCTTGTCCTTGAAACTATGCGCATTGGCAAGCATAGGGAAAGGAGTGAAGCAGTTCAAATACCAATTCAATTCCGTGACTTCAGGTCTTCTGGACTGGCGGTAGAACGTAGTATTCTCTATGTCCAATCCGAAAGCCAGCCATGCAGCAGCCACAGCCAGTGTGTTTTGCTTTCTCAGTTCCCCATCCTTAGAAGTGGTGAGTGAGTGTAAGTCTGCGATAAAAATATAAGATTCTTCTTTGTTCTGTTTGATCAATTCAATAGCAGGGACGATCGCACCGAGAATATTGCCCAAGTGTGGTCTGCCGCTACTTTGAATGCCTGTAAGTACTCTTGCCATTGGTCTGATTTTGCTGCAAATTAAGTAAATCAGCCTATAATACGTTTGAAATTATGCGTTAATTGCGGGCATGATTAGAATTGAAAAGACCCTTTACACCCTCTTATTTCTTTGTTTTTTCTCCCAACTTACACTGGCTCAAGAGACTATAACTCCAAAGTTGATCTGGGCAGTGAATAAGGTGGATTTGGGTACTGTTCTGGAAGAGCAGGGTCCACAGTTAGCAGAATTTCAGTTTACCCATACGCAGGATTCTCTGTTTTTCATCGAAACTGTTGTGACAGATTGTGGTTGTACCACAGTAGAATACACTCAGGATACCTTGCAGGTAGGAGAAAGCGGGGTTTTGCAAGTGTCATTTGATCCTTCTTCAGGCGCTGGTTTGTTTTCTAGAATGATCATCGTGAAAGGCAATTTATTCGGCGTTCAGGATACGCTTTATATTGAAGGCAATGCTATTCCAAGAGCTGGGGATCCTGAGGGGACTTATAGAACTCGTAAAGGTGATTTGGGCTTTCGACTTTCCAAGATTAATGTGGGTGAGGTGTTTACCAATCAACCAAAATTGAAGCAGGTGGAGGTTTACAATTTTGGCACAACCCCTTTTTACAAAGACAGCCTTCAGTTTACAGGACCGGAGTACATTCAGTTTAGTCAGCTTACGGATTCTATTATGCCAAATGACCGAGGATTACTTCAGGTTCTTTATGATGGAAAGATGAAAAATGATCTGGGGTATTTCGAGGATCAAGTTTCACTTAATTGGAAGGATAGCACCACTTTTATTCAGCTTGATGTACTGGCTGATGTTTTTGAATACTATGCACCTTTTGCCAAAGATGACTTGAATCTAGTGCCACAGCTAGTCATCGATCCAAAGGAGAAAGACTTGAAAACGATTAAAGCAAATGCTATTCAAGTAGTGAATGTGGTCTTGAACAATAGAGGTAAACAAGTGCTGGAAATCAAAAAAGTACAGGGGAATTGTGAATGCCTTAAACTTGAGTTACCGAAGACTTCCCTGGAAGCAGGAGAATCTATTCTGCTTAAGGTGGTTTTTGACCCTAAGGGAAGACAAGGAATTGATCAGCGGAACATTTACATATTCAGTAATGATCCATTAAATCCGGTGCAATTATTCCTGCTCAAAAGTAGGGTGGAATAGTTAGGGAAAGGGTGATTTTGATTTTTTGATATCTACCAAATAGCTTGATATTTTGTACCTTAGTGTCTGTAATGCGCATGCATATTATTTAGCGGCGCTTTATTCACTTCAATTGTTTGATTATGAAAAAACATATACTGTTTGTAGTTGGGTTATTGATTTTTATAGTTTTCGCTTCCTTGAAAATCTCTGAAGTGAATCCGTTTAGGATCTATCCTTACCTACAAGTGTATGGGGAGGGGAAAATACAATTGACTTGGTTCAGTAGTTCGCAGACTGCGAGTTCTATCAAGCTCACTAATGCCAGTGGTTCGGTGATCTATGAAGGTGAAATTGTAGCCGAATCCGTACCCAATATTTATTATACTTCCCAAGAAAAAAATCAAGTTATTACTGGTTTGGAGCAAGGGAGCTGGATAGAAGGTGATCAGGTTTTTCGCTATAGGATGCCAATTGACTTACCGGCAGGAGTTGCCGTAAACTATTTGGTTAAACTCGGTGGAGTGGACTATGCAGGTGCTTTTACAATGCCAGCATCGAAAACCAGTTGGGAAAAGATCAGATTCATAGCGCTAGCAGACTCTGAAACTGATCCGAGAGGAAGAGTGACAAACAGAGCATGGTATCCTGGAAATCCATTATTACGACCTATTACTACCGTTCCGGCACTTTGGAAGGAAAAGTTTGGAAGTACAGTAGAGCAAGGTTTAGAGCTGCCTAATTACATGTTGACCGAAGAAGTTGGCTATAATGAAAATCTGAAGGTTATAAATTCCCGAAATCCGAACTTTATAATCATGCCTGGTGATTTGGTGCAGGGAGCAGGATATCAGCCTGGATGGGATGAGTTTTTTAGACAGAATGCCGGGAATATGGGGAAGGGTTTGTCTAGTTATGCCATCATTCCTGCACTGGGCAATTGGGAGTCTTTTGGAGCCATCAGTGGAGGATACGGGACAAATGAGAAAGGTGAATTTTTACCTGTTGTAGGTAGGAATCGCTTTCATACCTATTTCGAAACACCAATTGAAGATCCACTACAAAAGCATAAAAAGAGCTACTATAGAGTAGATTATGGGCCAGTAACTATTTTGACATTGGATTCTAGCAATGGTACACCTGAGCAGACCGCAGCTGATTTTGAGGGACAGCCAAAACTTACAGGAAAGCAATACACTGTTCCAGGAACTGATACGCAAGAAAACTATTCGCTAGCGCAATACAATGCTGCTGGAGGAAAAGACCTAAGCAGTTTTGGACCTGGAAGTGACCAATATATTTGGTTGGAAGAAAACCTGAAAAATGCCAGTGAAAATGGTCAGTTAATCTTTGTACAGTATCACCACATTGCTTTTTCATCAGGCGAGCACGGCGTGCCCTTGAACCATGAACTTTCGATTGGTCAGGTAGGGACGCCTATGCGGGTCTTGAATCCTATGCTTGAGAAGTATGGTGTTGTGGCCGTTTTCTCTGGTCATGACGAGATATTTGAAAGAAGCTTTGTAGATGAAGATAGCGACGGCAAAGGCATCATGTATTACGATGTAGGTGTGGCTGGTGATGGTCTTAGGGGGGAAAAGAGAGATTGGTTAGGCAATCCATTTAATACCCTCGATTACAATCCTTATCGAAAATGGTCCGCAGACCAGAGTTCTTTGGAGCAGTGGGATACTTCCGGGGCCAATCCTGTGTTAATAGATGGTGGAAAGCATTATGGGCATTTGGAGGTGAATCTGGAAAAAAGCGTGGAAGGTGATCAGGAATTCGCTCTGATCAATTTTACGCCTGTTTATATTTTTCCGGTTTTGGATCAAAACTACAACCTGCAGAAAGTAGAACGTCGGGTGTATAAAGACGAGGTAAGTTTAAAAATACCTTTGAGGAAAACTGACACAAAGCCTGTTGTAAAAGATCGGGTAGAGTTGGAGCTTAACAATGAAGGGAAAGTAACCTTAAAGCTAGAGCAGGTTTTCACGAATTGGCCGATAAGTTCTATATACACAGTGACCTTGAGTAAGTCTGACTTTACCTGCGAGAATATAGGCGCGCAAGAAGTCATCGTCACTATCAAAGATGATAAAGGGAATACTTGGGAGGAGAAAATCGAGGTAGTTATTCAAGATAAAATAGCACCAGTCCTTGAAACCAAGAATCTGGTAGTTGAGCTTGATTTGACTATAGGGCAAAAGGAATTAATCCCGGAAGATTTTATTCAATCAATCACTGATAATTGTGCTGTTAAAGAGGTTACGCTTAACAAAACCAAAGTCACCTGTGAGGATGTTGGGAAAGAGATTGTAGTAGAACTTAGGGCTGTTGATTTCTCAGGCAATGTCACTGAAAAAAATGCCCTAGTAATTGTTAAAAGCTTTACTTCTAGCCCTGTGACTATCACAGGTTCGGAATCCATATGTGTTGGAACAAAGCAAACACTGACTTTGAAATCTGAAGCTGCTTTTGAAGTAGTAAGATGGAGAAAGAATGGAACGGAGATTTCAGGAGCAACAGGAAAAACCTTGGAAATAGAAGGAGCTGGAACTTACAAGGCGGTGATCAGATATGCTGGGGCTTGCTTATTTGAAACTGAAGAATTTATTGTTAAAGCGACCAATTCTACTCCAATAATTATTGCTGGTTCAGAATCCATTTGTGGAGGTACTGCGCAAACTCTGACGCTAAAATCCGAAGCTGCTTTTGAAGTAGTAAAATGGAGAAGAAACGGAACTGAAATCGCTGGAGCTACAGGAAAAACTTTAGAAATAGAAAATGCAGGAACGTATCAGGCTATAGTAAAGAATGCTGCTGGATGTCTTGTGGAGACTGGAGATTTTGTTGTTAAAGCTGCCAATGCCAACCCAGTGACTATTACCGGTTCAGAATCCATTTGTGCTGGAGCAAAGCAAACGCTTACACTAAAGTCGGAAGCCGCTTTTGATGTAGTGAAATGGAGAAAGAACGGAACTGACATTATCGGAGCTACAGGAAAAACCTTAGAAATCGAAAGTGCAGGAACCTATCAGGCTATAGTTAGAAATGCGGGTGGATGTCTAGTTGAAACAGCTGATTATGTTGTAAAAGCTGCTAATGGCACTCCAGTTACCATCACAGGCTCTGAATCTATTTGTATTGGCACAAAGCAAACGCTGACGCTAAAGTCAGAAGCTGCCTTTGAAGTGGTGAAGTGGAGAAAGAACGGAACTGACATTATCGGAGCTACAGGAAATACCTTAGAAATCGAAAGTGCAGGAACCTATCAGGCTATTGTTAGAAATGCGGGTGGATGTCTAGTTGAAACAGCAAATTTCATTGTAAAAGAAAGCGCCACTGCAGCAGTTTCAATTAGCGGTCCTGCTTCTATTTGCGCTGGCGATAATCAGGTGTTGACTTTGGCCTCGGAAGCTGCTTTTGAGGTGGTAAGGTGGAGAAGAAACGGAACTGAGATTACGGGAGCTACAGGGAAAACACTTGAAATAGAGGAGGGTGGAAGTTACCATGCTATTGTTCGATTAGCAGGTGGTTGCCTTGTTGAAACCTCCAAATTCGAAGTAAAAACTGAGGCTAAACCTAGTGGCGAGATCATCGTGGATGGAAATGTCCTGAAAGCTCCTGAAGGTAATTATACGTATCAGTGGTTTAGAAATGGGGACAAACTAGCTGGTGATACGAAGCAAAAGCTGACTGTAAACCAGATGGGTGAATTCTCTGTAGAATTGACCAATGAGGCAGGTTGCACCACTAGACTTGCTGCCGTGACTATGACTATTTCAGGCATATTTAATCCAGGGATCTTAGTTTCTGAGGAACTGAAAATCTATCCAAATCCAGCTTCCACCCAAGTTGAAATCCAAGCCTTGGGAGATTTGCAATTTGCAGAGAATTCGATGAGGATTTATGATCAAAATGGCAAGGAAGTCAGTTCCAGTGTGGAGGTGATTCGTCAGAGTCCAAGTTCGGTTACCCTGGCTATTTCTCGATTAGCTGCAGGAACTTATGTGATTATGGTGGAAAGTCAGGATAGCAGAGTTTTCGTGGGGAAGTTGATTAAGCAGTAGGAATTGAAATAATCCAGATGAAAAAAAGGCTGTTTCTAAAGCCTTGCATTGTCAGACTGAGCACTTGAGAGACGAGAGTCTCGAAATCGAAAGGTCCTCGACTCCGCTCGGACTGACGCTGTGTTTCTTACTCCTCTCTATCACGCCTCACAATCTTCACGACACGGTTATAGATGATTTCTGCTAAGCCCCAGTTATAGCCATCAAAGTTGGTGGTATTGTTAAATTGGATTACCACTGTGTCAATGTCTTTGTGGTACTTGGCGATACTTTGATAGCCTGGAAGTAGGCCTGTATGTTCGTAGGTGTAAATGGAGGAATAGATTTCCTGTTCGCCTTCATTGAAAACTGATCCGTCGTTTAATGCCCTAATGAAAATGCCCACATCTTCCGCTGAAGCAATCATCAAACCTGTATCTTCCGTCTTGAAGTCTTGGTCAACACCCACATAATACCCGCTCATTACCTCATCCATATCCACTTCACTAAGCGATGTATAGGTGTTTTTAAGTCCAAGTGGTGTCAAAATCTCCTCTCGAATATATTGCTGATGAGGATAGCCTACTGTTTTATCAATGAGGTCAGAGATCAACATGTAATTGGTATTAGAATAGCCATAGCTTTCACCCGGTTTAAAGTCAGCGGGTAAATCCAGTGCGTAATCCAAGGTTTCCTGTTTGTTTGTCGGCGGCATGGTCCAATAATCAGGATGGTCTACAAAATTGGGAATGCCAGATCTATGCTGCACCATCATTCTCAGGGTGATTCTATCCGCATTCTCTATTCTCCCTACCAATTCCGGAAAGTACTCAGCCAGAGTTTTATCCAAAGACAAGCGCCCATCCTTGACCAATTTAGCGACAGAAACAGCAACATAAAGCTTGGTGATGCTGGCAATCTTAAATAAGGCTTGTGGATAGGCAGGTATTTTCTTGTTTCGCTCATGCCAACCAGCTGCATAAAACTCCGCTGGCTTTCCGCCTTGATCTACGTAAACAATCATTCCATCAAACTCATGCTCAATCCCTTCTTCCAACTGTTCCTGAACCGTATCCGGTAGGGGTGAAATCCAAGCCTTCACTAAAACCCAAGGCACAAAATACAACGAACCTAAGCTTGCAAGAATAAATAGAATTCGGAGGGTTTGTTGGGTTTTGGGCATTTAATTGGGGAGGATGCAATAACGGCCATGTAAGAATCGTAGCTTAGGCTTGTATATTAGGATTGTGCGGCTATGATTTCTTATATAATATTGTAGCAAGTTTAATTTTTATTATTTCTTAATTCGATTACTGACCAGCAAAGAAACAAACATGATATCATTACGGCATCCTCTATTCCTTTGCTTTTCGCCGCTTTGAATGTTTTTTTCTGTATATCAGCCCAGTCAAGTTTGATTGCATTTAGTTCATCAAGATTCACTTGATATTCCAAATTATGTGCATACTTATTCCTTATGCTATTTAATCCCTTGATTGGTGATAAAAGTCTATCTGGAATTACTCCGAGTGAATGTGCAAAATCAAGCTTAACATTAAAGGATATCTGATTCTTAAACAGAGAATCAGGGTTTTTCAACTTCTCCTTAATTAAGGAGTCAATAACCCTTTCAATAAAAAGGTGAGCCTTAAGAATTGAACCTAATTCTTTCGTGTCAAAGATCAAACTCTTGACTGATAATTCATCAAGATCGTCATACGTCAAATCATTAAAATCCATATTCTCTTTCAGAAATCCAGGTTTAATATTTCATTTTTAGTCGAATTGACAATAATATCAACCCCTTCTTTAGATTTAAAGATAAACATTTTTAGAAAGGTAAAACATCGGTTATTGGCAGTTCGTGGCTGTTTTGCCAAGGTGCAGTTACGAGCTGCCTATTCAGGACATTTTTTTTAGCTGCCTTTCATTGCTACATCGGTTGTGAGAAGTGACAGCTTCAAACTTTATTCTTTTTGCAATACCATCAAGTCCAGGATATATTAGTCCATGATGATATCCAAGATCATAAAGTTGATCTAAAATATCTTTTCTATAATTTCTATTAATTATAAATAAGTCAAACATTCCAAAGATATCAACCTGCTTGTTAAATGGTATAAAGTCCTCCTTACCTTGAGGAAGTTCGTGTATAGTAAAACAACCAGATTGATTAGTTATTCTTGGTGATATGTGATTTGGAAATATTATTTTACCGCTTTTTTCTAATTCCAATCTTTTATCAATTCGTGTGCTTGTAGGGAAACAATTATTTGTCGATGGAAATCCATAACACCATACAGCACTATTTTCAGCATTTGAATTGTAGTTTTCAACAGCAAAAAACAACGCAATGAGTGGATTCATAGACCAGTCTAAAAGTCTAGTAGGGAGTCCATGATGTTGAGCTAGAGAAATAAGTTCAATATCATCTTCTGATTTAAATTCATTGAAAGGTCTCGCTTCTCGTTGAAATATGTTGAGCATATATTCTTCCAAATCATTCCAATTTGTAAGAGTATCTTTAATATTAATTCTAAAAAGTCCTGGAATTAAATCGTAGGCTTCATCCTCTTGGCCTCTGAAAAACCATTGGGCTATGTGTTGTTGCTCAAATGATTGTATGTGAGCTAAATATTCAGATACGGATTTGATTTCTATTTGGTCCATAAATTAAGGTTACTTATAATAGTTATATCCGCAATTTCGGATATGTATTTTATGTCTATTTTTTATAGACAGAAGGAGATTTCCTCGGTAAAACACCCTAAACAAATGCCGGAATCCCAGTAATCTCCTGACCCAAAATCAGAAAGTGAATATCATGTGTTCCTTCATAAGTAATCACCGATTCCAAGTTCATCATATGACGCATAATCGGGTATTCTCCTGTGATGCCCATTCCACCATGGATTTGTCTTGCTTCACGAAAGAAATATTTTTAAAGATTTGGGTCTACCAATTATATGCTCAAATTAACAACGATATCTTATCCAATATGCTACTTACACTTTCTTTTTCAAGCTTGGAAAAAGCAAACCATTTTTTTCCTAAATCCTTCAGTGAAGCCCCTAGATGGTAAATCTCCATTTTGTCAATTATTAGGAAGCGATCGTGGCTTTGAGTAAATGGCTTTACTAAGAACTTACCATTTTGGGCGTTGGCTTTTTCCACATCTAAGCTTAGTTGCCTGCTAATTATTTTTGTTAGTAAAAGCACTTCCACATTTTCATTCTTCTTTGATAAAAGGGTTAGTGTACTCTCATCGATGTAGTTGTCTATTAGTAGAATGCTTTGTTTGGCCGATCGAATAATTTTTGAAGCTAGTTTATAGGCATCAAATACTTGCCCGTCAAAAAAAACACCTTGATTCGGGATCAATTCTTTACTTTCTAAGGCTTTAAATACCTTTTCAAATTGTTGATAGGTTTCAAGTTGCTTCAATTCCAAACGATCTAAGCGGTCATAAATTAACTGGTTTTCCTGGATTAGCTTTCGCATCGCTACGAAAGCTCGCATAATTGCCACATGGACTTTTGTAGCAGTTTCACTTTTAAGCACACCTGACAATCCAGCTACTCCTTGCTCTGTGAATACATAAGGGAGGTATTTACGATGTCTGCCCTGTTGGTTTTCTAAGATCGCATTTTGCGATCTTAGATTTGATTTAGCATGTTGTGTTACCAAATTGTCCCATTCGACTTGTGTAAGCTGAAACATAAAGTCCTCAGGAAATCGCTCACTATTTCTCTTTACTTGTTCGTTTAGTCTCCCTGTGGTGACATTATAAATTTCGGCTAAGTCACTATCTAGCATGGCCTGAACTCCTCGGATAGAAAAAATCCGATTTTCAATCTGCTTAGCGGATAATGAAAAATCTTTGTCCATTCATTTTTCAAGTTAAGCTAAAAATTAATCTACCCAGAAAAGTATCTGAGTCTGTTATGCTTTATGGCTTTTTATTCTTGAGCCATCCGCCTCTTTGCCCTCCGCAGTAGAATTATTTCACACAAAAGCCGGAATCCCCGTAATCTCCTGGCCTAAAATCAGCAAGTGAATATCATGCGTTCCTTCATAGGTGATTACCGATTCCAAGTTCATCATATGACGCATAATCGGATATTCTCCTGTGATGCCCATTCCGCCATGGATTTGTCTGGCTTCTCGGGCGATGTTTAGCGCCATTTCCACATTGTTTCGTTTTGCCATAGAGATATGGACAGTTTTGGCTTTTCCCTCATTCATCATCTTGCCTACTTTCCAGGCTAGAAGCTGGGCTTTGGTGATTTCGGTAAGCATTTCGGAAAGTTTCTTTTGGGTCAGCTGAAATCCTGCGATGGGTTTGCCGAATTGGATACGCTCAGCGGCATACTTTCTGGCAGACTCGTAACAGTCCATCGCTGCGCCGATCACTCCCCAGGCGATTCCAAATCGCGCTGAATCCAGACACATCAGCGGCGCACCCAAACCTGATTTATTTGGAAGAAGATTTTCCTTTGGCACTTTCACATTATCAAAAACAAGTTCTCCGGTGCAGGATGCCCGAAGCGACCATTTGCCATGAGTTTCTGGTGTGGTGAACCCTTCCATTCCTCGCTCTACGATCAAACCATGGATTCTGCCAGATTCATCCTTTGCCCAGACCACCGCGATATCAGCTTGTGGGGAATTCGAAATCCACATCTTGGCGCCATTCAGCAGGTAATGATCGCCCATATCTTTGAAGTTGGTGACCATCCCGCTTGGGTTGGAACCGTGATCTGGCTCAGTGAGTCCGAAGCAGCCCAGCATTTCTCCTGAAGCGAGTTTTGGAAGGTATTTGTTTCGTTGGGCCTCAGAACCGAATTTATAGATGGGATACATCACCAGCGATCCTTGCACAGATGCCGTCGACCGCATTCCCGAGTCACCTCGCTCGATCTCCTGCATGATCAAACCATAGGAAATATAATCCAAGCCACCGCCTCCATATTGCTCAGGAATTTGAGGGCCAAAAGCGCCCACATCACCGAATTTCTTCACAATGTCGGTAGGGAAGTAAGCTTTCTGAGCCCAGTCTTCCACGTAAGGAGAGATCTCCTTTTTGACAAAGTCCCGGATGGATGTTCTGATCAATTTATGCTCGTCAGTAAGCAAGTCATCTAGGTCTAAAAAATCGACTCCATCAAATAGATCCTGCTTTAAAGACTTTCGGATTTCAATTGACTCCATGGTTTTTTTGGTTTATTAGAATGAATCTGTGACTTTTGTCGGGATTTTAAAAATCCCCAGCAGATTCTAAGTAAATAGATCGCAGACGAAAATACTACCTTTTTATACTAAAAGCACTCATGGCAGAATCCCAATTTGATCCTAAGATATTAGAAAAAATAGAGCTGCTTGAGAAGAAATTCAAAGCGTCTGGACAGGATATGCTTTCATACCTGGAGGGTTTGCAGTATGCTGATTATTTGGCCTATTGGGATTATATCAACTTGGATGTGTTGCTTTCGCTACAGCAGCCTAAAACTTCTTTCAAAGACGAAAAGATCTTCATCATCTATCATCAGATCACGGAGTTGTATTTCAAGCTGATTATCTCTGAGATGGAACAGATTGCAGAACTGCAGCCAATTACTGAGCGATTTTTCAAAGCTAGGCTGGAGCGGATCAATATGTATTTTGATCAGCTGATTGGTTCTTTTGCGATGATGTGGAAAGGCATGGAGCAGGAGCAATTTCTCAAATTCCGCATGTCGTTGCTTCCTGCGAGTGGTTTCCAAAGTGCCCAGTATAGAGAGATAGAATTGATGGCTGCGGATGCGTTTAATCTCGTTGCCTTGGATAAGCGAACTGATCCTGATTTCCACACGCCTACAGACGAGATTTTCGAAAATCTGTATTGGCAGCAGGGAGCTATCGAGTTGGCAACAGGGGAAAAAACCCTGACGCTGAAGAATTTCGAAGCGAAATACAGCAAGAAATTAATGGATCTCATCGATGACTACAGACGTAAAAACATCTGGCAACGCTATATGGATGTGGTGGAACCTTCCGATGAATTGACGGAGACGATGAAGCAATTTGATCTCAAGGCAAATGTGTTTTGGCCACTGGCGCACTATAAATCTGCTGTGCGATTTTTGCAAAGAGATCCTGTGGATATCGCTGCTACTGGCGGTACCAACTGGCAGAAATACCTGCCTCCGCGCTTCCAGAAAGTGATTTTCTACCCAGAGCTTTGGACTGAAGAGGAAAAAGAGAACTGGGGAAAAGGCTGGGTTGTGAAGGAGATTTTTGGGGAAGAGTAATATTTAAGTATTAAGATTTAAGACATAAGACGTTAGAATCAAGAATCAAGACATGAGAATTAAGACGTGAGTAGTTAGATATTGGAATAGATATGCAATTCTTCTGGTTTCTACTAATCGTAAAGTTGTGTCAGGCTGAGCGAAGTCGAAGCCCAGTAATTTGTCCTCGAACCTCTAGACTCCCGTCTCTCGGGTGCTCGGACTGACACGATTTGAGTGAAAAACATAAACTGTCGTTGGAAACGAAGTAGAAGAGTCCTCGATCCCGATAGCTATACGGGACGCTCGGACTGACTATTGGTATTGTTGGTTGGACTACCAGAAGAACCAAAAATGTCAGAATGATAAATTGACATCAACTCTCCATGAATCTCGTACCCCGATAGCTATCGGGGCGTAATTCGTAAGTCGTAAATTATTCCAATAGCTATTTGATGTGGATAATCACATTATCTAGGATAGTTCGCTCTCACGAATGCCTCGGCATTGTTGTAGCAAAAATCATCTACCAGAGCTTCGGTGTCTTCACGTGATTTGAGATGAGCAAGGTGTTTGGCTTTTGGGTCTTTGCGGGCTTGTTCGATCTCGAAAATCAGATTATTAGAAAAAAGCTCAAATTCCAGCACGGTAGGATAGTGGTCAATAGGATCGATTAATCCTTCGAAATCGGTTCCCAGTGTCATGCATTTCCAGATTTTAGATTTTTCAGTTTCGCTGAGATTGTCATTGCCAAAGGCGGATTTGGCAATACCTTCGATATTATCCCAAAGCAATTCAATCCCATTTCTCTTTGTTTTTTTGCTCTCTTTGGTGATTCCAAGAATTCGCTGATCAAAGGAAAGACCGAATAGACCATCCGTTTTCACTATCATTTCTATATCCTCTTCACAGATGTTGATATTCCAGGCATTGTATTTTTTGCTTTCATCCGAGTAATCGTCTTTTTCCTTGTGAAAGCAATTGATGTGATCCTGCAAGGTTTTGACCCCAGAAAACCCACAATGAGAAGCTATAACAGGGATTTTGTCACCTTTTGCCAGACAGGGACGGACGATGTGCTTGTAATATTCTTGTCTGCCGCATGCACTCATGTGCTTGACATCAATGAGAATCCGGTATCCTAAGTTTGAGTCTTTTTGGAGGTTGTTATCCAAACCCAATAATTCCAACACAATCCTTCTCCCGTGATCGGTAAAGCCCTTGTTCATATTATTGACCTGATTCAATAAAATCTTGCCTTTGTCAGGAATGGAGTGCGCATGTCCGCAAAGATTATTGTTGAAGTGATGGGAAAACGTGATGAAGAAAACGGGCACTTTCCACTCGTTTTTAATCAACTGAATACGCTTGGAGATTTCATCAATGCTGATTTTTCCTTTTTCCAACTGGTCAGTTCCCAATGCATGAGACCCTTCAATGGTGAGGATCATCGTGATCTCATCGTCGCTTTGAAGTGATTCTGCTAATGCCTCGGCAGACTCAGGGATCAAATACATGGCATTTTCTGCCCAAAGTTCATCTCTAAACTTGGTCGCTCGTTTTTTCTCATTTTCAAAAATCCTCCGAATTACTCCGGTGGTGTGAATTTTATTGCAATCAATCCTCTTTCCAGAATCCATGAGCACAAACTCAAATTCCCGTTGCAAGGATTCCCAGTAATCATACTTTTCAGATTGCACATGATTGACTGTTTTCCGGGGAATCCGCATGTAAAAAGTCTGGATTAGATCTCTAAGCGGAAGTTTATCATGAGTGCTCACTCCGACCACAATATTGAGTAAATCACTTGAATTGATTTTGTCCAAACCCAGCACAAACTGCCGCTCAAGTGGATAGAGGGAGTTGAAAGTCAGTCGTACATTTCCATTCCAGGCTTTGACCAGGTCACATTGGCTGTATGAAGCTCCCATTTTGCCTTTTACGTAACCGGCTCTGTTGGATGAGATTACTGTCCAAGGACTGAATTCGTCCTTTTTCTCATAGGTTGATCTTTTTTCCTGCATGTGGAGATGAGCACGCATATGATTATGACAGTGCAGATCCGAAAATTTCCTAGCCATAGTCTAAAAATTTAAGAAAAAACGAAATATAACTTTAGCTTAATTTCTTGATTATTAGGCTAAAATGCAATAGCGTTAGGAAGCGTTCTTGGGAAACTGAACTTGTCCTTAAGATTAACAAATTGATATTTTTGATAAATGATGTTCTTAGATTGAGTATCTAAATGCATTTTTAATAAACCCTTAGGCGGTAGACTGCCACATCTTTTCATAAAACCCTAAAACCATGTTTAAAAGACGCGACTTTATCAAAACCCTTGGACTTACCTCTGCTGGATGGATGGGGATGAGTAATGTTGTTTTGGCTGGAATTCAATCCGATACTACTCAAGCCAACACTGCTCAATTCAAACCCATTAGAGTGCGAGGTAGAGTGCAAGTAAGTGGACAAGGAATTCATAGAGTTGCCGTTTCTGATGGACGTTCGGTGGTGTTGACGAATTCCTCGGGTGAATTTGATTTGTTCTCAGGTTCAGACCGTGACTTTGTGTTTATTTCGATTCCCTCAGGCTTTGAGATTAAAAAACAATCGAATGGTTCTGCTCAATTTTTTCAAAAAATAGATAAAATCAAGTCAGAGCAGAATATTGGTTTTGAGCTCAAGAAGTCTGGCGCCAGTGATGAAAACCATCATTTCCTTTTGCTCTCGGACACACAAATTCAAAATGACTACGAAGCCAATCAGCTGCTGACCGTGGCAGCACCGGATGTGCAGCAAACTATCAAATCACTCAATGATCCCAATCTTTTTGGGATTGGCTGTGGTGACTTGGTTTTCGATCATTTGGAGCTTTTCAAGGAATACAACCAGAGTATACAGTTGTATGATATTCCTTTTTTCCAGGTCATAGGCAATCATGATATGGATTTGGGAGTCAGATCCGATGCTTTGAGTAGTAAGACATTTGGAAGCCATTTTGGTCCGACTTATTACTCCTGGAATAGAGGAGAGGTACATTATGTAGTCTTGGACGATGTTTTTTACATAGGGAATAAATACATAGGCTACTTGGGCGAGGAGCAATTGGCATGGCTGGAGCAGGATCTTTCTCATGTGGAGAAAGGCAAAACAGTGGTCGTTTCCCTGCATATTCCGAGTTACACCGGCGCAGTTAAGCGATATCCTGATCGTGATACGATTGGTGGTACTGTCAGCAATCGAGAGCATTTGTATCGCTTGCTGGAAGGCTACAATGCACACCTGATGTCTGGACACACGCATTTCAATGATAATATGATTCAAGGTCATGTGTATGAGCATTGTCATGGAACTGTCTGTGGTGCATGGTGGTCAGGGCCGATTTGCTTTGATGGTACTCCTAGTGGCTATGCAGTCTATGAAGCGCGAGGCTCGGAATTGAAATGGCAATACAAGGGGACTGGCCTGGATATCAATGAGCAATTCCGTGTGTATGAGGCTGGATATCATCCGGATTTTCCTGATCAGATGAGCTTGAATTGCTGGAATTATGATCCGGCCTGGGAAATCAGTTGGTTTGAAAATGGAATGAAAAAAGGAGCTCCAGAGAGAATCGTAGCCAAAGATCCTTGGAGCATGGAGCTACATACCGGGCCAGAACTCCCAAAAAGGAGAGAATGGGTTGAGCCTCAGTTGAATGACCATATGTTCTTTTTTAGACCAGAGTCAAAAGACAATTTGATGGTCGAAGTGAAGGATAGATTTGGGAATGTTTATACCAAAAAGGTTTAAAACTTTGGGTTAGAAAACTGAGTTCTGGGCAGGCAAATTTCTGATTCCAGAATTTTACTAGCATCTTAGGAGTTCAAGTGGAAAGCAAGAATTGAGAGGCATGAGTAAAAAGTTAGATTTGTCACAAGGGAGTTTAATACGGAGCCTTTTTACGCTGGCTTGGCCTATTATTATGGCCAATATTCTGCAAACTGCTTACCAGCTGATAGATACTTTTTGGTTGGGAAGATTAGGCGCAAATGCCGTAGCAGCTGTGAGTATTAGCTTTCCGATTTTATTTCTAGTTCTTTCTTTAGGAGCAGGATTGACTCTTGCCGGAACAGTGATTGTATCTCAATACAAAGGTGCCAAAGATCAGCGAATGATTGATTTTAGTGCTTCACAGACGATTTTTGTGATATTTTTCGTTTCTGCAATGCTGGCGGTACTTGGCTATTTGGTTGCATCACCTTTGATGAATTTGGTTGGTGCAGGTCCTGAAACCTTGGACGACTCGGTAAAGTATTTCCAGGTTTCTTCCTTTGGTTTCGTGTTTCTCTTCATGTTTTTTACCTTCCAATCCTTGATGCGTGGGATCGGGAATGTACTTATGCCGATGTACATCGTGCTCGGCACTGTGTTGTTGAATTTGGTTTTGGACCCACTGTTTATTTTTGGTTTTGGATCCATCGAAGGATACGGTGTGGCAGGTGCGGCTGTGGCAAGTGTGATCACCCAAGGGATATCAGCAGCTGTTGGAATAGCGATTTTATTTAGAGGGAGAAAAGGGATTAAGATTCGACTTACTGACATGAAGCCTGACTTCCAGTGGATCAAGCGAATGTTTGAATTAGGGATTCCTGCCAGTTTGGAGCAATCTTCCCGTTCGGCCGTTTTGACTGTTTTGGTGATGCTGGTGACAAGTTTTGGAAGCGAGGTAGTCGCAGCTTACGGAATAGGAGCGAGGATACTGAGTTTGGTGATAGTACCAGCACAAGGTTTGGCCATGGCCACTACCACGATGGTAGGTCAGAATATCGGTGCTTCTAAAATCAAACGAGCTGAAAGCATTGGGAACTTGAGTGTGAAAGTTGCTTTCTTTGGCTTAACAGGAATTGGCCTTTTGCTATTTGTTTTCGCAGAGAACCTGACTGCTTTCTTTGTGCCAAATGATCCCCAGGTAATAAAAGAAGGAGCAATATTCATTCGGATAATGGCGCCAAGTTTTGGATTGTTAGGAGTGAATCAGGTATTAAATGGTCTTTTCAACGGAGCTAGGTTTACCCAAGCTTCTTTATTGATTTCTATCTTCAGTTTGTGGATTGTTCGCTTTCCAATTGCCTTCATACTTTCTCAAAAAACAGCATTAGCCTACGAAGGGATTTGGTGGTCTTTCCCTATTTCCAACGGTATAGCTGCATTAATAGCCTTCATTTATTACAAAACGGGGCATTGGAAAGTAAGAACCATCCGGCATAGAGGCGATTGGATACAGCCAGGAGTTGGTTGAGTTGATGAATTGAAAAGTGAAAAAATAACCTAGATACTTATATAATAATTGACCCATGAAAATACACTACTGTAAAAGTTACGATGAAATGAGCCAGCTTGGCGCCGAATTAGTGCATGCTGAGGTAGAGGTCAAACCTGACTTGCTTTTTTGCGCAGCTAGTGGAAACTCACCCGCGGGCTTGTATGAATTAATGGCTGACAAACATTTCGATTCGAATGGTTTTTTTGATTGGATGAAAGTGATCAAGCTCGATGAATGGGTAGGATTGACCAATGCATCCACATTTACTTCTGAGTATGATATTCAGGAAAAGCTTCTGAAAAAACTGGGCATTGAGAGCGATCGATATATTTCCTTCGAAGTGGAAGCGGAAGACCCAGAATCTGAATGCGAGAGGATTCAGGTTGAAATAGATGAAGTTGACGGGATAGATATCTGTATTCTTGGCATTGGGATCAATGGGCATATTGCCTTAAACGAACCCGCAGAATACCTTCAGCCTAATTGTCACTTGGCTAATCTGCATCCTGTGACTTTGGCAAGTGGAATGATTGAGAAAGTCGGAGTTCCACTTACTCAGGGTATGACTTTGGGTATTGGGAATATTATGGATTCGAAAATGGTGATTCTCTTTATCACAGGGAAAGGCAAGAAGCCAGCTTTAGATTTGTTTTTGGAAGGTAGAATCCGAACAGATTTGCCAGCCTCATTTCTTTGGCTGCATCCAAATGCACATGTGATAATTGATAGGAAATCGTTGAGTTGAAAGAGAAGAAGGTTGGAAGATATATTTAAGAGGTGAAAAGCGACAAAAAGTGTCTTATATGCGTTTGGTAATCCTTTAATAACCCGACTGATTTTTCGGTCATGGGAAATTTCCTTTTCTTTCGGCCTTCAGTATTTTTCCAAATCACAAATGACCTGGCAATTAATCAAAGATGCCCTCCGAGGTAAAGAGCAGGATTTTACCAGCCTACCTCTGAAAACCGCCATTTTCGTTCTAGCGATTCCCATGATCCTGGAGATGATGATGGAATCTGCTTTTGCGGTAGTGGATATTTTCTTTGTGGCCAAACTTGGAGAACATGCCATTGCTACCGTCGGACTTACAGAGTCAGTTGTAGTGCTGGTGTATGCGATGGGATTTGGCATTAGCATGGCAGCGACAGCATTGATTTCTAGGAGATTTGGGGAAAAGGAATATAAGGAAGCAGGAGCGGCTGCTTTCCAACTGCTAATCGTAGGAGGAGCCATTTCAATTATTCTAGGAATACTGGGTTGGACCTTCGCTCCGGATATTCTGGGATTGATGGGAGCAGAGGCTAAAGTCATTGAAACTGGCGTAAGCTATACCAGGATTATTTTTGCGGGAAACACGGCAATCATGCTTTTGTTTCTGCTGAATGGGGCTTTTCGGGGTGCCGGGCAAGCTCATCATGCGATGCGATCGCTGTGGATTGCCAATGGATTGAATATGATATTGGATCCGATTCTAATTTTTGGACTTGGAAACTGGGCTGGATATGGATTGGAAGGCGCTGCTATCGCCACAACTTTTGGAAGAGGAATTGGGGTGGTTTATCAGTTATACCACCTGTTCAACGGAAAACATAAGCTGAAAATTCTAAAGGAGAATATTGTCATTTCTTGGGAGATCATCAAGAAAATCATGGAAATCGCCATAGGAGGTATGGGACAATTTCTGATAGATTCGGTCGCTTGGATTGCACTCACGCGTATGAATGCTGAGTTTGGATCTGCTTCTTTGGCTGGATTTACGATAGCTTTTAGGATTTTGATATTTACTCTTTTACCTGCTTGGGGCTTATCAGGTGCGGCATCTACTTTGGTAGGTCAAAATCTAGGCGCCAAGCAACCTGATCGTGCTGAAAAAGCAGTGTGGATCACAGCTAGGTACACCGTGATATTTATGGCTTCGGTGACTGGCATCTATTTACTTTTCAACCAGCAACTCGCTGGAATCTTTACTGATATTCCAGAAGTAAAGGCCGTGGCTTCACAAGGGCTATGGGTAGTGGCTTTAGGATACGTTTTCTTCGCTGTCGGGATGGTGTTGACTCAGGCATTCAATGGTGCGGGAGATACCAAGACTCCAGCTTGGATTAATATAGGAGTGCTTTGGTTTATAGAGATTCCGTTGGCATATGTTCTAGCATTCACCTTTGGCTTAGCACATCTGGGGATTTTCATTTCCATTGCTTTTAGCCATAGTTTTCATTCAGTAGTTTCCCTGTATTTCTTCAGAAAAGGCAAATGGAAGCTGAAGGAGGTTTAGGGTGATAATATCTTTCAAATTTTTTAAATTGAGTGCTATGATTATCCGCAATAAGGCCATTACGCTATTTAATTGCTACAAGACCGAAGTGCCCTCAATTCTAGTGTTTTGCACGTAATGAAGCACTTTTGTCTTTTAGCGATTTCATTGCGGATATCTAAAGTAAGATATTGCAAAAAGGAAACTCATGACCGTATCGAAAGGTGTAATTCTAGAAAAGTTGATAGAGCTTTTGAAATCTGAAGGTGTTTCTCCGATTCCTGAAAGAAGATTTCTGCTTGAAAGAATCAGTGTCAGAATGCATGAAGTTCAATCTTTGAAAATGGATGAGGGGAAATCGAAGACTCCTGATGCTAGCGATTTTACTTCTCCAGTTTGCTTCGCAAATAGCGCTGAGGTACAGACGGATTACGTGAGTGAAGATGTGGCTTTGCAGCAAATCGATGGATATATTGATCGATTGATCCGCCAATCTTGACTTTAAAATTTATTTTATGTGCATCTATTTTTTTTCCGATAAAGAGATTAAAGCATCATTGGATTAGGTAAACAGAAGCATTTAGGCTACTTCGGTCATCGGTCTTCCGTCTCCCTGCCTCGTACTTGAATAAAACTTTAAATAGAAATGATAAAAAGCATAATACAATAAGTATCATTTAACCCCAATACACGATGACAACTATAAACGCATACCTAACCTTTGAAGGTAATTGTGAAAATGCCTTTAACTTCTACCGCTCAGTTTTTGGTGGAGAATTCGCTCATGTGGGCAGGTTTTCTGACATGCCAGCAGATCCAAACTACCCAATTGCTGATGAGGTGCGGAATCAAATCATGCACATTAGCTTGCCTATCCATAAGGATTGCATCTTGATGGGGTCTGATACTGGAGGACATGGCGGGCCATTGACAGTTGGAAATAATTTTTCACTATCCATCAACACCGATTCTAAGGAGAAAGCAGATACTTTTTTTGCGAAGCTTTCTGCAGACGGAAAGGTGACTATGGCTATGGATAAGACATTTTGGGGAGATTATTTCGGAATGCTTACAGACCGATTTGGAATCAATTGGATGATAAGTTTTGCTGAGCCAGCAGAAAGTGCTTAAGTAAACTTGCCTTTCTGAATACTGGAAAAATGCATAGGTGAAATGCTCTTGAATTTGCACTTCAATAGGGGAGGAATACAACCTTAATATAATGGTTGGTTGCTAGACAAATTTGACTGAATAGCCGAGATCTGGATATATGAATAATTAGATCTTATGGCTCCTTTTGAAGTTGAATGGGATATTCCTTAAACAAAAAAAAAGACCGTGATTACGGTCTTTTAATTTTTTCAAAGAATGAAATTAAGGCAATAATACCTTGTCAATCACATGAACTACGCCATTTGAGCCAGCAAGGTCAGCAGCTACAACAGTAGCATCACCGATCATTACTTTGCCATCTTTGATCGTCACTTTCAAATCTTTTCCGTTCAATGTAGTTACCATCTGGCCATCTTTTAGATCTCCGGACATAACATTTCCTGCTACAACGTGATAAGTCAAAATTGAAGTCAAGTCTGCTTTTGCTTCAGGCTTCAGCAAGCCTTCCACTGTACCAGCAGGAAGTGCATTGAATGCGGTGTTTGTAGGAGCAAACACAGTAAATGGACCTTCGCCTTTCAAGGTTTCTACTAGCTCTGCTGCTTGCACTGCAGCCACTAAAGTAGTGTGATCAGGAGATCCTATCGCTATGTCAACTACAGTATTTGGTGTTTCCATAACTGGAGTCTCTTCTACTACCTCAGCCATAGTGGTTTCCTCTACTTCGGTGGTAGATTTGCTATCACAACTGATTGTAAAAGAAGCTACTGATGCAGCAGCGAGGAATGATAATAATCTTAATTTTTTCATATTGAATTGGTTAGTTTTTTATAGTTTTCCAACAAACAACTCTTCAATATGTTTTTTGTAATCCTACTTTTTTTTAGTTGAATTGATAGTAAATGAATGCTGCATAAGTTTCATTAGTCCATCCCAGTATGCAATTCCCAATTCATCCTTACCTTTGAGGATAAACATGCCAATTTACCTTCATGAATAATTCAGACATTTTGCGAACTATCCGTTATATTTTTAACTTCAAAGACCCTGAAATGGTCGATATGTTTAAAGCAGGAGGATTAGATCTCAAGCGTGAGGAAGTTGCTAATTTTTTAAAAAATGAGGAAGAACCATTTTTTAAAGCCATAATCGATAAAGATCTCGCTGCTTTTCTAAATGGTTTTATTATTGAAAAAAGAGGTAAAAAGGAAGGTGAAGTGCCTACTCCGGAAAAAACCTTAAATAATAACATCGTTTTCAGAAAGTTGCGCATTGCATTGAATATGAAAGAGGATGATATATTAGAAATTCTTTCATCTGTAGGTATGCATATCAGTCCTCATGAACTTAGCGCATTTTTCCGCAAGCCAAGTCAGGCTCAATACCGTGCCTGCAAGGATCAGATTCTAAGAAATTTCTTGAACGGATTAAAAAAGAAACATAGACCTGCAGTGGCAGAATAGGCTTTAAGCGTCTTGAAAACAAAGGACTCCAGATACTAAACCAAGTGGGTGAGTATTGCAGTGAACTTATCACTTAGCATACTTACTTTTACCTATCTAGGATTAATTCTATTCCTCAATGAGTGCTTTTACTTCTTGTACCAACTTATCGTTACTTACTCCCAGACCTTCTTGCTGGTGCTGTAAGACGCCATTTTTATCAAAGACAGAAATGATATTTGTGTGTGAAAAGTCAATGGGAGAGATCTTTTTGTACTTCATGGAGAGCACATTTGAAAACTCCCGCACATCATCAAGTTTACCTTGAAGTAAGATCCATTGATCTCCTTCTAAGCGCTCTTCTTTTGCATAAGCTTTCAATTTCTCCGGAGTGTCTTTTTCGGGATCTATACTTACCAATACATAGTCGACAGCTGGATCATCAACTTTCGAATAGATATTTCGCATATCTGCTACCAGCCTAGGGCAGGCCGCTTCGCAAGACGTATAGATCATCACTACAACCAGAACTTTGCCTCTCAAATCAGTCAAATGAATAGTCTCATTATCCTGAGTTTTCCATTCAGACTGAAGATTGAAAATTGATTCTTCAGAAATCCCATCTTCATCCAAAATTGGTGCTTCCAGCGAGCTGACCTTCACTAAATCCATCTTACACACGGGGCAAGTTCCGGGATGATCATAAGTTTTGTGATCTTCACATTTCATGGGACAGATGTATTGCTCTGAGGAATTGACTTGGGTTTGACAGGCAAATAGACATATCAGAAAAACTAAGCTGAGGATGTTTTTTAGGTGACTGGTTTTCATTGTTTTACTTTGATTTGGCACATCTAAAACCTAGGTTTTTGATGTTGTAATTGGCTTTGATACTTCCTCTGAAGGCATAACGCATAAATGCCGCATAATCCCGAAGGTTACTTGCGCTGATAGCTGCGCCTGCACAAAACAGATTTCTATCTGCCTCGCCGTCTTGTCTTGATTCCCCAGATATCAAAACGGAGTTGAAATCGCTGGTCCATTCCCACACCAAGCCGTGCATGTCATAGATTCCCCAGAAGTTTTTATAGGTACTTCCTACGGTTTTGGAATAGGTATTTGGGGTTTCATAGGACTCTATAATCCGGGTATTGAACGAGCTATCATTCTCTGCATTTGCTTTGGTCTCACTCGCTCTGGCAGCCAATTCCCACTCGTCCACGGATGGCAGGCGTTTGTCTTGACAGGCACAGTAAGCTTTTGCAGCAAACCAAGATACATTGGTGATAGGTGCCTTAGGATTCATATGAGTTCCTAATTGTAAATCACTTTGCCATTCCGAAAGGTAATTTCCATCAGCAAAAATGGATTTTGCATTAGTTCGTTTCCATTCGGGGTATTTTTTTACAAAGTCAAGGTATTGCTCATTGGTAACGGCAAATTCATCCAACAAGAAATCATCTACCCATACTTTGCCTGAATCTAAACCATAAAGGGGGATCAATGTCCCCCCTTTTATTGGTCGCATGATTGTTCTGGTTTGGCTATTCCCTGTCATAGAAAAAGCAAGTAAACCCAAGCAAGCGAAGATATATTTTAGACGAATCATTTAATGTGCACTTTTCCTCTTCATCACCATCGTAGGTGTAACCTCAACTCCACTATTTCCCCAACTGCTATATACGTAAGTTAATACATTGGCCACTTGCTCGTCAGTAAGCGTTTGGGCGGTCATCACAGAATTATAATTTTTGCCATTAACGGTGATTTCACCTGTTTTTCCGTGAAGGACAATATCTATTGCTCGATCCACATCTGCATTTAGATAGTCAGATTTGGCTAGAGGAGGGAAGGCACTTGGGATGCCCTGACCTTCTTCTTGATGACAGGCTAAACATGTTCTGGCATAAATACTCTTGCCTAGCTCAATTCTTTCAGACGCAGACTCTGCGCTAGGGGCTTCTGGTGCACCTTGATTTCCTGGCATGGTTTGAATTGATCCACCTTCTGGCTGGTAGATTCCCTCCTGAATCGTACCTGAATACACGGATTCATTTGCATCGCCAGTAACTTTCAGCATTCCTAAAGCGCCCTTGTTGAAGGCTCTGAAAATCGCATGATCTACCAAAACAAATGTGCCCGGAGATTCGACTTTAAACTCAACAATGGCAGCTCCTCCTGGAGGTATAAGTGTTGTTTGCACATTATGGTTGATAAGTTTTCCGCCTTCTACATGAACTCTGTCAAATATTTCTCCAATCACATGGAAAGAAGAAGCTAGATTGGGACCACCATTTCCTACATAAAGTCTGATCGTTTCTCCCACTTCTGCAGTAATTGCGTTTTCGCCAGTTAGTGCATCTGTGCTACCATTGAAAACAACATAATCTGCATCTTCATCGATTGCTTTTTGCATATCGAAAGGTTGAAGTCCTGGTTCTCCGTTATTGCCTTTGGTGTAGAAATCTCCCTGCATGATATAGTATTCTTTGTCCACCTTAGGCAATCCACCGGCTGGTTCAACTAATATCAACCCGTACATTCCATTGGCTATATGCATTCCAACTGGCGCTGTTGCGCAGTGATAGACGTACAAACCTGGATTTAAGGTTTTAAAGGAAAATGTGATCTCGTGCCCAGGAGCAACGAATGAGGACGATGCTCCTCCTCCAGGACCAGTCACTGCATGCAGGTCAATGTTGTGAGGCAGTTTGTTATTTGGGTGATTTTTAAGAGTAAACTCTACTTCGTCTCCCAGTCTTGTACGTATGAAACTTCCCGGTACAGAACCTCCAAAAGTCCAATAGATGTAGCTTACCCCATTGGCCATATGACCTTCCTGCTCCAGTATTTCCATATCTACTATTACATTCTTTGCTGGCCGACTGCCAATAGGGTCGGGCACATGAGGAGGACTGGTGAGTTGAGCATTGATCTTGCCATTTACTTCAATATCCATGGAATTCTCTCCATTTTCATGGCTACTTCCACTGCATCCTACTAAATAAAATATACTGCAGAGAAGCAGGAGTTTCATACTTGGGTACTCAAAGCCATAGGTCATGATCATTCTTTTTAGTAGAAACTAGTATAAAAATTTATCCTGAAGAATTCTGACCATTTATTGCATCTAGTTGCCTATTCTAACAGATCAAAATGTCGAACGCAGGTGATTAATTTGTGTCTGATTGATATTCAAAAATATAGATAGAAAGCAACCCGTAACGTAGTTAATACTCTGTAATACAATGATTTTTGTCATGTAATTTGCTTGCTTTTGTTAATCCTCAACGAAAACATCTTTCACTCTACCTACTTCACCCGTGTCCAACATTACCTTGATGCCATGGGGATGTGTAGGTGAGGAGGTAAGGATTCTTTTTACAAAACCTTCGGTAAGTTCTCCGCTTCGCTGATGATGTTTTTGGACAATGGTAACTTCGCTGTCGATTTCTATGTTTTTCCGGATGGTTCCTGTAAGTGTCTTCTTTTCCATTAGAATTAGGTTCTTTTATGAAGTTGTAAATTACTGATGACTTTGCTCCAATAACAATTTCAAGAAAATATAGCTTGATGTAGCGTTTTGGAACTGAGCTCCGTCAGGATTATAATTGCTTTAGGGATAGCGAATTGTAATTTTTCTCAAATCAGATTGACTTATGAAAACAAAACTTTTACCACTAATCGCCCTAGGGCTACTACTTTTTAGTTGCAAGAACAATGATGAAATTAACCCTGAGATATTGACTCAGAATCAATGGCTGAGAATCTATGAGTATTCAGATGCAGATCAACCCTATGATATAGTGTATTCCATTGATTTTAAATCAGATGGTAAAGTTTATTCTGAGGTTTTTGTTAGAGATATGGAGACCAAGAATGTGTTAGGCTTCCTGGAATATTACAATGGCAACTACCAAATAGTTGAAAATAAAGTAGCCGTATCAATTACAGAACACTTTATTAACATGGGTGGAAAGATGTATTCGGACAAAGAGGAGCTAAGTTTACAGGATAAAGAAAACCAATCCAGAGAATATCAACTCAGAAATAAAAATTCCGAACTTCAAACCATCATGTCTATGTATTCGTGCTCTTCAGGTATTACCTATTATAGAGTGGAGAAATAAAGGCTACGAAAGTAAAACCTAAAAATTATAAAGGGCTGCTTTCTAGATGAAAGCAGCCCTTTTTGATGGTTTAGTTTTGTGCCTCAGATCAATTATCCTGTGGGATATTGATAATAAGGGAGATCAGATCCTTTGGCGTATTCACAGTTCCAAGTTTTTCATCTTGAAAAATCACATGAAGCTGATACTCAAGCTCGAAAATCAGTCCATTGATGAATACGGGATCCATTCTTAACTGTTGGATAAAGTCTGCATTTTTATGCTGGCCAATCAGTGTAATGCCATAGGAATGAAAAACTTGAATGGCTTTTTTCAGGATAGTAAATTGTTGGTTCATAGGAGTAGAATAATGTTGTGATAATCTTCTGGTTATTTTTGAAAACAAGCAGTCTTTGAAAACAGAATTTGAACTACTTAGTTCCAATTAATTGAAATAACGTTTTTGAAAGAGGATTCGCTACTTCCAACTAGAAAATTAACAATAAATAGGGATGTTAATTTTTCCTTCTAATGGGTTGATTAATAGTCTACTGCTGTTTATAAGTAGCATTTACGAAAGGAGCCAACCTAATGGATTTGGCAAAAAGTAAAGTCTATAACTTTAGTGTGTTTTTCTCAAGAATTCTCCTCCGTATTTGCTGCTTCTTTGATAGAGTCGCTATCCCAAGTATGATTATTTATTGAAAATTATATGATCCCAACTCCCATTTTTACCAAATTATTTTGCGGGCCATTTCAAAAATTGAGCTTTGATAGCTTTCGTAACGGTGGAATCGTCCTTAATATACCAATTAAGTGTTTGGTAGGTTGTGGTGCCATCACTTCCATTGTGGAAGAAAACCAAGCCTTTCACTGCTGGAAAGCGTGTAGGGAAATCTGCTAATGCTTTTTGATACCATTCCGCTTGATTCCCACCGACGGCAAGGGATCCGAATTCCGCTATTAAGATTGGTTTATTATACTTTACAAGGTTTTCATAATGCTTAGCAAAGATTTCCTCAAACGACCACCATTGACTCCAAGGGGCGACAGTTCCGTAATTTAATGTTCCTGTACCGACCCAATCTACATAATCATCTCCAGGATAGAATTTATCAAATTCTCCATATGCTAAATGCGGTGCCCATACCCAACTGACATTAGTTGCACCTGCTTCTCTGAAAAGATTAACTACGTGTTTCCAAGCATTGATGAAATCTATAGGTTGATTGTTTTGAGGTCCCCATGGATATCGATAGGGATCATTCATTTCATGGCCTAATCTGAGAAGTATATTCCCTTGAAAATCTGAAGCATCCTGAGCCCATTCTGTCAAATAAGCATCATATTTTCCTGCTGAAATATCTTTAAGTCCCTCTATATTTCTGTCAGTTTTATCTTTAGAGATTGGGTATTCCAGCGCATCAAAATCGTTTAGCCAAGGCTCCCAAGTGATAACAGGAATGGAACCAAGGGTATGGATTGCATCTACTTGATCTGCAGGGAAGCGCTGATTACGCTCACTTCCCCATGCGGTATAGATGTGAATTAGAGGGAAGACGGTTTCCAATGAATCTTCCAAGGTGATTATTGGCTGAAGAGTTCTATCGGCTTGATTATCGTATGCTCCTAAAAGCAACTTGTCAAGCGCGTCAAGATCAGCCTTATTATCGCGGTAAGGCTTTAACCATTCTAATTGTGAAGATCTTGAAATCACTCTTTTTTTGATGATGTAATCTTCCTCGATTTTTGAAATGGTGTTTTGGACTCCTTTTAATAGATCTTCTATTGGTCCAGAGGATTCATCTCCTAGGTAAGTAATGCTAGTCACGAGCAAAAGCCCTACGATCAATGCCGTAATCACAATTGCGAACCTGTATATGATTTTTTTCATTTCTTTAGAGCAGTAGATACAGGAGATTGAATTTCTTTAAGGGAAATTGATTCCCAAGGAGATTGGACTGTCAATCTGGAGGATTCCCAAACGGCATAGAGGCTTAGGCAAGCTAATACGAATGGGATAAAACCAAAGGCCAACATTCCGTAGGTAATCTCGCTGCTAGAAATTAATTGAACTTCATCAATTAATGAATAGCGGTTATAGATTACCCAAATTAGAGTGCCAAGGTAAAGTATAATTTGGATCAATAAGGGCTTTGCAAAAACTGACATTTTTCCTGCCACGGCTTGCTTTGAGGTTGGTATATAGGGGATCTCTTTATCCAAAACCGAAAGCACAAATCCCATAAGATATACTGGCCAGCATGCAAATTTCATGATCATTCCCCTCCAGTGAATTCCGCGTTCATGGGAACCGTGCACAAGCCAACGCTGCACGTGGAAATAAATCCATGTGGAGAAGAACAAAACAGGGAATCCGTAATAAATAAATTCAATAAAAAACATCCGAGCTGGGAGAAGCCCAAACCAAAAAAACATAAAAGGAATTGTTAAGTAAATGAATGAAATGAGTCCTTCCAAGTAATAAGTGCCTATGGTGATGTAGGAAAGCTTTTGCCAAAAGCTCAGTTTTGTGAATAATTTTGGAACTTCCGAAAAGAGCACCTCATGTACTCCTCTTGCCCATTTGAGTTGCTGCTTACAAAATGAACCGAAATCTTCTGGAACTAAACCCCGGCTGACGACTATTGGGGCATAGATCGATTTCCATCCAGCAGCATGTATCCTGATAGAAGTGACTAAATCCTCTGCTAAACCTATCCCATGTCCGCCTGCAGATTCCAGTGCTTTCCTTCTGAAGGTACAGTTAGCGCCAATTGCTACGGCACAGTTGTACCCATTCATTCCCATTTGAGTTGGACCATAGAATGTGTAGGTCTGTTCGGAGGCAGCTTTTGCAGTAAAAGACAACGATTGATTGTAATATGCTTGGGATACTTGAACAAAACCCACTTTTTCCTCATCAAAATACCCTAGTACTTCATCGAGAAAGTTGGGGAATGGAATATGATCAGGATCAAGAACTAAAATAAACTCTTCGCTTGTCTTTGCCATAGCCGCATTAATTTTCCCCGCTTTGGCCCCGGGTAATCCTACAAGTTCTAACCAAACAGCTCCATGCTTCTCTGCTACTGCTCTGAATCTTGGATCTTTGGTGTCATCCAAAAGATAAGTAGTGTGTGGATAGGTAATATTAGAACATGCCTCTAAGGTTTTTTCAAACATGGATAAAGGCTCCCCAGGAGAGCTGGTAGTGAATATTGCCACTGATTTCCCTATTGGAGCACTTAGTAAAGGAGGCCTAGAGATTCCAAAGTAATTAATCCAAATGATTACTAACCGTAGCATGCCATACCAAAAAATCAAGGAAAGAATCAAGTATAAAACAAGGTTCCCAACATGAACACTTCTAAACCACCAATCTGCAAGCCTTCCTATACTGATCAATCCTGCTGTAATCAGGCAGATCAAGAAGAACTTCTGTAGGATGGAGCTTGATTTGGCCCGTCTAAAAGCCCATAAATTTGTTTTTTCAGTGCTCTTACTCATCTTTTAAGACGCTTTGAAAACTTCAAATTCAAGGAATTGCTATTGAAAAACACAGTAGTTTGATGAATGAAAGAAAATTGAAGGGCAGAATAATCAGAAAGGGCCCATTCGAAATTAAATGTTAAATCCCACGGTGTATAGTCTAATGGATTAAGGATTAGGAATAAGTCATCCTCCACTATTGGTCGGTTTGCAGGGGGATTGCCTACGCCATAGTAAATCATATTCGGATTGTCAATCGTGGCTTTAACGCCGATGTTAGTGCTTACATCTAGTTTAATAGAAGCGCTTGGAGTAAAGGTGAATTTGCCCAAAAGCCCATGAATTTGTTGATTGATGTGAGTGAAGTAAGGCTGATAAGAACCTGGGATTATTGACCCAACCTCCGTATTGTTGACTTTAGCTTGAATCGGAAGATTTGGCTCAAACCGAACTTCTTTAGAATCGCCATGAGTATAAGTATATCCTAATTCTATTCGAATTAAAGGCAGTTTCAAGACTGGATAAAGCACCCAAGCTCCAAAAGATTTTACCCAATTATTATCTTGGAATGATGAATTTTGAAACCAAATTCTCCCTAAAAAATCTCCACCAGATTCCCTTCCAAATGAAGCCTTTAGCGTAGTTGGCGTGATTGCTTGATCTAGACTTGAAAGCGTATAGAAATAAGACTCTTTATCAGCAGCTAAATTGAGGGTAAAGCCCGATTTGATTTTTTGATCCAGCTTTAATCCATACAGTCCGACACCTTTTTCCCAAGAATTCGAAGCCGTATAACCTGCTGATAAAGTGATGGATGTTCCTGTTTGAGTAAAAGAACTGGTATTTGTTATAGAGATAAGGAAAATCAATTGATCGGATTGATAGGCACTTATGGAAGCCGTGATTTCGGGTTGAAGTAGGGCAGATTGATAAAGTCCGAAAGAACCTTCCAGAAATGAATACCTCATGGGTTGGGAATCGGAAAAATTACCCACTTGAAGACTGATTTTTGGAGCAGTTGCCTTTTCGATTTCTAATTTTACCGCTTTCGCTGCTTCATTTTCTGGAAAAGGTTTTAAGATTTTCTCTAAATAATCGTAGCTTTTCTTCGGACTGCCACCAAGCCAATAATTCATTTGTGCCAATAGTGTGTTGGCTTCTGGGTCTTCAGGGTTTGAAATAAGGTACGACTCTAAGATAGGGGTAGCCTCTCGGTAGGATTGAAGCTGAAACAATATTCTTCCGTAGTCCAATTTAATAAACTGCAGCGAAGGATAGACCTCTATTGATCGTGCGAAATATGCCTTAGTCTTTTCAAAATCTTTGGACCAATAAATGGCTTGACCGCGGAGTCGAATTACATTCTCATCTCCTGGGTAAGTCCGTTCCATCGCTTCAAGGAGATTCAGTGCCTGAGAGATTTGTCCTTCATTTAGAATTGATCTTGCATTTTCCAAACCATCAATGTATCCTTCAGTCTGCGCAACACTATTGGAGGAATAAAGGAAAAGTGCTAGGAATAGTATTTTTGAGAGGAAACTTAAAGGGATTTGAAATAGTGTTGAAACGAAGCCTTTTGTTTTAAAAACCACAGTTTTTTAGTAATAAAGAATTCATTCTTTGAAAGAATGGGGATAGAATATTTCTTTGAATATAATTAATGACAGAGAATTTTTTTCATTCTATACCTTTGAAAGTATTTTATTTTTGGTTTGGATAGTTACGCTTGGAAATTAATTATGGCATTCCTCGCCAATTAGTATCTGAATTAATTGGTACTGATAATCAACTGTTCATGAATTTATTTTTGGTTCTTACTTATTGGATATTCAAACTGAAAGAGTGATAGTGGATTAATTATGGACAGTAGTTGATTTGTTAATAAGTATAGCCCAAGGCCAAGTTGAATATTCTCAAGAATTCCCCTCCGTATTTGCTGCTTCTTTGATAGATTCGCTATCCCAGGTATGATCATTTATTGAGAACTTGCGCATCAATTCACCTGATAATAGGCTTTCCTGTAGTTCAATTTGTTGGCGACTTTTGGAAATGTATTTATCTCTATTGTCTTTGAATTTCACTAATACTTTCAGCGCATCCTCATCATAATCCCGAAATTGCTTGGCTAGTCTATGTACTGTATGGGCTCTGAAACCAAGCTTTTTCAGAACATCCTCACCCATGCGAATGGTGCCATTTGCTCTCAGAAATCTTCCCAAAGTAGATCCGAAGTGTCCGACATAGCGTTTGTGAAAGTTGACCTTATTTTAATATTACAAAATATTCAACTTTGAATGGTGAAATCGAAAAGCAGATCCATAAAAAAAGACCCAGTTACCTAACCGGGTCTTTTACAACCAACTAACCATTTATGAGTTTTACTTTAAGCTGGATGAGAGTTTATCCAGCAGTATAGACTTAATCTATCAGATGACTTTCAAGGATTTTTTGCCACTTTTCAGCTATCCCTCGTTCTCCAGCTAGACTTGTAAATAGCAATCCATCATAGATTTCAATTGTTTTTGGAGAATGCGAAAAGTCTTTGAAGTGAAATTGTAAAGCTAGAAAATCCAGAATGTAGCGCTTTTCTTTTCCCGCCTGCACTCTTCGGATTTTCTCTTGGATACTTACCTTATTTACTTGGCTGAGATCTATCACACTTTGCTCGGGATAGCTCCCAAATCTGTGATAAATCAACTTTTTATATTGACTATCCAACCCTAGGTGGTAGTGATTCCGCCAACGCTCATGCTGTGTGGGAATCACATTATTGGTAGAAGAAAATTCTTCGAAAGTGGCGAGATTTTCACCACTTATCTTACGGAGTTTATAACTATAGTATATAAATGGCGAGGCAGAAACCACCATAGCAAATGAAGACACAGCTAGTGTGATAGGATCAATTGAGATCATAGTAATATGGTTAAAATGAATAGATTTTTAGGCGATTATAGATCGCAGAGGGTATTTTTATTCTATTTTACCAAGTATAGTAAAAGTGTATGAAGGTGTCCTTTACGTCGAAAAGTGGTATAGACTTTTTGAAAAATGAGGGTGATAAATAGACTTCACTAGGACTGATTAAGTCAAAATACCAATCTGGATTTAACTTTGCATTTAAGCTCCAATCCACTTTAAATTCAGGTATTTCCAGTAATTCTGGAGTAGCATTGAATTGGATATGGGTGATCTGGGAAAGATTCGAAACTGAATCTTGCGAAAAGTCCTTGTTGAAAGAATGTGAGGAAACTGGAAAAACAAAAACAGCTACAAGCCATGCAACCCAACTCAGGGAAATCATAACTAAGGAGAGCTGTTTTTTCATTGTTTTACTGTTAGTTAATCAATGTAAAGCAAAATATTTTGAGAAGTCAATAGCAAGTGAATCTTATTTTTTCAAATTATATAATTTTAAGGATTTTAAATTTTCAGATAAGTCCACAGTTTTCCATGGACTAGTTGGAAATAGGATTGATGTCATCGCCAATTCTCCATCATTTATAAATAATTCTATTGATGACGCGTCTAGAAATATCCGGATATCTTTTGCCTCCCAACTCATAGGTGCGGAATGCATCGCAGCGAAGTCAGGGTTGAAATCACTCTTTCCTGCATTTCTGCGATCTATACTTACCAAGCCATTTTCTTTTGAAATAAGCAGTTTCTCACCGAGCTCATTAGAGAAGGTAATCAAAAAGGAGTTATCACTGACTCCAGCGGTTATTTCCACAGCTTCAGAAGGTAATGCGGAAGTTTCTGTATTCACTTTGAATTCTACAGCTCGAAGCTTTTCCATTTCCTTTGCGGGAGCAGATTTCAGCAATAATGTCCCGTCTATATCGAATAAACTTAACTCTCTCGGGATGGTCATCGCAGATCGCCACGCCTGGGTAGGAACGACATTGGCATATAGCCAGTTACTCATCCACCCAATAAAAAGTGTTCTATTTTGATCGCTTGGCAGATTACTCCAAGTTACGCCTGCATAATTATCCGGCCCATAATCCAGCCAGCGGATCATTGTATCGTCTGGTGTAAATTCCCCATTTTCGAAGTCACCGATAAAATATTGAGTAGCGGATCCATTTTGAGGGCCACCAGGATTTATGCTGACGAGAAGAACCCATTTATCTTCTCCTGATGGAGTTTTGAACGGAAGAAGGTCTGGACATTCCCATACTCCTCCATGTGCGCCTATAGTTTTCCCAAACTCACTGAGTAAAGTCCAGCTTTTCAGATCTGGAGAACTATAGAAATTGATATGATGCAGAACAGCCAAGGTCATAATCCATGACTTGGTACCATCCGCGTTTGTGATTTGAGATACTTTTGGATCCCGGAAATCGCGAATTCCAGGATTAGGCAAGACAGGATTTCCTTCGTATTTCTCCCATGTTCTGCCCTTGTCCAGAGAAAAAGCTATGGCTTGATTCTGGAATGTATCTGAGGAAGTATTCGCTTCCTCAGCATTGTGGTAGGTGAATATCGCCACCATTGGAGGGTTTTCTGCAGAGCCTAGGCCCGAACTATTTTCAGCATCTAATACTGCACTTCCTGAGAAAATGTAGCCGAGACTGTCTGGGTAGAGAGCAATTGGCAGAGATTCCCAGTTTACCAAATCAGTAGAAACTGCATGTCCCCAGTGCATCGGTCCCCAGACAGTACCGTCAGGGTAATGCTGATAAAAGAGATGATATTCCCCATCCAAATAGATTAATCCATTAGGATCATTCATCCATCCGCTCTCAGGTGTGAAATGATAAAGCGGTCTAAATTCCTCCGTAGAGCTGCTTTCAAATGAGATTTCTGGATCAGACTGACAGCTTGAAATCAATAAAATACAGAGAATGGAAAGTAGAAGATTATTAAGTTTCATTTAATTGCGGTTAGAATTGGGGTTCAAAACTAGATTAAGGACTGTCTCTCGTTTCGCTTCAAATTTAATCTGCTCTGAAAGCTTCTTTGCATTTTTAGCGTAAACTGGATTTGTCCAAAAGTCCTTCAAAGCTATCTCAAATTTGCTTGCGTCCAAATCATGAATGCTTGTTCCTAAAGGACCTACTTCTCGGTTTTCTATTATTCTATTCCAAAAATACTGATCAATAATGTGAGGAACAATCATTTGCACGCATCCGTGAGCGGCACCTTGATGAGTCGTCCCCGATCCTCCGTGGTGAATAAGTCCATATAGCTGCGGCAGTATCCAATCGTAAGGAATTTGATTTACATAAAAAATGGATTCATCACTATTTCCTACCTGCTCCAGACCTCCCCAAGAAGTATTAACGATTGTTGGTATCTGATGCTTTTGAAGTAATTCTATAATGGTTTTGGAGTGCTCTTTAGGCTTGGTATTGCTCATGGATCCAAAGGTGAGTAGTATAGCTTTGGGGTATTTTGCGAGCCATGTTTCTAACTCTATTGATGGTTGGTATTCTTTGGTTTGATTTCTGAAGTAGTATCCCACAATCTTCGCTGATTCTGGCCAATTATTAGGTCTTGGAAATAAGGAAGGGGAAATAGTATAGATTGTTTGCAGTCGGTATAGTTCAAATTCCTTGATGGTCTTTGCGTTTATCTTTGTCGAAGGAAAGTCCGCATAATATTTTCCAAGAAACTTCTTCATGGAAAGTCTTCGCGCTCCGTTCACCAAATCGTAAGACTTTAGATTCCATTTTGGGCTAAAGGGTTTCCATTTGCCCAATCCAATGTGCGGATATTCTGACGAAGGATGAATGAGGCAGGGTAGAGGCGTGAGTAAGGCAAAACGAGCTGGATCAGCCATGGCAGCCACATAATAATACACGCATTTGGCATGAAAAATAACTCGGTCAGGTTGATGAGAATTTATTGCGTCGCGTTGCTGAGAGATTAGGATGTGTTGTAAACTGAATGAATTCTTGGCCAACTTGATGTAGTTTTTAAATTGATTCCAGGTATTTCCGCCTCCGCCCATAATAGCTTTGCCACTTTGAGTTTCCAGCATTTCCAGAAAGCTTTTGTCAAAACCGATGAATTCGTACCCAAGTTGGGTGACAGTGTCTCTAAATTGTTCTGGGAAAAGGCAAATGACTTCATATCCCGCTTCTGCGAATATCTCAGCTTGCGCTAAAAAAGGTTCGATATCCCCACGAGTTCCCAAGGAAGCAAACAGTGTTTTCATATGCTTATAATTGAATATCAGCGATTATTCCCGATAATTATCGGGGCTATTGGGAGGAATCTCTCAAGATATACTTATGCCAGTGTGTGGGTTTTAAGTCATGCCTGTCTTCCTCGGCAGGCTTGATTTCATATCTTATTTTTTTAATTTTCACTCTTTCAGTAGCTTTGAGTCATAATCTACCTCAAATTCCAATCTTTTTAGCTCTTATTGCTGTTGAAAACGAATGAAGAGAGAGTTTTCTATAATTAATAGCAATTAGAAATTTGGATTCATTTTTGAAATTGTGAGGAGTTAACAACAACAAACTAATACTACCTATGAAAGGAATTATTTTGGCCGGAGGGTCTGGAACGCGTTTATATCCTTTGACAATTTCTGTAAGTAAGCAGTTGATGCCAGTATATGATAAGCCGATGATTTATTATCCGCTTTCTGTATTGATGATGGCAGGGATCACTGAAGTTTTGATCATCACTACTCCAGAGGACAGCGAAGCTTTTAAGCGACTTTTAGGCGATGGCTCTCAGGTGGGATGTTCTTTTGAATACGCTGTACAACCTAGTCCAGATGGTTTGGCTCAGGCGTTTATAATAGGCGAGAAATTTATCGGAAAGGAGAAGGTAGCTTTAATCCTCGGAGATAATATTTTCTACGGATCTGGTCTTCATAAGACCTTACAAGCTTATACTGAAACGGAAGGCGGAGTAGTTTTTGCCTACCATGTGAATGATCCTGAGCGCTATGGTGTGGTGGAATTTGATGAGGATAAGAAGGCAATTAGTATCGAGGAAAAACCTGAAAAACCAAAGTCTAATTTTGCGGTTCCAGGTCTTTATTTTTATGATAACAGAGTAATTGAAATAGCTAAAAAAATCAAGCCTAGCCCACGTGGTGAGCTGGAAATCACGGATATCAATAACGAGTATTTGAAGTTAGGTGAATTGCAGGTTGCGATACTGAATAGAGGAACTGCATGGCTGGATACAGGGACACACCAGTCTCTTTTACAAGCTGCGCAGTTCGTAGAAGTGATAGAAGAACGCCAAGGATTGAAGATTGGCTGTATCGAAGAAATAGCCTTCAGAGCTGGCTTTATAGGTGAAGAGAAATTGCTTCAAGCAGCGGATAAACTGGGAAAGAGTGGCTACGGCGTTTATCTGAGAAGATTGATCAAATAAGGCTGTTATTTCTTGATCAGTTCCTCAAGACTGGTTTTCATGATTTGACCCATGTTTTTGCATTGCAGAAATTTATCATTTCCGTAGTGTTTTGCTAGATCTATTTTCAGCGAAGCAATATTCTCAGGAGGAGAGATGGTATCGTGCTCCATGGAGCGGAGTATATCAAGAATGCCTTGCCGAGAAGATTTAAGGCGTGTAGCAATTAGTGCACGCTCTTCTTTCTGGTATTGCACCATGGATTCGGGCGTGATATATTTCATTCCCAACTGAATCAGTACATTGTTTTCTTTAAAATATTGGGGCAAGTAAATTGTTTTTTTCCCCTCATAAGATTGCTGATCAAAGTCAATTGCACGAATTCTATAATGAGTCTCTTCAAAGTCAGGCGTCACGTCAATCACAAAATTTGAAGAATGCATATCTCCAAGTAACCTTACAAAGCAACGCTCATTGAATTTGACGAATTCCTTGGCCAAACGAATAGGGTTCAGATGTGGATCATTCATATGAGCGCGCATGAATTTGTCACCTGGGATTCCAGCGATGTGCTCCTCTATCAGTGTATTTTGATGAACGAGGTAGGAAATGCGATTTGGGGAAAGTAAATGCTCAAACTCCAATCCGTAAACACGGGAAGCATCAGCATTTTTTACATAGAAATAATCAAAGTTATCATTGATTCTATTTACTATTCGCACACGAAAAGGCTGTGTATTTCCGTATACGCATAGATCGATTCTATCCACATAGAGATGCTCCATCACAGACATGTCGCCTCCAGCTTTGAGCAAAGCATAGATTTTCTTGACATTTAGATGGATTTCCTCACGGTCGGATTGATCATAAAAGACCGTCTCCCACAGTGTATCTTGCTCTCTAGAATCGTATAGGGCGATAGAACTCGTATATCGAAGCAACTCATGGTAGTGAATAGGGATATCCACTTCACGAGAGTATTTAATCAGGTAGCGTCTCAGCCCATTGCTGATCGGGTAAATGCGCTTCTTTTTACTGATTAATGCCATTTGTTACAAATCCACGTGCTGACTTTTCTTCAAATTTCTATCGAAAATAAATGGGCCAAATGGCAAAACTGAGGAAATGAGAGCGAAAAATGTCCGACTGAAATTCCACTTCAACTTATGTGCCGTTGGGAAAACAGTGAAGATATAGATCACGAAAAGCAAGCCATGAGCCCAGCCTACATATTGCACAGCTTGAGGGCTGTCCCACATGTATTTGAGAGGCATTGCAATTAATAGGAGGACTAGAAAAGATGTTCCTTCTATAAGTGAAATCCAGCGAAAACGCTTTGCCCAGGTATGTTGTAGGGGTGTTAGGCTCATTATTAGTTAGATATGTTAAAGAGTACTTTTAGGGTATTCCAAAGTTTGCCTTTTAGGGCTTTATCTTCAGAAATGGTGTTAAGTGAATCAGCGAAGAGATATTCTGTTTCATCTTCTGTGTGAATCTGATAGTCCGATGCAGGAAGTGCATTGATTGGGTGTTTGAGACGACCAAACTTGAGTACGATATGGGCATTAAGGTCATATAGTTCTGTCAAGGTTCTTCCTTCCAGTTCATGAGAAGATAGTAATCCGACCTCGTTCAGTGAATGACCTACTGCATTGATCATTTTTACAAGCATGTCCATGACTTCAGGGGTTAGCTCCTTTTCTTCATGAAGCACTAAAATTCCCTTTTCGAAATTACCTCTCACTGTCAAAGGCTCAGGTTTTACTTCTTCTTTTGGAGAAGAGGTATCTTCAATATGAACTGTTTTCGGAAGAGTCTTTGGCTTTCCTGACTCTATGGAAGTATTTGTGTCCTCTTTTACTGAATCGGATTTAGGTTCTTCTTCAAAGTAAAAAAGCTCTTCGGTGATGATATGCTGGAGCTCCTGAATACTCATATTTTCCATGTTGGGAAATTGCTCAAAATTCGCCTTAACACAAAAAAATGAGGGATAATATCTCTATGAACCTTCGTTTTCTTATACAGTTAAGATAGCAAGGGTTTAGATTGAAAGATCTTCAGTAGGCGAGGAATTGTTCCAAAATCTAATCAACACTATTCTTTCGGTCTCTGGCTTATAGAAAAGGGAAATATGTTTAGTAATGAATGCCTTTCGAATGTCTTGATAGTCACTTTGTTGATATAGATAAGGGTTAATTAAAAGCAACTCAATTGTTAGACTTACTTGATTTATAAAGTTCATGGCTACTTTCTCTGACCATTCAGAAAGGAGATACTCAATAGTTAGATCATAGTCAATCTGAGCTTGTTTAGTCCATATGACTTTCATTTTCCCTTAAAGAGTTGAGGGTATTTTTCTCTCATTACATCATTAACCTCTTCTGAAGTATAAGTCTGATCCTCCTCTAGAGATTTTAAGCCAATTTCTACAGCCTTCTTTTCTGCTTGGGAAAGGTGATAGATTTGGTTTGGAGATGAAGCTTCTTGAAGTGTCTTCAAATGATCAATAACGGCTTCATTTTCTAAGCTCTTAATCCAATCTATAATCTTCGATTTTTCTGAATCAATTTTCATAACATTCTAATATCACTAAAAATGATAGTTTTTCAAACTTCCAATTACTTCTGAATCTGATAATGTCTTAAAGGTTTTTCTCCTTTTAGATGCTCAATGAAATAGTCCCAGCGTTTTTTGGTGAAATAGTCACCGTTTGTTCTTCCAAAGCTGTGATTGCGACTCGGCCATATAAATAGGTCAAAGTCTTTTCCTGCTTTGATTAATGCTTCTGCGAATTTGAAAGTTGCCGAAGGGTTTACATTTTCATCTATTCCTCCATGTGCCAAGAGCAAATAACCTTTGAGATTGGCTGCATTGGTGATATTGGATTGTTCATGGTAAAAGTCTCCCGCTGGATATCCCATGTACATTTCTGGCCACCAGGCTTTCTCCATCCTGTGATCATGATCTCCAGCCGAAGCAACGCCTACTTTATAGAAATCGGGGTGTAGCAGCATCGCTCTACCAGCATCGTATCCACCAGCAGAGTGACCAAAGATTCCTACTTTGTCCACATCCATAAATTTGTTTTTAGCTGCCAATTCCTTAATAGCCAAGACGTGGTCAGTGGTGCCGTCTCCAAGATTATTATAGGAGACATCGTTGAAAGCTTTTCCTCTTCCATGTGTACCAAGTCCGTCCACCGTGACAACCACAAAACCAAGCTCAGCCATCGGCTGAGGCAAGCCAATTAATCCAGCCCGGAATGTCTTGGGAGTTATGTCTATGTGTGGGCCTGTGTAGGTGTAGTCTATAATAGGGTATTTCTTTTTGGAAGTGAAGTCAGTAGGGAGGTAGTAAATCCCATAAATCGTAGTCTTACCATCTTTTGCAGTTGCAGTGAATTGCTTGGGGCTTTGGAATCCTTTTTTGACAAGGTTTGAAATGTCAGCTTTGGAGATTTCATGTACAATTTTTCCTGATTTCAATTCCCGTACAACGGAGACTGTAGGCTGATCAACCCTTGAATAATTATCAATAAAATAGTCCTTTCCGCTACCATAACTGATGTCGTGAAAAGCGTTTTCAGGAGTTAATAACTCCAGTCCTGAGCCATCAAAATTCACTTTATAAACAAATGAATAATATGGGTTTACGTTCTCTTCCTTGCCAGAAGCCTCAAAGTAGATGATGCTGTTTTCCTCATCAATGGAAAGCAAGTTTTTGACCACATAGTCACCAGAAGTAATTCGATTGACTAGGTTCCCTGTTTTCCAATCCATTAGATAAAGCTGATTCCATCCTGATTTTTCTGTTCCGAGGATAAATTCTCCATTGTCCAGTCTTCTGAAAATATTGTCATTATTGATATGGGTGGGGGATGACTCAGAGTAGACTTTTCGGATTTCTTTGGAGTCTGCATTGATCTCAAGTAAGTCAAAGCTTTTGAAACCTCTTTGTAAATATGTGCCGTAGAGATTTTCGCTATCACTATCCCAATTGAAGTACATCCCAATGAAATGTGGAAGGGAAAGGTTAGGGAATTTTGTCTCTTTTTTATTTTCTAATTCGAATAATACAGGCGTGTAAATCACCACGGTAGTATCTCCGGGCGAAGCTCTATAGTAGCCCATGAGTTGAGGTCGGAATTTGTCATCCTGACTATTATCCAAAAGGAGCATTTTTTCAGCCAAGCGCAAGTCCACAATCTGAGTTTGTATTTTCTTTGAATCAGGCGACCAGTTGATACTTAGGTGCTCCGGACGCTCTCCATTTTCTCCTAGCACCATGTCTGACCATCCCCAAAATGAAGCATATTCATAGTCTTTTTTTCCGTCGTAACTCAGTTGAATTTCCTCGCCGGTCTCCAGATCTTCTACAAAAAGATTGAAGTTTCTTACATAAGCTTTCCAATTGCCATCTGGGGAAATTGATACAGATCTGTCTCTAGAATTAGCCGAAGGTCTCTTCGACTCCAGAGCCCTATCTTTATAGGTCCAGCTTTTGTTCATCCAATCAAAGTCTACAGATTCATTGTCTTTGAGTTGAATTCGATTGAAAGGCAAGCTAGTGGGGTCAATAGATTCCCCGCTTTTTTCACTTAGCAACTTGGCTAATTCCTTATGGTCAAAAGCTTCTTTGGTTTCTCCTTTTTCAATATCCGTGAGAAAAAAGCGCTTACCATCTTTGGTATACGTCTGATGCCAAAAGCTCTTTTTATCATTAAGCCAATTTGGAATCACATCTAGGTGGTAGACTTCCTTTTGGATGTTGCCACTGAGAAAGTATTCAGCTTTGTGGTAGGTGTCCTCGGTGATTTGGCCAAAAGTGTTTTGTGCAAATAGCCCAATTAAGAGAATAAGTAGAGGTGAAAATCGTAAAGGTTTAAACATAAAAAGGCGAGATGGCTTGGGAGGTTAAGGTATACCCAAATAATTGGAAAAACACTTCGGGAATTGACCTAAAGTGATCCTATTTTGTGAATGGTACTAGTTATCCAGCGGTTTCGTAGGCTTTTTTGATCCATGTGATGACTTCTGGAACTATATCATTTTCATCTTTCAAGTGAATTTTGTGACTGCACATACCATTGGTTTTGGTGTCAAATTCCAGAATTCCCTCTGCTGTATGTCCTTTAAGATTGATGCCTATTTCATAGCGAGTTTTAGTAGCTGGGATGAGCATAGCAAACTGCTTTTTGCGCTTGATACTGACGTAAGCATTTTTAGGAGCGAACTCTACGTCAGTTCCAAAAGCTTTGATTTCATTACTCAGCTTTTCATAAATCGGTAAAAAGTGCTCCTTGCCTTTGTATTGCTTAGTAATCAACTCATCTGTGTCTGATACTGATCCGGCATCGGATTTCAGCGCTTTATGTGCGACTAGGTTTGCAAAACCATGGGTAAAGGCATGCTCAGTTTTTAGGAAGTTGAGAATTTCCCCATGTTTTTTATAACCTTCTTTTTGAACAATCGCAACCCATTGAGCTAAGCTTTTGCCTGTGTTTTTCTCAAGATTGTCGATCATTGTTTGAGCTGCTTGATCCATAATTTATTAGGAGGTTTGTGTTTCTATTTCGCAAAGAACAGGAAAGTGATCTGATGCTTTTTTGAGTGAATCGCTTACAGCTTGGATTATTGGATTGCTCTTTTCTAAAATAGGGTTCCAGACTGCCCCTTTTAAAACTTTCAAACCTTGACTAGCTAGTATATGATCAATCAATACATTGATTTGATCTCCAGTGATTCTGTCTTTGTATTTGCTGGAATTTGGCGTGTAGCCATAGCTGTTAAGTCTTGGTTTGGGCAGAACTGGCTTCAAAACACACTCTGGTTTCCAGACATCTCCCAATAAAATCTCGACAGCACTTTTGGCGAATTTGTTTTCATAGAAATCCAACTCAAATCCGTCATTGATATCTCCCATCACCATGACTTGCTGATTTTTCTCCAAATACTCATCACAGCGCTCACGTATGGACATGCATTCTGCAAATAACTTCAGTCGATCCCTTGCTGAAATCTGTTCAAATCTAGCGTAATCTACCATGTCGAAAATCCCTTTAGACTTGGTATGCGCAATAATGACTCTAGTAATCAGCGAATCATCCATACCTAAAATACTCAATTCAAGTGGTGGACGATAATGCTTATACTGTTCTTTGATCAACCGATTTGTAGTGTCTTGAAGGAAGGGTTCATCAAATCGCCTTCCAGCCTTTGTCTCAGGGGTAAAGAGAACGTTGACTTTGTCGGGATTATAAATGGCACATAGTTCTTGCTGACCTGCAGAAGGGAAGCCGTGCACTCCTTTGAAATTGGAATCTGGAATAAACATTTGAGTCCAGATTTCCATTTGCCTGGAAGCAGTTTTAGATCCGTCTACCAGTGTGTTTGGACCTTCTACTATTCCAAGGAAATCTGGATTCATTGCTTTGATCACATCGGCCAGTTGCCGACTTCTTGTGAGTTCCTTTCCTGTTGTTTTTGGATTTCCGTCGGTGTCAAAAAGATCCCGCATCCATTCTACATTGTATACGCCAATTTTATATATCATAAAAATGTAACTTAGGTTAAAAATCAACCTTAAGTTACATTTTTTATAGGTATATACCTGATTAGCATGTTATTGTATTTACACTTTGATGTAAATTTTCTTTTTATCCATCCACAATCCAATCAGCCAAATTAGTAGCATATAGCTAAAAGCGAAAAGGAATGAGGCCATTTTGGGAGAAAGCCATGTTGTATAAAAATTTGTATAAATGAAGCCTCTTAGTGTAGTTTCTCCCATAGGAATCATAGAAAGTAGTCTTATAACCAATCCCGATAGCACGTATAGAATCAATGGGTTTCTTCCGAATACCTCGAAGAAATAGGTCCAGCCTTTCCAGTTTTTGATCTCGATCACAGCAACCAAGAGGGCTAAAAGAACCAGGTCAATGCCAGTGGTAAGAAGAACGTAAGAGCTTGTCCAGATCTTCTTATTGATAGGAAAAAGAAGGTCCCAAGCATAACTCAGGACGATAAGCACCACAGCTATGCCTAGCAATTTCTTAACGGCATCCATGGTATTACCCAATTTCTGAATCATTTTGCCTGCTAAGTAGCCTGCGATCACATTTACGATTGCTGGTAGAGTACTCAGTATTCCTTCTGGATCGAAAGGAATTCCCTCTCCTCCGTACATTCTTTCTGGGCCTATTAGTGCCAAATCTAGTTTAATTGCTGCATTGCCTGTAAGGCTATAAGGATCAGAAGCGTCTCCAAAGAAATACATAATCACCCAATAGCCAAGAAGTGCGATTGCACTGAAAATCCAGCCTAATTTTATCCCTCCATAATAAAGGACGATAGATGCGAAGAAGTAGCATAAGGCTATTCGCTGCAATACTCCAAACAAGCGAACTTCAGTAAGGTCTATGAAGCTGATTGCTCCCGAATCAGAAAGGTCATAAAAAGGAAAAGCATTGAGCAGCCATCCAATCAGAAAAATCAAGACGGTTCTTTTTCCTACTTTTTTGAAAAAGTCAGCGGTATTCATTTGCTGAAGCTTTTTCATAGAGAAGCTCATCGCATTGCCGACTACGAATAGAAATGTGGGAAAAACCAGATCAGTCGGAGTGAAACCGTGCCATTTTGCGTGAGCAAGAGGCGCAAATAAATTGCTCCAATCACCTGCGGTGTTGACTATGATCATAAATGCAATTGTCAATCCGCGTAACACGTCCAGTGCCAGATATCTGTTAGTTATACCTGGAGAGATAGAATTTTGGGTCATCTTAAGGTGGGGTAAATTGGGGTGAAAAAGATTACATATCCTTTAAGCTTCAAGATAAAATATTATCTTGTTTTTCACTTAACTACTCACTTTTTATCACAAAAAAAAATACACTATTTATGAAAAATATATCAGTAGAAGATTTCAAAATAACAAAACCAATATCCTTAAAAGATATATCGACGAGTTTGGATTTGGAAGCATCGGAAAAGAAAAAGGACAAGGAACTAAACAAGCTGAGAGAAAATCTCAGCAAGCATCAGGATATTATGTATGCTCATAATAAGTATTCTGTACTCATTTGTCTCCAAGGAATGGATACGGCAGGAAAGGATAGTTTGATTAGAGAAGTGTTTAAAGAATTCAATCCTCGCGGAGTGGTAGTTCATAGTTTCAAGACTCCTTCCACCTTGGAACTACAGCATGATTACTTGTGGAGGCACGTTGTGGCATTACCGCAGCGTGGAAAATACGGAGTTTTTAATCGCACACATTATGAGAACGTATTAGTCACGCGTGTTCATCCTGGTTATATTTTGGGTGAAAATATTCCTGGGATCAATTCAGTGGATGATATCACAGTAGATTTTTGGGAGAAGCGATTTGAGCAGATCAATAACTTCGAAAAGCAGATCAGCGATAATGGGACCATTATTTTCAAATTCTTTCTACATCTAAGTAAAGAGGAGCAAAGACAGCGATTGCTTCGTCGGTTGAATAAAGCGAAGCATAATTGGAAATTTTCACCTGGTGACTTAAAGGAGCGGGATCGATGGGATGATTATCAGAAGTGCTATGAAGAAGCGATTAACAAAACTTCTAAAGATCACGCACCTTGGTATATTATTCCGTCAGATAATAAGGAAACAGCTCGTGTTTTGGTTGCAAAAATCATCTATGAGCAAATGAAAAAGATGGAAGATATCCAGGAGCCAGAGCTGGATGCGGCTATCAAGCAGAATATTGAAATGTATAAGGATATCCTATCTAAAGAAGGGCAGTAGATCAAAAATTGTATTTTAAACCTATATATATGCGTAAAAAAAATTAAAGTTGTTTTTGATATGTTCTGAATTTTAGTAGCTTCATATACTTTTAAATGATTGATTTTTAACTAATTAAATTTTTAATGCTATGAAAAATTTATTCAGCTTCCTCGTAATTGGATTTATTTTTATTTCCTGTGGTCCAAACGAAACCTCGAATAAATCAACAGCTGTTTGGCCTGGATCACCTTGTGAGGAGGAGTTATATGATATAGAAGTGACATTTACACAGGATTCTGTCTACAAACCACTCAGTAAAAACCTTAATTGCAAAGATAGCTTTGATGGTGAAGCATGTTTAGCTGAAGCACAAGCACTAAAAGATCAGGTGATTGAAGAAATAAAATCTATCGATAAATCGATTCAAATAGATGAAATGTTTGTGAGGGTTTATTTGGATGTGTCAGTTTATCTGGAGGATCTGACACAAATTCAATATGATAATATAGTTGAGAATGCATCTGGACATAATTATACTATATCAATACCCTTTGATGTTCAAGCAAGACGTCCAATTATGCAAACTGATTATATACAGCAAGCCAGACGGCCAATAATGCAGGAGCAACTAAGGTATAATGAGACGCTTAAAACGAGCAAAATGATATTAGAAGTAGGTGGAGGTGGGGATAATCTCCCTCCTAAACCTAATCGGGTATGGATCGTAGATAGTGGAATTGATTCGGGACATCAAGATTTAAAATTTGAACCTGCTGAAGTATCACTTTCTGAAGATTTTTCTAAAGGTAATGGAGACCCTTTTGAAGATTCTCTTGGGCATGGTACTTTCTTGGCTGGGGTGATAGGTGGACTTGCCTCTACTAATGTAATATACGCTCAAGGTTATGGCGTAAAAGGAGTTTACCCAGGAGCAAAAATGGTATCAATAAAGATTTTTAAAGATAATGGTAAGGCTATTAGTTCTAAAATACTAGATGCTTTAGAGCACATATGGCGCTATTCAAATGCGGGAGATATAGTTAATTTAAGTTGGGGATTGAATATGTCGCCTAGAGTTTGTAATGATAAAAAGTACGAGAAAATTTATGCATGGATTGATAGTTTGGCAACAAAAGGAGTATACATTGTAATGTCTGCTGGCAATGATGCAGAAGAATCATTGACCAATTTCCCAGGTTGTATGGATCTAGCGACAAGTCCTTCTACTGTGAAAGACAAGATTTTTACAATCGGCTCTATAGAGGTTCCAAATCCAGGTTCCATCTCTAGGGATTATTTTTACTCTAGCTTTTCCAATTTCGGAAGACCCTCTATAGATTATTTGACACCAGGGGAGGATGTGTTTACCACAGCACCTGGTGGGCAATATGTATTGGTTTCAGGGACATCTATATCAGCAGCTATGTTCTCAGGAATACTCTATCATAACCCGATTGTAGGTACTATTAAACCAATTAAACGAGGTGCTGCTCAGGGAGATCCAGATCCAGATTATCCAGTTGCCAAAGTTGGAAATTAATATTCTGAAGGTTAATGAATGAAAGGTGGTCGCTTATTTAAAAGTAGTTCTAAAATGAGCGATCACTTTTGTTGACCTAGATCGTTGGATTGTAGTTCTTGATTTAGCTCGTACAGTTTAGTATCTATTTGGTTTAGTACTTTCTTCAATGCAGGATCCTTTAGATAGTCTTTAAAAATGGGGTTTGTTCTGATTTGAAATACATCTCTATAGCCACTGGTAAAAGCTTGATTTAGGTATTGGACTAGCAGTGTTTTGTTGTTTCTTATTGCCTCCAATTGAGCTAGATCAAACCATAGATTCGAATCATTTTTAATTGATTCCACAGAAGTTTCCCGTGCATTTAGTGCGATATCAGTCAGTAACTTTGCTTGGGATTTGTCACCCTTTTGTAAATAGGCATGAGCTAAGAAAATTGGAGTGGAATCATAAATGTCATCAACAGTATTGGGGTTAAGTTGTAAGACTTTTTCAAATAGCTCAATTGACCGATCCATATTTCCAGCCATAAAGGCAATGTATCCGGCTGAGGAGTAATTGTAGACTGAGTTAGTAGTATTATTCTCTAAGATTACATCAATCATCTTTAAGGCCTTAGTTTTATCACCTTGTTCAAGATAGACATAGGCAAGTTGTTCGGCAGTTACAGCATCAAAGGTGATGGTGTTTGATTTTTCTAGCCAGTTGATTGCAGTCTCTTGGTGACCTAGGATTCTATAAATCCAACCTGTGATTTGAGTAGGAATGTAGTTGGTAGGGTTTAAGGATGCCGATTTAATCTGGAGGTCTAATGCACGAATTAGGTCTCCCTGTGTCATGTAAACTGTAGCCAAATTCCCAATGGCACCACTCAGGTTTGGGTTGAGTACCAAGGCCTTTTCCAAAGCGATCTGTGCTAAATCAATATTACCTTGATAATAATATACAGATCCTGCAGACTTATATGCCTCTTCGAGATAAGGGTCAATATCCAAGGCATGGCCATTCGCCTTCAGGCTGGAATCAAGCCATGTTTCTTCTTCACCATAATAAACAAGTCTTGCGTAGGAATCTGCGAGACCAGTATAGGCTAATGCATAATTTGGATCAATATTAAGAGCGGATTTAAAATGCCTAATAGACTCTAAAGTTTCACTTTTGTTGCTTCTGCCATAACTTTCCTTTCCCTTGAGATAGAGTTCATATGCTTCAAAACTGTTAGTTTGTTCTTTAGAAATCTGCTCTTTTTCTTTTGAGCTGAGATTGATATTGAGGACTGTGGCTATTGTGGAAGCAATCTCGGTTTGGACTTTGAAAATATCCTTCACTTCTCTATTGAAGGTTTCAGTCCAGAGGTTTTTATTTTCTATAGGATCTATCAGCTGGACATTTATTCGGATTTTATCTCCAATCCATTCTATTGAACCTTTGAGGATAGTGCTCACATCCAACATTCTAGCAATAGAATCCAAAGGGATTTCTGAGTCTTGATATTTGGAAACGGCATCCTTGTCAATCACCTTAATTCCTTCAATTTTAGAAAGGTGTGATATAACATCCTCCGTGAGCCCATCTGCAAAAAATATCAGATCAGGATTGGAAATGGTGTTAGTGAATGGTAATACAGCCACAGATTTATCCTTTTCCCAAGTGTAATCATTCCATAGTAAGGAAAAGATCAAAAAAATGGACAAGAGAACGGCTACGCCTAATCCAACCCAAAACTTCCAAGGTTCTTTTTCCTGAGATTTTATAGTGCTGATCATCTCCTTGCGTTTGGGAACCGCGAGTGGGGTATTGCTTAAAGCATAAATCTCTAATTCTTTTGCTACATTTTTAAGGCGAAAAGCACCTAAACTCACATATGTTAATTTTGAGATTTGAGGGAGTTGCTCTAATACTTTGGATGAAAAAAGCACACAAGATGGTACTCCTATGCTTTGAACCCGTGATGCTACATTAACTGCGTCACCAAAAACATCTCCATGGTCTAAAATAACTCCTCCGCAGTGTAGACCAATTCGAAGTTTAAGTTCTCCTGTTGTGATCCATTCCTTTTGGATCTCAAGACTTGCTTTCAAGGCTTCTTCAGCTGTCTCAAACGTAGCCAGAATTCCATCACCAAGTTCTTTGATTACTAATCCGTGGTATTTGCTCAGAACACGTGTGTGAAGTTCCAGATTTTGCTTCATCAGCTTAAAAGCAAACTCTTCATCTTGGCCCATCAGTAGGGTATATCCTACTATGTCAGAAAAATAGACGATCGATTGCTTTCGATTTAGCTCCTGATTCATGAAAAATTGTAAATGAGGGTAAGAACTCTACATTAACTCTAGTAAGTATAGCAATTAATCTAATCATTTTTCAGGAGCTTAGAAAATCGCTATTGTAAAGATCGATTCTGATTTACAATTAGTTGATTAATTTTAACTTAAGTCAAGATAGCTCTTAATCGTTTCTTCATTTTCATTGATTGAAAATCACCTCATCCACAAAGACCCAACCTTTGCTACCAGCATTTGAGTGCCACTTTGGAAGATGCGGAAGAGGGGTAAGGGTTATTTTAAGCTTGTCGTAGTTTGTGTTTTCTAACTCAAGAGTTAGAAGTTCTGATCGTGCTGACAATGCTTTCGGTGACACGGCTGGAGAGTTACTCGCTAGCGGCTTCCAAGTTCCATTTTCGAATCCTTGAACGATCACTTTTGAAGGAGGGAAAATATGTGCTCCTTCATTATAAAGTAGGCTAAGGGATAACTTTTTAGCCTTTGGTAAACCCTTAAAGTCAACTTCTAGCACCATAGGTTCATCCTGAAAACCCAACCATTTTTGACCATGATTTGACGCGTCAGCCTTTTCCAAATCAAAAAGAGTCGCAGGCCCGGAAGCATTATACTTTGAATTTGGCTCGTAAACCAAAGAGAATTCAGAAGGCTTGATTCCAGAATGGATGTAAACAGATTCAGTTGGTTTAGATCCTTTCCAATCCTTTGCAAATGCTTTTGCTATGACCTTTCCTGTATTTGTAACAAACAGTGGTTTGGTATAAATCGTACTGGAAATGCTATCTGGCTCGGTTCCATCGAGTGTGTAGCGGATCTCAGCTGTTTTTATTGGGTGCGAGAGCTTTATCTCAAGACTATCTTGGTAGATTATTTCCGATTGGGAAATGATTGGGCTATTCAAATCATAAATTATTCCCTTACCATCAAAGCCAAAGTCTATTTCAGTTTCTGGAAGTGCCTTTTTTATGGTTTCCTGATCTTGACTACTCATTGCTGTTTCCCATAAATAAAGCTTTTTCAAAGACTTCATTTTAGCAAGATTTT
>Ga0123337_10000567_pt1 | contig 60167 bp, 61 predicted proteins | sample frozenSSSSmetaG_FD_89792 | JGI IMG/M metagenome (GOLD analysis project Ga0123337, IMG submission 89792) | Glacier valley bacterial and archeal communities from Borup Fiord, Nunavut, Canada, to study Microbial Dark Matter (Phase II) -... | ecosystem: Environmental > Aquatic > Freshwater > Ice >... | reverse complement strand
GGGGGGGGGGGGGTGGGTGGGGTGGTTGGGTGGGGGGTGGGGGTGGTGGGGATGTCGTGGGGGGGGGTAATGGGGGGGTGGTTGGTGAAGATCAGGCCTGCTGTGGCGTAATGGGGCGTGCTGTACATAGGATGGTTGGATTTTGGAGGGACATGCACATGCGAGACATACGGCTTTGCTCTGAGGGCGGAGTCGCCGCACAGGCTCCGCTCGACTCGACTCGCCTCGGCTCGGCTGGCGCAGAGGAGAGATCTCGCGCTCTCTCTCCCTTGCATTCTGAAGATAGGAGGAGGAGGAGGAGGTGCTATAGCCAGGCCTGCCTTGGTCGTTGTAATGTCGATCGCTGCCCATTCGTGGGAATGGCGGATGGGGCTGCAAGAAGCGGGCGGGGGGACGGGCGTGCGTCGTACATATCATATCATATCATATCATGCCATGCCATGTCATATGGGGAGGGTGTTTATTAGGCGTAATGGGGGAGGGAGGGAGGGCGGCAGTATTGATATGTCGTCAGAGAGCTATATACCTAATGAAATCGCATATCACATCACATCGCAGCACAGCACAGCAGGCCCGACCGACAACCTCCAGCGTCGGAGATTCGTCGGCTTGGCTATTTCACGTGGCTCAAAAGGGGGGATTGCAGATAGATCCTGAGAGAGACGCGGGCAGAATCGAGCTGCGACGCTTCAACGGTCTAATCTACACTATACATCTCCCCCTCCCCCTCCCCCTCCCCCCACCCCCCCTGGTCCCCCTCACGCCCGCCCACTCGCCATCATCCTCGCGACCACATCCGCGAACCTCTCGGCCCTCTCGCCGCCCGCGCCGCCGGGCGTCTGCCTCGCCGTCTCCACGGCCAGCAGCACGCGCTTGACGCCGACGCCGACCTCCTGGGAGCCCGTCGCCTCGCGCAGCGCCTCGAGGCTGGCGCCCAGCTCGGCCTCGGAGTCGAACGCGCGCACCTCGCGGCAGATGGCCGCCAGCTCCGCGTGCGTCGCCACGTTCGGCACCCCGAGCTCGCGGTCGAAGCACGACGCGAGGTCCAGCTGGTGCAGCACCGAGCGCTGCGTCGTCGTGCCGAGGATGAGGAGGCGGCGGCCCTGTGGGGGGGGGGGGTTAGCTCTGCTGTTGGCTTCATTTGAAAAATGGGAGGGAGGAGAGGGGGGGGGGCTTACGTTCGGCGGCTGCTTCGTCAGCAGCACCATCAGCGTCTGCAGCACCAGGTTCGAGAAGCGCGGCCCGATGGGCACCCAGTCGATGATGCGCTCGATGTTGTCGACGACGACGATGTTCTGCGGCGACTTGTAGGCGTCGGTGAAGACCTTGTTGAGGTACTGGATCTTGGCCATCTCGTTGAAGCCCACCATGTTCTCTGGCGAGATCAGCTTGATGAACGGGAACCCAGAGGCCATCGCCATCTTGGCCGCCAGCGCCGTCTTGCCGGCGCCCGAGGGCCCGTGGAGCAGCACCGAGAGCAGGGGCTCCGACGCCGATTCCCGGACTTGGTTCACGAACAGCTGCCCGTCTTGAAGGATGTTGTCGATGTAAGGGCTGAAGCGCAGGATACCGCCGCGCACGGCCGTCGCCAGCTCCTCCTCCGAGACGCCGAAGGCGGGCTTCACCTCCTCGAGCGCGTTCATGAAGTCCGCGCGGTTGACCTTCATGTTCTCGATGTCGTCGGAGACCCCCGCCACCGTGCCGACTTTGACGTGACGGTTGAAGGCGAAGGACGAGGCGGACTTGACAAGACCGTTGATCTCCGCACCCGAGAAATTCTTCGTCAGGTGCGCCAGCTCCGCCAGGTCCACGTCCCGGTCCATCACGTTGTTGTCGCGCATCTTGGCCGTGTGGATCTTGAGGATCTGCGTGCGCCCGTACTCGTCCGGTAGGGAGATCTCCATGTGCACCTCGAGGCGGCCGGGGCGGAGCAGGGCGTCGTCGATCATGTCCATGCGGTTGGTCATGCCGATGAGGAGGATGTTGTTGAGTTGGTCGACGCCGTCGAGTTTCGAGAGCAGCTGGTTGACTACGCTGTCGCCCACGCCCGTGCCGCCTCCTGCGCCGCTGCCTCGCTGTTTGCAGACCGCGTCGAGCTCGTCGAAGATGATGATGTGCAGGCCGCTCTCGTCTCCTTTCTCCTTGTATTCCTTCTCGGCGTCCGCGAAGAGTTTGCGGATGTTCTCCTCGGATTGTCCGACGTACTTGTTCAGGACTTCCGGACCGTTGATGACCTTTGGCTCTCGAGAATTGAGCATCTTTCCGATTTGACGAGCAATCAACGTCTTTCCTGTTCCGGGAGGACCGTATAATAGAATACCCTTCACATGCTGGATTCCTAACTTCTCAATGAGTCCAGGTGGGAAAATGCGTGACGCGAAAGCTCTGCGGAAAATAGCGCTGAACTCTGTATCCAATCCACCAATGCCCATGTCCTCGAACTTGAAGTCCGGCGCGATGATAGAATTCGCCGCAGGCCTCTTCGTGGATCCCTTCAGCTTGATAGGTGAGCTGGCGTCTTTGAAGAAATTGATAACAGTCTGCCGAGTCAGGATGCCGCGTGCTTGCGGATCGCTCGCAGTAGGTGCAGCGGCTGTAGGCTTCTCCATGCCCAGGTTCCCCAACTGTACCGTCTTGACCTTTATGGTCAGCACGATTCCCTTGTGATCCATCACCAGCTGCTGCCCCGGAGCAAAGATCTGATTCTCGTAAAGCTTGTTGAAGTAGTCTGCCAGCACGTCTTGATCGTATGGCGTCTCAGTCGTCTTCCTGGTGGCAAATCCAATATCAACGTCCATCGCAGCCAAGTATGTCTGTCCGCCTTTCGCAGTGAAAGGATCGTAGGTATCGGCGCGGACAGACTCCGTAAGACTGACTTCGCACCAGGATCTCTGCGGCCCGGTGAGGCCAATGGAGCCAGATGGGAAATTCGGCGTGGGTCGTGCGGTGACGACATATTTGCCATTCACGAGGATATACAAGTCGCCTCCATCAGGAGGAAGTGGGAAGTCCTGAGAAGAAACAGCGGTGCTGTACTGAATTAGCACATCTCCTTTTCCAACGCTGCGCATGAGCATGCTCACATGTTACCATATACATATCTATCCTGCAGATTCTTGTCCTCGACTCTCGCCGGATACAGCTGTTTCGAAATGCCCGCATTCCGTCCAACAGCAGTTCTTTGCGGCATCATTCCTCTGCTCTGGTTCGTCGGCGTTGGCGGTCCCCTCTGACCGCCACCATAGCTGCCTCGTGGATCTTCGTACCCCGCCATCGGCGTATCGTACGGGCTTTGTCTTGGAGGAGGTGCTGGGCTCCGCTGTTCCCTCCCAGCGGCAGGGGATTTTCCGAAGAGGTTCTCTCGGCTGAACATCGCAGATGTCGATAGATATACAGAGTTTCGTCGGCGCGAGCTGTGTCGTCGACGTAATGTCCGGCCGGAACAGGGGGCGTATCGGATTCCGAACTAACAAGTAACTCCATATCAGCCATCTGCCAGAGATGCAGGAATCCCATCGTCATCGCAGAGTGACTCACATAGGTAGGTACAGTACAGATTCGCAAGGTTGCTATGGATCGACGAGTAGAGTTATGAGAAGTGTCCTGATGCTGAGATGAACTGTCCTGAGGGCCGAAGCTCCGTCTCGTATTATTAGTACTCCTTCCTGCCCGCTGTGACTTCGCGCCGTCTATAATACCAACGGTGTCCTCCCAAAAAAGAACCTAAGCTGAACTTTTCTCTCTCTGATAACTCAAAATGCGGTTCTCTTGTAAATGGTGTCTCCCGATTCTCCTGCGCTTGCTCTCGCTCTCCCAAGAAACCCTCGCCGCATCAACGTCCGCCCTCAATAACCTGGGGTCCGTGCACCTAGTTGGCGGCTTCTACGTGGGCCTCGCCACTAGCCCCTCCGACGTCTTGGCGGGCTCGCTCTCTCAGCCTCGTCCCCATCCGAGCCTCGACGGCACGACGTTCGTCCAGCTTTCCAGCCACGAGCTGTCGCTGCCCATCATGCCTTTGTAAGTCGATTCCTTTACTTTTACGGCTCCATGTGTCGCTAATGCGCATACAGACATCTCTTAGGCAAGAAATCATGGAACGTCTACAACGCCGTCAACATCGAGAAGGTGCGCCGCGACGAGGCGATCGCGCGCGCCAACGAGGAGGCCGAGGAGCAGCGCATGCAAGAGCTCGACGCCGCGCGACGCATCGCCATCTTGCGCGGCGGAGAGCCGCCGCCTCTGCAACTACAACTCACTGCAGGCGGCGAGGATGAGGCTGAAGCAGCGCGTCCACGGCCACAGCCGCCGGGCAGGGAGCGCAGGAAGAGGAAGCGCGCGGGCGAGAACGATACCGATTTCGAGATGAGGGTCGCGAAGGAGCAGCGGATGGGTGACGAGGAGACGCAGATTGTGCTGCGGAAACCGGCTGCTGATGCGCCGTTGCTGGATGAGGCGGGACACATTGATCTGTTCCCTGAGGAGCGGCCGAAGGGCGAGAGAGAGGATGGGAGGAAGGATAAGGCGCAGAAGGAGCTGGAGAGGAGGAAGAAGGAGTATGCGGATAACTACACGGTGCGGTTTGCTGACGCGGCGGGCTTTAAGCAGGGGCTGGAGAGCCCGTGGTATTCGTCGGGAAAGACGGGTGGGATGGGTGAGGGGGAGAGAGAGGTGCCGAGCAAGGATGTTTGGGGGAATGAGGATCCGAGGAGGAGGGAGAGGGAGGCAGCGAGGATGGTGTCGAGTGATCCGCTGGCGGCGATGCGGCAGGGGGCGGCGAAGGTAAGGCAGGTGGCGAGGGAGCGGAAGCAGTGGCAGGAGGAGAGGGAGAGGGAAATGTTGCAGGTGAGGGAGGGAAGAGAGCGGAAGAGACGGCTTGGCGACGAGGAAGATGACCTTGAGTCGTTCTCTCTGGATGCGGCTGAGAACAAATCGAGGAATGGCCACGAGAGTGAGGAGAAAAGGAGCAGACATAGTGAGTCGAGGCGACGGTCACATCGAGATAGAAGTCGAGAGAGAGACAGGAGCCGAGAGGGGCGCAGGCATAGGCACAGACATAGGAGCACAGGCGGAGACAGAGATAGAGATGAAGATAGGCAGCGCCATCGTCACTGATATATCAGTCAACAGTAAAATTAATATAATGAAGTTATGAATCAACCGTTCTCTCCTCACGATTTTCTGGAGTCACTAGAAATGCAATTGTAGACCAAAGCCATAAATATTAGGTATCTGACAATAAAACGTAATATAGAATTTCGAAGGGTATAAAGATCCGCTATCATAAACACGCCGCTAGCATCCAAGCTGCAGGCCTATACGGCTTCAATCCCATGTCCAAACCTTCGCCTTCCAACGCCTGTAATCCTACTCTACTCCGACAGCACAGTTGCTCGCTATAGATGGTATCTCTTGCCCCTACTCAAACATTATATATAAGCCCCTCTCTCTCCCCATTCTTTCTCAAGTCCCCAAATTCTTCTTCAGACTCTCGAAATACGCGGGCGCCCACAAGTTCACCACCTCCGCCTCGCTCACCTCCCGCCCCCTACACTTCCCCACAACACTACTCAGGATCCGGCCCAGCAGCTCCTCCGTCATCGGCAGCGCGCCCTCCGGCAGCTCGCGCGGATTCAGGAACTCGTCCGAGTCGCTGAGGAGCTCCTCCGCCGTAGGACGCTTGTGCTGATCACGCTCTAGACACCTTTTGAGTGTGCGGATTAGAGATTGAGGGAGCACTACGCCGCCGAGTCCGCGCGAGGGGAACTCGATCGCGTAGTTCCAGTCGATGATGGCCCGGCACCGGGACATTTGATTAGCGATGTGAGCGAATGGTTGCCGCCCGTAAGACATTTGGTAAAGTATGCATCCCAGACTCCAAATATCGCTGGGTTTGCCCAACTTCATGATTTTCGGCCCCGAATGCCCTGCAAGACCTGCTGCCTTGTTACTTGGCAGGTCATTCGCGTCCATGAGCGACTCGGGGCTCATGTAGTTGGGCGTGCCGATCTGGGTGTCGCGATGTACGTTGACGGTTTCATCGGTCTGGATGGCGTTTGCGATGCCGAAATCGATGAGCTTGAGGCGGCCCTGGACGAGGACAAAGTTTGCGGGCTTGAGATCTGAGTGCACGATTGAGTGGGCGTGTACGGCGGAGATGCAGAGGAGCATTTCGCGCCAGTAGTGACGGGTGAATGAGGAATCGAAGACGGGGTTATCGGTGTTGAAGCGGAGGGTGAGGATTTTGTTGAAGTCGAGCTCGCCCATTTCCATGAGCTGTGAAGATTGTGTTAGATATTTCGTACAGTGAAGTATGCAGAGGATAACAAGAAGATAGAGAAGGAATTGAAGGTATATCGAGACTCACCACACTCAGCATCTGCTTCTCATCGTTCATCTCATAATCCAACAGGCGCACCACGCGGTCGTTCCCCTCCAGTTTCCTCAATAGATCAATCTCGCCCTTATAACCTCTCACGGCAGTTTCATCCGCATCCTCTAGACTGACACGTTTTAAAGCATACACTTTTCCATTCTCAGCCATTACCCTCCACACCTTACTGCTGCCGCCGCGGCCTACAATTTCCATGCGTGTAAAGCTTTTACCATTTACTCTAATGGCGTTGCGCTTTTTAGACGCATGAGACGTTGTAGCTGCACCAGCTGTAGCAGTCGCCGTTTCTAACAGCGACATTTTGGGAGGCGGGGGTGCTGGGCGGCGAGGTGTATTCTGTGATCTGACTCCCAGCGGTTGTCTAACTGGAGAGACACTGGCGCGCATGATGCTCAGATCTGCACTTTGGGGGCGTAGTGGAACTTTGTCCATTTTATCAAGGTGGATTAGAGATGCAGGCTTGTTGCGTTTAAATGTAGGTGGTGCTTCATTTTCCTGATCATGCGTTGATGGCATTTCAGGCCTTGGTGCAGGAAGTCTAAAAACTGGTTGCGCGGGTTGAGCTCTGATGGGGGAGAAAGACTTGATCTCCGGGAGAACTGGAGGCGATGTTCCTTTGAACGGAGGGATAGGTGAAGGCACACGGGTTGGTTTTGGCGCCTCTTTTGTGCTAATAGGACTACCAGAAGCAAAGTCTCGATATTGCGAAGCGGCGTAGAACGATGATTTTTGGACTTCTGGCTCCTGACTCGATGCAGCTTGCGAACTTCCAAAGTCTCGATTTTCAGGTTCTTGACTCTCTGGCTCTTGACTTTGAGACTCCTGGCTTGTGAGAGGAGACTCGCGATTTTCTTCATTTTCTTGCGATTCAGGTTCTTGATCTTCTTCGCTCTGTCTCCGTTTGCCCCTCCGTGCAGGCCCGCTTAAGAAAGTCCCAGCAACCTTTCCCACCCTCTTGAGCCGGATGGAACTTTGAATTCCAGTTTCATCGCCATATCTTGCCCTATTAACTGCCGAGGCACCGTACCTTGAAACACTGCCCATACTGGTAGCATTATGCGGCCTCGCAATTGTCGCGGGTTCTTCTATCCCTTCTGCATCTGCACCAGTCATCTTTGATCCCGAGCCGATCCGATTCGACAGTCGTCCGCTTGACCCAAACGATGACCCATGGGTAACAGAGGCTGTGATTGGTATCCTTACAGTCCTTGGCACTGGTGCTGGAGTACTGAGGTCGAGAGGACTTTCTGGCCTCGCTGCCTCTTGCTCAGCATGTGCCCGCACAGCGCTCGATAAGCTCGTCGTCCTTCGAAGTACTGATGATCTTGGAGTCCCACTCAATCGTACAATACGGCGGGGATATGGGCTATGCGCGCGAGATCCCGTCACTGGAGAAGCAGTACGCTCTCGGGCCCGATGATCGGGTAATGAAGGCTCGATGGATGAATGTCTTGGTGGTTCGACAGCGGTAGAGCCGGATAGATTATATTGATTACTGGAAGCAACTGGCGAAGTGGGCTCGAGAATCGATGCTTCACCATCAAGCAATGCCTTTGTCAGAGCGCTGAACTTCATCGGTATCGGAAGGTCGTCGTCAGAGCTATCAACATCTGAAAAGTGACGCGCAATGGACGTCGCTTTCTCCGTAGGGCTCCCTTTCATTCCCGCCTCTTTCCTCAGGAAATTCGGCCTCGCCGGCGCCTGTCTCAAAGCTTGTCTCGACGCAGGCCTTCGTACTTGTGGATTGCCAAAATGGCTCGACCCCAATGGTGTTGGCGATGCAGTCGTCATTGTGATGCTTGTCCTCGCGTTCGTCGCGTACCATATATTACAGTTATAAGATAGATTGGATGCTAAAATGAGACGTATAACTCCTCCTCGTCATGACCAAAAGGCGGCTTTGCAATAGTGATGGAGCTATGCGCGTGGATGAGACAAAATTATCGCGTACAGGTGTCGATGTCCAGGTGTTTGGGAATTGATTGGCGTCGGGGGGGAGTGACTGGGTTTCTGCATGTAAATAAGCTGACCGGGCAACGACCTGATCAACAAGTCACGTGCATATATGCCGTCTCCTTTTATCATATTCACGGCAGGTGTAACTGAAGTCTGTCCATTCCAAATTAAAGTCGAAGTGTAGTTATGAGATAGTAGATAGACATCAAACAGGATCATCATCCATTCCAATTATAATTTCAGGCATATTTGTGTCCCGATGGCGAACCCAGAGACTACATAACAGGAAAGGAATGAACATGAAGAAAGAACTCACAGAGAACCTACTCACTCGCGAAGCAATAACTCACTAGACGATCACTTGATCCTTGTCACGTCGTGAAATCGCGCAATATGGGAAATACCAGAAAGCCATCAATTCTCTTCTATTTGCTCGTGTTGACTGAAAGAAGGTTTCTTATGCTCCAGACGCCGTTGTTTATTCCCAGATGCTTTGCCTTCTGATGCAAGTCTTCCTGACGCCTGTTTACGCTAAATGCAGTCGTTTCATCATAAATCCCCAAAATCCAGCTTAAACAACGAGGTGTTTGGCCACAAAATCCTATGTCGCCGTTAGTAAACTGCTTTCCGTGACAATACATGCAAAAGGACCGACTTACCGGATACTTCGTCTGCAACTTCCCCATCACGGCCTCCACTCCCTCTGCCAATCCCTCCACATTCGCATCCCACATCCTCAGACTCCCTCCCACCGTCCCTTCTCTCCTCTTGCTCCCCACCCCCGAGCCCTCCCCTTTTTCAAACCAGATAACCTCCTCAATCTGATCAATCCTTCCCACCAACCGTCCCTGCTCAATCATTCTCGCCGTCATGTCCTCCGCCCTCTCCTTATCCACCCCCAGCAAATCCGCCAGGGGTCCAAACCCAATATTCGCATACAGCCGACTCGCCGCCAACAGATTATGCTCGAAGGTCGCCTTGCTCAGCACCGTCAATCCATCACTCATCCGCGCGAGTTGGTGGGGAGCGAGGCCCTGCGCGAACTTCTCGATCTCCGCTGGAGCAATCACACGCTCCAGGTACATGTTCTCGAGGATGGCAAACTCGTCGAGATGCGCGGCGCGCTCGTCGCTATAGAGGCGCTTCAGGACGCGCGAGCGGGCGGGGCCGGCGGGCGCTAGGACCGCGCACTTGGTGGCCATGGCGAGGGTGTGCAGTTGCTCGTCCTCGCTGATGGAGGGGTCGAGGGAAATATCCTGGTAGCCCTTGGCGGCGGCGAGGAAGTCGCGGCGGGAGTCCTGGATGCGGGCCTGCGAGAGCTGGAAGTGGATCAGGCTGGTGCGATCGGTGACCTCATGCATGATGTTCTTGAACTTATTCAGGTAGGTTTCGGCAGAGGTGGGGTCGTCGCACTCCAGGTGCAATCGCACGATGCGGATCAGAATCGCGGCCTTCTCCTCGCTGGTGATCTTGCGCTGAGAGGAGTTGAGGGGGATGGCAGCGAGCTGCTGGGCGGCGGCGGTGTAGTCATCAGAAGCTTCGTAGGCGTCGGCTAGGAGCATGCGAAGCTCCGTGACCTGCTCTTCCTGTGAGGCTTGGGAGGAGGAGACCTGCTCGAGGAGCTTGCTTCCGATGTCGAGACGGTGGTCGACGGGGAAATCAGGCGCGAGAAGCAGGGCGATGATGCGTTGGAAGAAGGTTCGGATGGCTATGCTGCCGAAGTTATGGATGAAGAGTTGGAAGACGACGTCGGAGAGAATCTCGGGCTGAGGGTGCTGTGAGCTTTCGGCATGGTAGAGCTTGGTGTTAATGTCCGTTTCGGCTTGCTGTGTTTCCAGAGATGATTGTGACATGGTTGCAAACTTTTCGATGTGGAGTGCGTCTGGAAAGCTTTTGTTCGAGGTGATTTAGGCCTGAGATGACATGAAAGAAAGAAAGATGGTCTGGGAAAATGTTGATGATTGATGTAGGACATGAGGCTACACTCCCTCGCAAGGTGCGGAGCTCCCAAGCGAACGAACGGCCACAGCCTGATTTAGTAATCCTCAGCCTCGTCAAGCAAACGACGTGTTTATCCTGGATTCCTGGAAGTTACTTATTAAATTATGGTGAGCTCAATGGATGTGCCTGAATCTCTAATATGATGTGTATCCACTGATTTGCACAATTCCGGAGGGAGATATTTTCTTCATCTCGAAGAACTTACGCCAAATAAGGTATAACTACGCCGAGACTGAGAAACCAAGCGTGTCGAAACATAGGCTGAATAGCATTACCATAGGTACGTCTTCTGCATCCCTTACTGCCGATCAAACTGGACCTCAACTATGAGACTTCAAAAATCATAATTCCTCTCCTTATCTCCTCCAGCCTTAGCTACACGTTCACAGTGCATCCTCTATCTTCTGGATCCTGTCCACATGTTCAGTCCACTTTTCCCACTCGCCATGTCCCATACTGCCTCTCAGCGGTAATCTTCCCACCTCCATATTTCCCATTCCCAGGACTCTGAATATCGCCTCCCGAATCCCTACAATTCCATAAGCGGCCACCATTTCCTCGGTGGAAGATACCGCAAACTGCAGCTTGCGAATCTCTCCCAGCTTGTTCTCGTCGAGTGGTAACGAAATCGACAGCTTAAACAATCTGACCACAGTCTTGGGGAAGAAAGAGGCCAATCCATCGATGACGCCAGCTCCGCCCATGCTGACGATTGGGAACAATTGCTGTCCGAAACCACTGTAGAGATGGAAATGCGAATGTTCGATATCCGGATTCAGCGAAACTTGCAGATGCCTCGAGACATTCCCATGAGACATTTTGGCGCCGACAATATTCGGATGTGTCGCCAAATGCACATATGTTTCGACGCTGATCTCGATATTATTCGTGACTGCGGGATAATGGTATCTGCATCTCGTCAACATCCGTCTCAACCCGCGCCACGGCCACAAGGAGTGCAACTCACAGTAAAATAGGTATAGGACTCGCGTCCGCGACCTCCTTATACCACTCCTGGATATTCCACTGATTGACCACAGCGCCAAAATATCCAGGTGCGAGCACCAAACCCCACTGCGCACCAGCCTCCTTCGCGTCATTCAGCTGATCGATGGCATCCTCGACACTGTTGGTAAGGACACCGGCGATGATAGGATAGCGCGGAAACCCGCCTTCGGCGAGCCCCGACACAACATTGAGGATTAGTGACTTCTTCTCGGCACTGGACAGATGGATTGCCTCGCCCGTCGAGCCAAGGAGGACAAGTCCGCGGACGCCAGAACGAGCGAGATGGAGGGAATGCGAGATTTGGGTTTTGACGTCGAGAGATGGCGTGTGGCTGCCGGTGGGGCTGGAGGTGGTGAAGAAGGTAGGGACGGGTACGTAGACGCCTGCGGGAGGAGGAGTTTGGGGTTCAAGTTGAGAATACATCGCAGTGTTCAATTAATTTATATTGGAAGGACTATTATGTAGAACTCGAGGAGTCTAGAGGTGGGAAAGCCCAAGATATATATAGATATGTAGATGGGCTATAGCGAGTAAACAACTGTTTGCAATTTCTCGACGTGAATTGGGTCATGTCATCATATAAATACCCCACTACTACTGATTCCGTCACAGAACTTACCCCGCACTGTCCGCATTGCCATTGCCCGCATTGCCCCGTCAACAGCTCCGCATAAATTCCGATGTTCAAATGAGACTGAGAATTGAGATAAATGCATAAATGCATACCTAGACATTTCATGCCATGACGAGAAAAGATTGCTGAGAGCTTGTTTTGTGCTGTTTTGAGCTGTTTCAAGCTATGCCATGAGGATCTCCACTCGATGTCCTGTCTTAAAGGTGGTGAGAATCTTTTTGTCCATGTGAATGTCGCTTCTGCACCATTTTGTAACTTCTCACCCAGAAAAAGGCCCGCCAGTTGCACCAAGCCTGTCATCTCCAAGTGTATATATATTCTGTGCCCCCTTTGCCAGCCAATCCCTCCTCCAAGCTCCCGAGTTCCTTTCTATCAGACGACCATTCTTACAGATGATAGCGATGATGAGGCTTCTCCATTAGCACAGCGTATCAGTTCCCCCCAAAGCTGCTGACCATGTTCCCAGATAGGTATGGAGGATCTTCAAGTGCAGCAAGATTCATGGCGGGCTTGGGAGATCTGGCAAGGTAGCATTTGTCTCAGCAGTCGAAAAGGTCATATCCATCTTTTCGGGGGCTGTGAGTTGTTGACGTTGTTTATTGTTTATTCTGCCGGTATGGTATAGAGTCGTCCTGCCTAATATTATGTGGGAAATATTAATAAAATATCACATTTCAAGAAAAAGCTATGAGCGGTCCCCAATCCGACAAATGAGCTAGCAAACATTATAAAAACCTTAACTGTTTATAACCATTTTTAGCCAAATGGCTTCATAGCAATTGATACTCCAACGACGTTAAATCATGCTGTGTTTTCCTCCCTACTCGCAGTTATGTCATTCCCCCCGCCAATCGCAACTGACATCACCGACACCACCGACACTTAGCACCCCTGTCCAGCCATAGCTCCTCGATCTCCACGACAACCTCCTCCTTCCAATTTACCACCAGCATGTCCACGCCATCACCACCAAGTCTGTATGAGAAATTCCTCGACGGAATCACCGACATCGAAAGCCCAGGAGAGAGGTACTTGAATTCTTCAGAAACCATCCTCGCTCTGTTCTGAGCTCAATCGCTAACTCCACAGACAACCCGGCACAGTCAGCCCACCCCGCTCGCCAATCACTCTCGCCAACCCGCTCAATAAACTTCACATCCCCCGCGTCCCGGCGTCAGGAATCGACGTGAAGCCCAAAGGCACCATATCCGCAGACGACATCGGCCACGAGGGGAATAGCAAAGGCAAGGGCAAAGCGACACACACCGAGCCCACGGGGAGCATGTCACTGCGCGAAAGCGACAACCAGCCCAAGATGTCACAGGCGGCGCGAGAGACGCTGCAGAAGGTGCGGAAGATGATTCCGCCGATGCTGGAGAAATTCCACAAAGGTCTGTGATTCTGACATCTCGGCAGGCCGATGCAGCGAAACCCGAGCGCCGCTGACGGTCCGTAGGGCAGATGGGGAGGGTGGCTGTGATCGGCGGCAGCGAGGACTACACCGGCGCACCCTACTTCTCCGCCATGGCTTCTGCCCGTCTAGGCGCTGATATGGTATCTACACGTCCAATCCTCCCCCGACTTGTGGTTTAAATCCGCATGTGCTGATGCCACACAGTCCCACGTCATCTGCGAGCCCCAAGCGGCCCAAGTCATAAAATCCTACTCGCCAAACCTCATGGTGCATCCCCTAATGCGCCAATCCACCCACGCCTCCTCCACCGACACCGCGCCCTCCATCGCCTCCGCCATAACCGCCCTCCTGCCTCGCTTCCACGTCCTCGTCATCGGGCCCGGCCTCGGCCGCGACCCCCTCATGCAGGACGTGTGCGCGCGCGTCATCGTCTCCGCGAAGGCGTCGCACATCCCCTTCGTGCTCGATGCCGACGGGCTGTTGCTCGCGCAGACGCGCCCCGAACTGGTCCAGGGCTACCGCGAGTGCATCCTCACGCCCAACCTCGCCGAGTTCGCGCGCCTGTGCATGGCGCAGGGTCTGGATCCGCTGAAGTTTTCGCCGGAGACGGGCGAGGGTGCGGAGGCGCTGGCGAGGAAGCTGGGGGGCATCACGGTGGTGCAGAAGGGGCGCAGGGACTGGATCAGCAATGGCGAGACGACGGTGGTGAATGATGTCGAGGGCGGGTATAAGAGGAGTGGGGGCCAGGGGGACACGTTAACGGGGAGTCTGGCGACGTTTTTGGCATGGCGGAAGGCGTATTTGGATAGGATCTGGGAGCATGATGGGAGTCTGGATAAGTGGGAGCTTTTGGCGCTGGCGGCGTTTGGTGGGAGTGCTATTACGAGGGTGAGTTTCTCCCTGGGTGTTTCGTTGCTGGGCCAAAGTGTTGGAATCGTCAATGTGTGAGAACATAAGACGTTGTGGTTGGAGTTCATCCAGAGCAACGTGCAGATGCTGGGGCTCTAGTCATCACATTCGGGGCTTGAATTTCTGAAGCCCAACATTTATTGTACGACCCCGCACTAACAGTCCCTAGGAATGCTCGCGCCTCGCCTTCGCCAAGCAGGGCCGCAGCCTGCAGGCCAGCGATCTGACGGAGGAAGTGGCTGTTGCGTTCCGGAATCTCTTTGAGGAGGGGACGGGGGCGGATGCGAAAGGGGATGCGAAATTGTGAGGGTTGGGGGGGACTCCAGGTACATAAGGATATTGAGAATGACTGAGCAAGAACAAAAAAATGAGAGAAGGGAACAGAATCTCATGCACTACGATTTGTGGCCTTCAGCGAGTGCCCTTTTGTGGGAAGGGACAGACGGGTATGAAGAAACAGATGATAATAATGTTAATATTATCCGACTTCATAAGAAGGGAGAATTGATCATCCTCCCCGAAGCCCACGTAGAGGGATTGGGATAGAAACCGAACTTCCAATATTAACCGTGATGTTGACATTTCGAACCTCGTTAAAAGGAGATTTCGACATGCAACGTACCCGAATATCCCCCGGATTTCCTGGGGTTGCCGGACGTCGACCTCGTGATGCGACAGGCAGGCAGGTAGGTAGGTAGGTACCTATATAGGTAGGTAGGTAGGTAAGCGCGGACTTTCGACGTCCATCCACCGATGCCTGCCTGCCTACTTACTGCGTATAGACAGATCCGCTCCGCACGCGCAGCTCCCAATCTCTCTTACAGCGCGATGTCTCCCCTCGAGCCAACCCTGCACCAAAACCACACCTATACCTCATCACAGGAATGGGCCTGGCCCGTCTCCGATCTTCAGCGATCAGCATCAGGCACAGCACCACGTGACAATGTCGACTGCGCGAGTCCCAAGCGCGCGGTGCAGTGGATGTGAGCGCGCGATGATTGGGCGGACGGCAAGACGGGCGGCCTGGAGGGGGAAGGGATGCGCAGATGTTGCTCATCATACTCCGTAGGCGATTATTGGGCAGGCAGACTAATTTTGCGGGAAAAATGGGGGAGGCCTTGGCGCAGCGCCGCTGATGTCATGGCGCGCCGGGGCTTGCGCAGATGGCGCGGGACTTCGAGGTTGAGGAGGAGTGGCAACCCTGCGCTCGGGGGGGAGGTTTGGACGTGGAGACTCTACTTTACTGACATTACGAGTGAAAGAAGGAAAGAAAGAAAGGAGAGAAAGAGAGAAAGCGAAAAAAAGGAAGAAAGAATAGGACGAGAAGTTGTTGCGCTGTGAAAGGGTGGGGGGAAGAACGGAAGATGCGCGTGCGCACTGAGATTTGAAATATCTTAAAATCAGTGGCCCGGGGGAAAAAGGGGGGGGAGGTTTGGAGAAAAATGTAGATTTCTTGGGTTTGACAGGTGTGGCGGCCTAGGAGTCAGTCAGCTGCTGCTGGCCTTTTGCCTGCCTTGAAGATATCAAAGTCATGCGACTCGGGCAAGGAGCTCCTGCCCTTTGGAGTGCTTTGTTGGAAGGAAGGAGTCGGTGCGCAGAGGTATGAGACACTCCGTATGATGAGGAGATCGTGGCGGCCATTCCTGGACCTCTTCTGCCGAGGCAGAGAAGCATGGGCAACGGCAACTCAAGTCTCGATATCCTTCAGATCGTATGGTTGTCATGCCATATCCATAAGAACAGTGTCATCCTGTTATTATCCGCATAGGCACTGTTCCAGGCAAAAGAAACAAAGCTGAGTCTACGTGATATGACGCCGCAGCTCTGCTGTTTTTCGGCTTGCTGGAGAGGGAAAGGCCTCTACTTACAGGCACCCTATAAACGACCAGGTGGCTGGGATGAGCGACCCAAGAACTCCCGAATCCACTGTTGTGTGCTGAATGGAATGTAGCCTTCCATGCTATTTTCTATTTTCTATTTTATGGAGCGTCGAGGATGAGGACAGCCCATTTGAGATGAAGCAAGATGAATGTAGGCTAAGTGAGGTTGGCTGCTAGAGTCTGTGTTAGCACGATGCTCCTAGGGGGAGGGTCCCACAGGTAATTCTATTCTCGATCTTAATAATTAAATTCCATTAATAGATGATCATATCCCTGGGAGTAGAGATGGTTGCTTCGGTCTGTCGCTGTTGACAGAGTAGAGTAGGGGAGAGTAGGGGAGAGTAGAGTAGGGGAGAGTAGAGTAGAGTAGAGTAGAGTAGAGTAGAGGAGAGGAGAGGAGAGGAGAATAGAGGAAAGTGAAGCATCTATAGACGATAGACATCCTGCCATAATGCTACATCCTGCCATAACGACACCAGCCTGCCATAATGATACCAGCCTGGTCATCTGATGCTTTGAAATGCAACTATTCTCTAATTCCAAGACTTTCGTCTTTCGTCGAGTGTTAGAAGTCGAAAGGCAATTCTACGTCGCCAGTGTAGGGGCTCCCTCCCTAACGGTACGGGTTTTCCCTCCGCCGTTAAGGGAAAAGGGAGAGGCTTGGGGGCCTGGGGCCTGGCTTAGCTTTGACTGACTACAGGTACATAGGTACGAGGGGACAGCTCTGTCGACAACGTTGTGTGGATCTCGCTCCCGCCTCAAGGCTCTAGAGTACCACTCACTCAACATTTCCAAACCTTTGTCTGCGAAATAGCAAGGGAAAAAAACAGAATGCTTTCATCATCGCCGGTCTCGGAAATGCCTATATGTCATTGAGGCTTAATATTAATATTCTTTCGTTGTGTGTGGAGTTCGAGTTCAGAGTCTTCTACCAGCTTTATGACCCCTTTCTACTCACTCAGGTCCTGGCGTTCCGCATTGTCAAAGGGCACCCTGAACGACGTCATAATTCTACAAGACGCACGACCTTTGAACCAAGGCAGCCAACAACACCAGAGATTTCCAACCTTCGAACGAGTTGCCTCTATACAACGACCACGACCCCGGCATTAATACTTCGCGGCTAATCTTGCGTCTCAATTAATAAACCTGGTGAAGCGCGGTGGACTGGGGAAGAGAGGTATGCCACAAACGCCACAGTCGCCTCTGGACACACCAGGCTCAAAACACCATTCTCGAAGACCAACGAGTTCGAGACGATCAAGCAGTGACAAGAAACAGACGCGCTCCTCACCATCCAGCAAGCATGGTCCGAAGGGGGGTTGGTCGATGAGAGCACCAGGAACAATGTTGGGATCCTCCGGTGCGAAGCCGACAAGCGTTGACGAAACTGCTACGAAGGAAGATACGAAAACTGTGCCTTTCAGCGAAAGTGGCCAAGCAGCGGCTAGTGGCAGTGGCAGCGGCAGCTTCAATAGGGTGTTCCAGCTTTCTGAAGGACAAGATAGTTCTTCGTCGGCGCTGGACGCCATGCAGGAAGACGATACGAGCAGCAATTCCTTGAAGGAGATTGAGCGGCTCAGGGAAGCTATGGACTATCAGTTACGCTTGATTCAACAACGAGAGAGGCTGGTCAATCAACAGCGGGAAGACGAGAAACGGACACCATTAACCGGTGAGAAACTGCGGGTGTCTCCAATCCACGAAGAAGCAGCTACTTCGCATGTGCTCGATTCAAATTCTTTGGCAGGCACGCTGGATACGATGACGAGCTCGACGGAATCAGGGAGGACGGTTCGAGGAGGCGACACGCCTGCTGCAGTTGCAACGCGAACTCCTTCATATCCTTTCCCTTCGATGAAGACGCCAAGCCATATGATGAGCGGACATAGGCCTTTCACTGCTCTCTCTCCGACTGTTGCACCAGAGAACTATTCTGGCGGTGCGTTTACTGGGCCTCGAGATCAGATGCTATCAGGCTCAGTTACACCGTCATCGACCTTGAATTTCCAACCTACAGAAACACACAGCGTGAAGGAAGATCCAAACTTTCCGAGGCCGAATCTCTACGATCTCAGCTTGATCTTATCAGCAGAACCTGGATTGGATCCATGGTGGAATGCAGTGGTTGAGATAATGCGAGATCTATACAAGGCTGATCGTGTAACCCTCGCCATTCCAGCAGATGCGACAGATGTAGAAAACGTTCCTTGGGGTCAAAAGGCGACATATAACAGTGCTGAGGAGGACCATCTGAGTTTGACCTATTTACCGAGAGGTAGCAGTTTGGCTCCAAGTAGTGGCGATACACAAGACACGTCCCATTCAGAATCGAGTAGTGCTGAGGACCCAGGAGTTCTCTCCACATCCCACTTAAGAGCAACACGTCCTGCTCTGCCAACGCGGCATTCCTTCACAACTTTTGAAGACACGAAAAGACAACCTGGCTCCCGCTCCGGGACCATGGGTGAGAGCAGGCCTTCAGCCTTTCTTTCAAGAAGTAAGAGCTATTTTCCTGGGGCACCAGAGCGACCTCCACGAACTTCAGCCCCCCACAACGCACACTTGAACAGGCAATCTCTTGAGGATGATCTAGCCAACGAAAAATCTAAAGAACCATATTCGTCGTGGGAGCACCATGAAGCAGCCTTTCGACAGACAAAGGGTAGACTTTTCCCAGTGCTCCAAGCCTTAGATTATGAAGCAGATGCCTTGCTTGACAGCTCTGGTGTGATTCGAGTCTTGGAGCGTGGCAACGTGATCGCATTGACAAGAGATTTTCCCTACATCGAAAGCAATGAAAGTGAACCAGGTGGCGGAAGCAAGTCTTCACAGAAAGGCTCGGCTGTTAAGGGCTCGGCTAGCGATATGCCTTCGAAGGGAAAGCCGTCTCTACCCATGTCCAGAACATCGTCTTTTCTCGGGACACAGAAGTCTTCACGACGATCAAGTCGTGCCTCTAAGTGTCAGATGAGTGAAGGTTTAAAGACGGCTGCTGCAGGAACCCATTCCCAAGATATTCCAATTGAGCCTCCCTGCAGGTATGAAGAGTATGAGCAAGCTCCTCCATCTCCATGGTCACAGTCACCAGCTCCGTCTCCTGCTGTTCGAGCTGATCCCAATGAGAATCCCTTCTTCGCCAATGCCCAAATTGACGAAGAATCATTCAATCCTACACATACACCTCATGATTATTCCAGCATACAGCAGGTTGAAGCAATTGGTATGGACCGATCATGTACCGTCTTGCACATTCCGCTCTACCATGTCTTACTTTCAAAGCCAGTTCAAAGCTTTCGGCTTGATACTGCAGTCATGGAATCTAGGTATGGAGGTCGAACAAAGCCGCCTCACGAACAGGAACATGATATACATAAAACGCTACCTGCAGTGAGGGAGAAAAGATTACCTATCGCAATTCTCTCTATTCTGACCTCGGTTATTCCCTATCCGTCAAGTCTTCGCCACTCTTTGGAGCATCTTGCACCCCATCTGGCAACTTCTTTCTCACTCTGCCGCCATTATACAAACTTGGAAAATCAGATTGCAGGATTATCCCGAAGACGCCCGAACACATCTGGATTTGGTGCAGTTACTCCTAATACCCGCCGAGCTAAGGATGATCGCACAGCCGTTGCCGGCCTATCGCATTCTTCAGGAGGAGACGTCCCTCAACAATCAGTTGCTGGTAGCCTCACAAGTCCTAGCGATTACTCTGGCATGTCTAAAAGTGCGGAATGTTCCCCGACAGGTACACCTGGATGGAATGGGGGAGGTGTTCGATTTTCTATGGATAAGACATTGTCCGGTGATAGTCCCAGCTATATCGGTGAAGATGGATATTTTGGTTCGAAATCAAGGCCTCGTTTAGGCCGGCTCGATACTGGCTCTGCTGCTAGTATTACTGGAGCCAGAAGATCATCGAAAGATAACTCCCCGTCTGAGACTCGACGTACAACAAAGGCCTTTCGTGACGAGAGTGAGACTCTTGAGCAAGCAGGCAGTGATAGAAGGGGAAGTATTGATGCATCAAAGTTTAAGCGAGAGCAAACGCTTTCTACAGCAGATCATCAAGCAACACCTGCATCAAAGCAGGCTCGTAGCGAATTTGCTGCAAGAGATCAAAGTGCTGATCCTATAGAAGTGTGGGATCCAAGTTCTTCCCGAGCCAACGCTGGCGAATCAGCTCTATCGCCACGGCGTGTAGCAATTCGCACTTCTTCGGCAAATGCTCAAAGCGCAAGCAGTCGAGCAGACCGTCCTCATACGCAATTACATTCTTATGGAGCAGATTTTGCGTCAATCTTTCAGTCCTTACCAGCGACTACAGCCACTTCGACTAAAGCAGCAGCGGCTTCAGGTTCAAGCCCAACATCCCGATCTGGATCAATCTCTGGTCCGATTGATATGCCACCGCCATCAGATCGTCTTAAGACACTGATGTTAGATACTCTCCCTGCACACTTATTTGTGGCTCTCCCCCAAACCGGGGAAATAGTGTGGGTCAACAATCGGTACCTCACATATCGTGGCCAGACAGTAGCGGATTTATATCAGGACCCATGGAGCAGTATCCATCCAGAAGAGCGTGATGATTACCTCAAAGCTTGGACTCATGCTATTCGTTCTGGCGAACAGTTTTCTATGCAAGTTCGGATTAGGAGATTTGATGGCAATTATAGATGGTTCTATACTCGTGCTGTTGGTGGCAGGGACACTCGTGGAGTTATTGTGCAATGGTATGGGTCATATATGGATATACATGATCAGCATATCGCCGAAGTCAAGGCGGCTCGTCAAGAGGAGATTGAGGCATCCGAAGCCAAGCACCGTCTGCTTGCCAATCTCATCCCCCAGATTATATTTGCAGCTACTGAAAATGAGGGAGTCACATTCGCCAATGAACAGTGGCTCTCATACACTGGCCAAAAATTTGACGATGCTCTTGGATTAGGATTCATGGACTTTGTCCATCCCGAAGACCTAGCCAAATGCCATATTCCAACTGATAGGCTACCAACACAGACCAGCAAGGGAAAGTCGCGTCGTATGTCTGAGCCAAAGACCTCTGAGTCCCCGGATCAGAACGTCTCTAATCCGCCAGTAAAATCGGAGGAATGCAGCAGCGAATCTAATACGTCTGGTGGAACAGAAAATACAGTCAAAGGAATGCATCAAGCATTATCTCGAACGAATAGCTCAAGCAGCCAGTCTGTTTACGAGCTTCCCAGTGCTGATTTGTCAGAGCTTGCCAAAAGTGGTGTTATTAAAGTTACCATTGACAGTAATGACAGATTATCTTACACGACCGAGGTTCGTCTGAGCGGCAAATCTGGAGAATACCGCTGGCATCTTGTCCGCTGTGTCCAAGTTGATAATATCAATTTTGGCAGTGGTGATGGCTCATGGTTTGGTGCTTGTACCGATATCAATGATCATAAGCTTCTTGAGACGAAGTTGAAGGAGGCTATGGAATCTAAGAGCAAGTTTCTGAGCAATATGTCTCATGAAATCCGAACTCCGTTGATTGGGATTTCTGGAATGGTCAGCTTTCTTCAAGATACAGTACTCAACGAAGAACAGCTTGACTATACAAATACGATACAGACAAGCGCTAACAGCTTGCTCATGATCATTAACGATATTTTGGACCTGTCTAAAGTTGATGCCGGGATGATGAAACTCTCTTACGAGTGGTTCCACACTTCGTCCCTCATCGAAGATGTAAACGAGCTTGTGTCGACGATGGCTATTTCCAAACGTCTCGAACTCAATTACGTTGTTGACGAGGATGTTCCTCCCATGGTGAAGGGGGACAGAGTACGGATTAGGCAGGTGCTACTGAACGTTATCGGGAATGCCATCAAGTTTACTTCCGAGGGCGAAGTCTTCAGCACTTGCAGAGTATATCATGACAAAGATGATAAGCTTGAGAAGAACGAGATCATGCTCGAGTATTCCATCTTGGATACAGGAAGTGGTTTCACCAAGGAAGAAGCCGAGCTCATCTTCAAGCCATTCAGCCAGATCGACGGCAGTAGTACTCGCCAGCATGGTGGAAGTGGTCTGGGTCTAGTCATATCGCGACAGCTCGTCGAACTTCATGGAGGCCACATGGATGGGACCTCCGTTCCTGGGAAAGGCTCAACGTTCAACTTCACTGCCAAGTTTGGACTCCCCACTGAAGATGACCGGCCAGATCCCCCCATGACACCAAAGCTTACGAAGACTGAGATTGATGCACAAGTCCTAGCATCGGCTGAAGTTTCTGCTCGAGCTCTGAAGTCTGCTGGTGGAAATGCTGTCTTGAGCCATAAATTAATGCAATCGTCAACTGCAATAAGCCCAGTTACTGACAACAGCTTCGGCTCTCCACCGACTGCTTCTTCTGCTAGCTCTAATCCATCGACAGGCTCATTACATACTCGTGCAACACATCGTTCCTCGGTATCATCGGCCAATGATAGCTTCCTGCAGTTTAATCAAGCTGCTCGGGCCAACTCTCAAGATGTCCCGATGAAACTCTCACTCCCCGACAGGTCTGTTATCGACCATTCCACAGTGTTCTCACACCAATCGAGTTCACCTCCTCCCCCGGTCCCTGAACAGTCGAAGCTTTTCCGCCCGCCTCTCTATTCAATCCTGATCGTTTGTCCTCAGACACATAGCAGAGAAGCCACGAAAAAACACATGGAGATGACGCTCCCAAAGGATGTGCCTCACCAGATTACCTCTTTGGCTAGCCATGAGGAGGCACAGGGGCTTCTGGGTGGAGAAGATCCGGTTATATTCACACACATCGTGTTGAATCTAAGCTTACCAGAAGAGATCATTGCGATGATGGATCAAATAGTTGCATCCACTTCTATGGCCCAGACGTCGATTGTGATTCTTTCAGACCCTGTTCAACGGCAGGCCGTCCTGAAAATGGCCACCCACTATGACTATGAGGAGCTCGCCAAAACTGGTCGGGTAACGTTCATCTATAAGCCAGTGAAGCCATCGCGGTTCGCAGTTATCTTCGATCCCGGCAAAGAGAGAGACCTGAGCACTGATCGCAACCGCTCCAGCGCACAGCAACTTGTGGCGACACAGAAGCAAAATTATGTCGATGTGAAAAGGCGACTGGGTAACAGAGGGCTAAAGATCTTGCTGGTAGAAGACAACCTCACTAACCAGAAGGTTCTCCTGAGATTTCTCAGCAAAGTGGAGATTGAAGTCGAAACAGCCTTCGACGGAGTTGAAGGCACTGACAAGGTCTTTGCGAAACCCCAGGGGTTCTATTCTCTGATTCTCGTAAGCGTCCTTTCTCTCCGCCCGAGTCCCCTTTCTGCTTACTCCGTTGGTTCTGGCTAACCTCCTTCCTTTCTTCACAGTGCGATCTCCATATGCCACACAAAGACGGATACCAAACCTGCCGCGAGATACGCCGCTGGGAGAGAGACAATAAATGCCCTCGGATGCCGATTATAGCACTATCTGCGGATGTGATGGAGGACGTGTTAGATAAATGCGTATCGGCAGGGTTCAACAGCTATGTCAGGAAACCAGTAGACTTCAAGGATCTGAGCACAGCGATGAGCGATCTTCTGGAGCCTGGTGGTGGAGCAGGTGGGCATGGGAGGACTATGACTACGAGGACGACGACGCGGTGATATTGGGGATAATTAACTTAACTGCGGTATAGATGATAGCATTGCGAGCGATGTAGGGATGTAAGCGAGACAGCGTGCATTTTGCTTCAGGCGTTTGGGGATGGGATCTTGTATGATAGGTATAATGGCGAAGTTGAGGATTCAGAGTTGTCAGATGGGAGCTTCGTTTACGTGATGCACTGTGGGCGTTGCTGCCGTTGCTGCCGTTGCTGGAGGGATAGGGGTACATTTGCTTCAGTTGTTGAGAGATTTTGTCAATTGTCTTGTTCGAAGTGGAGAATCAGGATTGTGAGAGCTTCATTTACGTCATACACCGTGGGCGTTGCTGCCGTTGCTGGCAGAATGGGTGCATTTGCTTCAGTTGTTTTGAGGGAGTTTGTCAATTGTCTTGTTCATAATGGAGAATCAGGATCGTGAAACCTCATTGACGTAAAGCCGTTGCCGTCCTGAGAACTCGTGGCTGCCGTTCCTAGAACCTCATGGTGATTGTGCTCGTCTGTGAGTGATCTGGATGGAAATCAACGAAATGGACGAATCAGTGAGCTTGTTTTGCGTGATCTGAACACATTTGCTGCTGGTGTTGCGGCCATTCAGATGCTGCGAAAGGTTAATTGTCGTCGGTACCAGAGAACTCGTCGTCGTTGTCGTGGGTGATCTCGAGCGCGTTCGCCGGTAGGCTAAGACGCGTCCTGAGTATGTATGAAGCTCGCTGCCGCCTCCGCTTCCTCTCTCCTCTCTTCTCTTTTCTCTCCATCGGAAATTCACAACTTCACTTTGATTACGCTTCAAGCTTTCGATACACAATCAATCTCAAGTGTAAGTGATGATACCTCGATGATATCACTGTCGATCTATGACTTACCTGTGCCTACAGTCAAACATTTCTGATTCACGCTTTCAATTGACCTCACTGTCAACAAACAATCGATCTTCAATGTAAGTCACCTCCTCGCCCTCCACTGTCGATGTCGTCTTGATATCAGATCGTGATATCGATATCGATATCTATATATATATATAGATCCACACTGACATTATTTCAGCCGCATTCTCGACCCCCTGCTGTGGCGTTCCGTCACCCCCAGCAGCGTGCTGCCAATCACAATCCTTGTGTGTTGGCTGCTTTGCCGAGCCGCGTGCGATCTTCAAATTCGTGTGCAACATTCCTGAGAAGCTTCTCTACAGCTCTGAGTTCCCAGACACGACCTATATACCCGTCAAGCCTGTCAGACCCTGACATTCGACTCTTGCACTTTTGATTCGACTCTTATACTTTTGTTTATATTGCTCTCGATCTTCCCAAGATGGAAGACGAAGCTCCAAGGCGCCGTACGCGTGCGTCTGGTTTCTCTCCCGGGGGACCACGACAGTTGGATGACGCTCCAAGAAGGAGTCGTCGCAACACCTCTGCCGCCGCCTCGACCCAGTCACTCACCTCCACTTCGACCTCGACCTCGACCTCGACCTCGACCTCGACCTCCACCACCACCACCACCGCCACTACCTCGAAGAGGGTCGCCGGAAACAAGCGCAAGCGCCAGGCCAAAGCCACTCCGATCCTAGAAGCCATCGACAACAACGTCGGTGTCCCTGCGCCTTCGACGCCGCGTCGGAATCGGAGCAATCTGGGCCTGAATATCAAGCGCCAGCGGACCCAATCGTCATCTCCGGCAGTGCAGGTCGACGTCACGACCAATCTTCCTCCTCTACGCCGCCGGGCATCACCAAAAGTCGCCGTCGCCATCGCCGCCAGAGCCGCCGATGATGCGGCAAACTCTTCTGGGCTTCTGTCGGGCACGACGGCAATCGACGCCAGCATTGGATCGCTGGCCGACCTTTCTGGCATCAAGGCCATCGAGGCCAGCGTTGCGTCTCCGATCGACATCCCAGCCGTCACAGGCACTGAGCTGGTCCTCGCCAGCATCGAGTCTCCGATTGACGTCCCAGCCGCCGCTGGCACTGAGCTGGTCCTCCCAAGCATCGAGTCTCCCGATGCTTCTGCCGAGGCCAGCGCTGAGTCTCAGGTCGCCATTCGCGAGCTGAGCGGAGCTGAGCTCATCGCTCAGCAAGAATTCGAAAATCGCTACAAGGGCACCTTGGCCAGGCTCACGCGCCCGAAGCGCAAGTTCAAGGCACCATCCCAGTGCGGCAGCGACGAGGAGGCCGAGGCCATGGCATTCATCCAGGATGCCCGACCGGAGCCCAGAAAGTTCGCCAAGGCTCAGAAGTTTGACGAGGGCAAACGCTATCTCGAAATCGGTGGAGTCGATGAGTCTATCGCTGGAATGATGGTGGTGAAGCGCAGCAGTGTCTTGCCAGCTGACAATGTCAGCAAAGAAGTAAGTTGATCTTTTGGGATGTTTATGTTCATTCACGATAGCTAACGTCTATATAGGTCAATGACACCAGCAAAGGCACCAACAATGGCGCTGACAACAACACTCACATCCACAAACGCAGACGCATTGGTACCAGCAGTGGCACCAATAATGGCACCAACAATGGCACCGATAAACGCAGACGCACTGGCAACAGCATCGGCGGCCCTCGCAGTATGACCAAAACTGTTTCTACAACCCCTCATCCTCCTTTTTCAAGAACCCCTCTTGCTTCTCGTTCCTTCCAAGCTCGTGCTCGTCTTTCAGCTATTCTCGCCGAGGATGCTTCTCGTAATCCTTCTGTCGAGCGTGAAGAGCTTGTGGTGGTCCCCGTGAAGAGTGCTAACGTCATCGCAGCTATGCAGGCTATCGCCACATGGAAGGAGAGGAATCCAGATCAGAAAGTCCCTACTGCTGAAGAGATGACTACTATGCTGGACAACTTCGCCAATCCTCCACCACCTCCACCAACACCACCGGCACCAGCTCCGGTGGTCGTCGCTTCACCGGCACCAGCTCCTGTTGTTGCTGCACCGGCACCAGCTCCTGTTGCTGCTTCGCGGCCTCTATCTTCGACCGTTTCATACACGGGCGGAACTTTTCGCTGCCCTTCTTCTCCACTTTCTGATAGTGAGGATGAGGCCAACGCATCAGCCCCAGCAAAGTCACCAACCCCAGAAAAGATCTTGACGCTGCCACCGTTGAGCTTCGAGGGCAGAGCTGACCTGCATATGCCCTTCCAATACCGTGATGTGCTTTTTGTGGACCTCCCAAAGCAGTGGCAGGACCACCCCCTCAGCTGGAAAATCAAGGAGCGTGATGCTCATTACGAAATGAGGCGCCAAATCGGCCTCCAGATAGATCGTCAGCGTCTTGCGGAGAAAAAGCGTGCCGCGGAAGCTGAGAAGGCCAAGGCTGCGGAAGCTGAGAAGGCCAAAGCTGAGGAGGAGCATAATCGCGTCTATACCTTTCGCGCTCCATCTCCAAATGGTCCATGGTCGTCGGACGACGAGACCACTGATGAAGAGGTCGAGCCTGCACAGGTCAAAAAAGTGGTGCCAGCTCCGACTGTCGAGGAATCACCTTTCGATATGGATGAGAACGTCACGAAGCCGCGTGTTGAGCGCGGCCCGCCATGTCCACCACGTCTGTTGGCCCAGCGCGGCGCTCTCAAAACACCTAAGACTCGACGCGTATTCAGGCCCACCCCTATCTACCGCCCAGACCCAACTCCTGTGCCGCCTACTCCTCTCAAGCCCAGGGTTTCTCGGCGCAAGGAGTCAGATGATTCTCAGGCGCGGATTCTTCAGTCCGTCAAAGATTTCGTCCCCGTTGGTGCTCCTAAGGAGAGTATTATCCGTCCTGGTGCTTTGACTACGCCGCTGGATCGGCAGTCTTTTATGGGAACTTCCAAGGTGCAGGCGCCTAAGTTCCCAGCACCAAAGGTCGCAGAGACTCCAAAAGTCGCAAAGCCTTGGCAGGCCAAGGTCGAAGAGCCTCCAAAGGTTCCAGAGGTTCCTAAATTGACTGAGGAGCAGATCAAGGCGAAAAATCAACGCGAATCGGAACTCAACAGGACGAGAATGCAGACAGCACGCATCCGTCGTATCACTAAAAGGTCCTTGGCTTTGCCTCCAGACATGTCACCAATCGTGGAGGAGCAGATCAACATCCAGGCTGTGGTGGAAGCCATTCCAATGAAGGAGATTGATCAAATGAATATGCTTTACAGATATCTCGGCAAGCCACTTCCTGAGTCTTTCATCAACAACACTTCCGCTGCCAGCTCCAGCAAGATCACCTTTGGAAGCACCAGTGCCAGCTCCACCAGTCCTCAGGTTGAGGTTATCCCTCGTGCGCCTCGCGAATCGAGAACGACTGATCACCGCAACGTTGCTACTCCTGCAATCAAGGTGCTCTTCGACCGCAAACTTCACGCTCAGCAAGCCTCCGGAGCTCGTCCTGCCGATGCAGACACCTTCGGCCACACCGGCCTTACACCACAAAGGCCACAGCCACAGAAGTTCGAAATCGGGGCCGACATAGAGTCCCTCCTGGACGCTCCAGGTTTTGAAGCCGACCCTATCTTTACGTCGCTGGCCGACTCACACCGCAGCACTTTTGCTGCCGGCTTCAACAAATGGGTCAACAATGACCCGGCCTTCACGATCTCCGACAACGTCCAGGACGCCGTCGACGCCATCCCCGAGGAGGACTTCGACATGATGGACATCGACACGGGGACTCCTGCCCGTGTCTTCACCTAGACACACCGGGCCAATGGACAGTTCGCCGGTCGTGTCCGATATGGGATCCTCTGGCTTCGTGGAGCGTCGGAAGTGATGCCCGACCTCCTTCGGATGAGTGCGGGAAGTGATTGCCTGCACCATCCGACCAGATGGATCGTTCGTCGGGCACGCCGGCGTGGATCCTTGGCGGGGCGCTGGACGTAATTCCCGGCGCTCTGGTCGTCGTCGAGTGCGGGAGGTGATGACCTGCCTCGATGGCGACCTCGGTCCCTGTTCTTGGGTGGAATATCGGCCGGGGTCTCCGGTCATCAACATCATGTTCGAATTCTCCTTCTCGGCTCGGCGTTCTTCGGTTCTTCTCGTTTTGGTTGTTGTCGGTTTTCGTTTTGGTCCTTCGTTCTTCGGTTTCGGCGCTGCGGTGGCTTATTCGGTTGGAATTCTGTCTTCGGCGGAGCATCGCTTGGGCTCTTTGGTTTGCGTTTTGATTTTCGGTCTCTGTTGTCGGGACTTTTATAAAGAGCATTGTTAGGGAGGGTTGGTCCTGTGGGAGTGTGTTATCGGAGTAGTTTTTGCGGGGGGCTTTACTGTTGGAGCATTTTTTGCGGGGGGAACTTGGACTTGGAATTCTGGGGGGCATAGCGGGGGAGCTGGGGGGAGTTGGAAAATTGTCATGGGATTCGGGGGGTTTTGATTACTGTACTATTATTACCCATTATTACTCACTGCGACGCTACATTCCGCAGGTGAGATAGCCCACAGGGCCTTTATTAGAGAGAAATGACTAATGACCTTCAAATTGACTTGAATTCCTCTAATATGATCTTCTACTTCACAGTGACTTTACTGCACTATCTTACAACACAGTGCCTCTCCCCTCTCCTCCAAGAGAATCCAACCCATCACGATTCTGCCCGCTCAATCTCCTCTAAATCCTTCACACTCAACTCACTCAACTTCAGAGCCGTAAACTTATGATGACCTTCAAATTGACTTGAATTCCTGTGATGTGACCTTCTATTTTCACAGTGACTTTACTACACTATCTTACAACACAGTGTCTGTCCCATATCCATCCTTCCAAGCATCCAACCCGTCACGATTCTCCCCGCTCAATCTCGTCCAAATCCTTCACCCTCAACTCGCTCAACTTCAGAACCGTGAACTTATGCTTGCTGATAACCGTCTTCGACCTGCGAGTCCTCTGCTTCTTCTTGATCTTGATCCTCGCCGGCTCGCCCTCCGTCCCCATGACAATCGCCCTGCACTCAAAGACCCTCTCGTCCACATGCGGCACACCCTTCAGCGTGTAATCCCTGCTGCCAATCGCCGACGCGCGGTTGAGGCGGAGCACGTCGCCCGGCGCCACGCCGGGCATGTGGAAGGGCAGCCGGACGCTGTCGCCGACGGTCAGGAGGTACGGGCGGCCGTGGATCAGGGCCGTGATGAACTTGGACGGCTGTGCGTTGAGCAGCGGCAGCAGCTCCTTGACGGACTCGGAGAGCGGCTTGGCTGGGGCTGCGGGCGTTGGCTGGATGGGCTTGAAGCCTGCGGTCGTCGAGGGCGTGACGGCCGGCTTGGAGGGTGCGGCGGCTTGGGCGAGGTCGGCGACGGAGGTCGGTGGCTCGACGTGCTGGTCGGTGGAGTTGAAGAAGCGCGCGCGGCTGGGGAGGAGGAAGGTCGGTGGCAGGGCGGAGGGGGTGCCCGGAGTGCGCACCTCCTGCGCTGCTCTTCGTAGTGCCCTGCTGAACATCGTGATTTGCGTGCGGAATAGCCTCGCGTGAGCAATTGCAAGAGCTGTTCCCGCAAATATTATTGCCAGCTCTCGGGCACGAGTATCGAGAATCTCGAAACTGTGATGACTAAGCGTATGCGCTAAGACGCACGAAATATTGGCGTGAGCGTGTGGAGAATCGAAACTTTTTGAGGCTTATCGTTGAACGTTATCTCCCCATCTCCTTCACGCAACCTCCACGCCAGACAACGGCGTATCCTTAATTCATCATGGTATGTCCAGCGATGCCACGCCCTGAGATCGATGCTGACGGTTCAAATAGCCTCAAAATGAGTATATGGACAGATGGCGCAAGCTGCATGGTCGACGCCTCGACCACGAAGAGCGCGCACGGAAACGCACCGCTCGCGAGGGCCACAAGGAGTCAGAAAATGCTCAGAAGCTGACAGGACTGCGCGCCAAGCTGTACCAGAAGAAGCGACACCATGAGAAGATCCAGATGAAAAAGCAGATCAAGGCTCATGAGGAACGTAACGTCAAGTCGTCTGCGCCGGCCGAGCCAAGTTCCACGCCGCTGCCGCAGTACCTGCTCGACCGCTCGAACCCCACGAATGCGAAGAGCTTGAGCACTGCTATCAAGAACAAGAGAAATGAGAAGGCTGCGAAGTTTAGCGTTCCATTGCCAAAAGTACGTCCATCTTTTATTTACGAAGTGCTAGGCGATGCTAATCTAGTCCATCAACTTAGGTTCGAGGCATTGCTGAACAAGAAATGTTTAAAGTTGTTAAGAGTACGTTTAGACTGGATGGCTCTTGAATAGAGTAACCGTTTTGCTAACTGCTATTTTAGCGGGAAAGAAAACATCGCAGAAGGGCTGGAAGAGGATGATCACGAAGCCGACGTTTGTGTATGACAGCCATATCACAATACTTACGTGTTTTCAGTGTTGACGTTTTATAGAGGACCTGACTTTACGAGACGCCCCGTTAAGTATGAGAGATTCATAGTAAGTAGCTCGCTGCTGGCATCTTAAGTCCATATTGACATTCAGTTAGCGACCCATGGGTCTTAGATACAGTACGTTCCCAACCCCTAATCCGTCACCGTGATGATTGAGCAGCACTAACACCCTTCCAGAAAAGTGCAACGTTACGCACCCAGAGCTTGGTGTTACGGTCCAACTACCAATCATCAGCGTTAAGAAGAACCCGCAGAATCCCCTGTATACCCAGCTGGGCGTGCTGACCAAGGGCACGATCATCGAGGTCAATGTTTCCGAATTGGGATTGGTGACGGCGGGTGGAAAGGTTGTCTGGGGTAGATGGGCGCAGATCACGAACAACTGCGAGAACGACGGTTGCGTCAATGCGGTCCTGCTGGTTTGAGAGGTGAGGTCGTTGGTATCAAGCGAATTTGATGGCGTTGGCGGCGTTGGCAGTGGCATGGAAAAGCATATTGACGAGTGCTCATGCAATGGACAAGACGGACGTAGATAGCAGATCAAGACATGGACATAGCTGCTGAGTCCCTAATTTCCCAGGTGAAGAAACGTGTGCATTGAATAGTTTCCGATCTCCACGCTCAGCTCATCAACATTGAATATCAAAGGCATCGCATCTGTACGCGTCTTATACATTACTATAATATAGTCAGATCTAGGACCCTCGGGATCCTTCCGTCGGCAGCGAGCCTGGACCATGTATATAAATCATTTAGGCGCAAATCATCCACCCCGAACGCCCTTTACATGCCTCCTTCCAACCCTCCTCATCCATTCCTTCATTTCCCCTCCTCCACCACGATCGCAGTAATAACACAGATATCATCGACCTTCCCACCCCTCCACATCTCCTCCGGATAATACTTCTGCACCTCCTTCGCAAACGGGCCATCGAGCTTCGTATTCAGACTCGCCGCCTTGGCCTCGCTCGCAATGCCCACAGCCAGGAAGCTCTGCAGGGAATTGATCGGCCCCCCCGTCGCCTTGTCCTTGCGGATAAACTCGCTCAGGTGGTCCGTGACTCTGATGCCCTCATCCGTGTGCACCCACGCCTTCGCGCCCACCATCAGTTTCGACACAATGCGCAGGATGTCCGAGCTGCTCAGGTTATCCAAGACGCCGTCGCTCGCGAAGACAAGCACATCGCCGTGTCGCACGTCGTGCTTCGACACCGCGCTGTCCTTGGGCATGTCGCACAACTGCGTGCCGCCGAACGCCGCCGTCCGCGCGCGCATCTCCTCCGGGATGATCGCCAGCTGGTACGGCGTGTTGAACGCGTGCGTCTGCGGCTCGCTGTAGTGGTGCACCGCGTTCAGCCGCAGCTGGAGGAACCCGGAGTCCCCCAGATTCGCGACCTCCAGGCTCCCGTCCGCCTTGGCGATCGCGACGCACGCCGTCGACCCGCCGGCCTTGATCGTCTCGTCGGCCACAACGTCGTCGTATCCGGCCTGCATCAGACGCTTGGCGCTCAGTGGCCCGTGGTCGGCGGCGGGCTCGTGCTTGGCAGCTGTGAACTCCATGTACTCGCAGAACGCGTGCGCGAAGTCCGCGGGATCGACGCCCGAGTCGACCCAGCCGCCGACGCCGTCAGCGACGCCGAGCGCAAAGTCGTTGCTGCTGCCGAGCTGGGAGATGAAGAAGGCGTCTTGGCCCGAGCCGGGACGCCTGGATTTGGCGCGGCGCGGTTTCGAGCGTATGGGCCGCGGGAGAAAGGAGACGACGTTGCGGGTTGCGTCGAAGCGGTGGTCTTTTGCGGAGAAGGAGGCGGCGATGCCGTAGGTGTAGTTGGGTTTGGAGGAGCTGGTGGGCGAGATGTGGAAGGCGCGCGGGCGGATAGGGGTGGGAGTCCATTGCCGTGAGGAGGAGATAAGGGGGTTGTGTGTGGTGCTTGCGGTTGTGAGGCTTCTGGCGCTACATGCACTCAGTGCAGCGAAAACTCGAGTGCTGCAACTTGCTTGCACATATCTTCTGGAGGCTTTTGATGGCAGCATATTCAGTGCGACTCTTCTCGTTGCGACCTCCATCGCCACAGATTGGCTTTCCGAAGGGTAAATAGAAAATGCGAAGCCCGGTGGCTCGCTATAAATTGGAAGGGGAGCGAAAATGAATGTTATAGCACATCCATCACTTATTGCCAAGTATAGGTATATCCTAATAAGGTCCTCTGTCGTGAATCTGAATCTCAAAAGCGTGGAATCTGGTTGTGTTTGTATGCTTTGATACTAATCAGCGGCGACAAAAAGAAATATACGGATGGAAATTCGGGGATTTAATGGGACAACGTCGTCATATCGGAAGCAAGCATGCCGCCTGCCGGCTTCCGAAAGCGTACATGTTGGTTAGAGCGAGACTACGGATGCTGGATAGGAGTCTCAAGAAGGATCATGTAATGAATGGTATTGTGAATATGACTTGAGTGTAAAAGGGTGAGGATATATTCTATCGGGTTGAGGTTTCTCCATGTTGTTTGGAATTCCATATTGTGACCGCATTGGAGTGGTACTTGTAGTGAGTGAGTGAGTGCATGGTTTTGATGCACAGTGTACACAGTAGCCTTGTACCTCGCAGCCTTGTACCTCGCAGCCTCGCAGCCTCTCTCGCAGCCTCGTGGCGGTTTATCTAAGCGACCGCTGTGGCTCCCACCCCCAATTCCCAACTGGACCCTGACACGCGCCCTTGAGAATGAGGGCAAATGACAAATGACAAAGACATCAATCAAACATCCACCACATTCCCAAAAGAGTCGTCAATAACAGTTTCCGAGAGGGGAATTGGTGATAGCCTCCAGGCTTCACTATATAACCGTATCCATATGGGCTTGTACCTTTAACTTCAAGTTCAGCGGACTTCTCTTCCAACTTGTCCATTCCATATATAACCGCCTCGGCACGCGACATATCCCAATTGAGCCTCGAAATCGTCATCGGCCACCATGCTAGGACATGAAGAAGAAGCCGCAGGGCTCTTGCAAAACAAGCAGGAAGTTCCGTCAAGAGCATCCATCGATTCGAATTCTTCCGCGTCGACAACAAGCTTGGTGTTCGAGCGCATCGAGGAGCGGAACAGGAGCAGTGGAGCCGCAGCCGGGCGGTCGAAGGGCGCTGCTCCGTATGCCAACCACGTAGGATCAATATCGCTTGACGATGGAGATGAAAAGGACGACCAGGATCTCGAAAATGGGCCATTCATCACTGGCACAAAAGACAGCAGGTCGTGCACGAAGCTTGTATGGATCCTTGGTGGCATATTCATTGGAGCATGGGCTCTGGCAACTATTATATTCCTCAGTCGGCACCCTTCGCCCGACGCACCTCACGACCCAAATGCACCCAATGTCGGCAATGGGAAGCTGGTGACACTTCCACAAGTGATGACTGGAGAATGGCGAGCAAAAAGACATGGGATAAGCTGGATACAAGGCGCCAATGGTGAAGACGGCCTTCTACTTGAGCAGAACGCAAGTGGAAAAGACTATCTGATAGTCGAAGATGTGCGCGGGGATAATGCCACTGAAGCAAATGCACGAAACAGTCTCACCTTGATGCAGAAAGGAACCTTCCAGTCGGGGGATGAGATGTTGTTGCCAAATAAACTCTGGCCGAGCAAAGACTTGAAGCATGTTCTCGTCGCTACCAATGTAGAGACCAACTGGAGACATTCTTTCTATGCGAGATACTGGATCTTTGACGTCGCTAGTCAAACTGCCCAGCCATTGGACCCGACCAACGTCCATGGTAGAGTTCAACTTGCAAGCTGGAGTCCACAGAGTGATGCGATTGTTTTCACGAGAGACAATAACATGTTCTTGCGGAAACTCTCATCACCTACAGTTATTCAAATCACAACAGATGGGAGCAAGGACTTGTTCTACGGCATCCCTGACTGGGTGTATGAAGAGGAAGTCTTTGCGGGCAACAGTGCGACATGGTGGGCTGAGGATGGGAAATACATTGCCTTCCTCAAGACCGATGAGTCCGAAGTGCCTGAATATCCTATTCAATACTTTGTGAAGAGGCCCAGCGGGACGAAGGCTGCGGCTGGAGAGGAAAGTTACCCAGAAGTTAGGGAGATCAAATATCCTAAGGCTGGAGCTCCCAATCCAACGGTCTCTCTTCGATTCTACGACGTTGCGAAAGGGGATGTCTTTGAAGTCAAGATTTCAGACGAGTTTGCTGACGACAATCGACTGATTACAGAGGTCGTCTGGGCAGGTTCTACTGGAAAGGCAATTATCCGAGAAACCAATCGCGAAAGTGATGTTCTTCGGGTCGTCTTGGTGGATGTATTGACTCGTACGGGTAGAACTGTGCGTACTGATAAAGTTGCAGAGGTCGATGGTGGTTGGTTCGAGGTCTCTCAGCAGACTCGTTACATTCCTGCTGATCCTTCAAATGGAAGACCACAAGATGGGTATATTGACACAATCATCCACGAGAACAATGACCATCTTGCTTACTTCACGCCTCTTGATAATGCCGAACCGATCTTGCTCACATCTGGAGATTGGGAAGTCGTAACCGCACCTTCGGCAGTAGACCTGAAAAAGAATCTTGTCTACTTCGTCTCCACGAAAGAGTCTCCGATTCAACGGCATATCTATAGCGTCAAGCTCGACGGCACAGATCTTAAGCCATTGACAGACACTTCGAAAGAAGGCTACTACGATGGCTCATTCTCGAGCGGTGCCGGCTACGTCTTGCTCAGCTACGAAGGCCCATCCATCCCATGGCAGCGTGTCGTCAGCACTCCCAGCAACTCCGACTTCTACGAGAAGATCATCGAAGAAAATCCTGCTCTAGACGAAATGGCCAGGAAGCATGACCTCCCAACTAACATCTACTCCACCGTGACGATCGATGGCTTCGAGCTCCAAGTCGTGGAGCGCCGTCCACCGCACTTCAATGAACACAAGAAATACCCCGTTCTCTTCCACCTGTACGGCGGGCCGGGTTCGCAAACAGTGAACAAGAGGTTCGGGGTGGATTTCCAAGCCTACGTCGCAGCGAACTTAGGGTACGTTGTTGTGACCGTGGACGGCCGTGGCACAGGCTATATCGGCCGCAAAGCACGCTGCATCATCCGCGGCAACGTCGGGTACTGGGAGTCACGGGATCAGATCGAGACGGCGAAGATCTGGGCCGCGAAGCCATATGTCGACTCGTCTCGTCTCGCCATCTGGGGATGGTCGTACGGCGGCTTCATGACGCTCAAGACTCTCGAGCGTGACGCCGGACAGACCTTCAAGTACGGCATGGCCGTCGCCCCCGTCACAGACTGGCGGTACTACGACAGCATCTACACGGAGCGGTATATGCACCGGCCGCAGGACAACGAGGAAGGGTACGACAACGCGACGATCAGCGACGTGGCGTCGCTGGGGCAGAACGTGCGGTTCCTGCTGATGCATGGGGTTGCGGACGATAATGTGCATATGCAGAACTCACTGGCGCTCATTGATCGGCTGGACCTGGGGGGCGTGGAGAACTACGATGTTCATGTCTTCCCGGATAGCGACCATGGGATTTATTTCCATAATGCGAATACGATTGTTTATGATAGTAAGTCTTACCTTGAGGAGGGAGGGGGGAGAAGGGGATGAAAGGGCTAATGAAATAATAGAACTCAGCAACTGGCTCATTAATGCGTTTAATGGCGAGTGGCTGCGCACAGGAAACGCGACGCCAATGGACATCGATCCAGCAGCAGATAAAGAGAAGGAATAAGTTCAATTCATGAGCGTTGCGAGCATTGGAAATTGTAAGTCGTATCTGTCCACGTAGGGAGGGCGTTAGAATCTTGGCGGATCGAGCAGGCATATCTTGAAATCGGCATCAACGGCGTTTAGAGAAAGTGAAGTCTTGGATACAGATATATTATTAGCATTTAGCATAAGGCAGACATGCCAAACGAGACGCCTTGCATTACAGATCGGCGGTCGGTGCTTGTGAGCCTCTCTGCCTTTGTTCAAGATGGTTGCATTGTGCTGCCAAGACTGTGGTTTCTTACCCCTGTTGTGTCACGTGTGTGTGTCGAGGGAGTTCGAAGTTCTCAATTTCAACGACACTGGGCCTTCTCACTTGAGAAAGCATGACCAATTCCTCTTGTCTCGACCACTCAGAGGCGCAGAGTAAGTGTTATCTCATCTACTATCATCTCTCATCTGCTCCTGCGCCTTTGAAATTTTAAAGTCGTCCAGTCTCGTAGGTAAAGTAAACATGGCGCGCTCTCATTTTGTCCATACAGCGCCATCGCACTAGCACGTCATTCCCACACGCGGTTCCATCATCTCCACGCCTTCAACAGCCTTCAACACCTGCGATCTGGGCATAGCCTGTCTGTCGCAGGGCTCTAGCACGCGAGTCAAAGCATGGGGATTGCTCAGCTGCGTCTCCGGAAGCCGTTGACGTCTTATCGCTCCGCGTTGGCGTGTCTCTAGTATCTCACCAAGCGGCGAGCCGCACGTGGCTGGCGTCGAATTACGATATCCAGATGCAAATTGCAACAGGGGGCACCGAGAAAGAGGGACCGCGGGACTCGGTGCTTGCTACTTTCCGCACCGGTGTCTGGCATCTCAGGCAGTCGAGCCACTGCTTGGTGATTGGAAGCAGGCGTGTTGCGGGGAAGTCGTCAGAAGGCGTCAGACGGCGGCCATGAACCATTTCTGAGGCGGAGATCGATTGCGCAACCGTTCATGATCGATTTCTGGGGCAGACGATGACGATTGCGCAACCGCCCAGATCGGTTTTACAAGGTTTGGAGACTCCGACGAGCTCTGCGTGCTCTGCAGACATGAGTATCACGGACGGGTTTACAAAGCTCCTCGTCGTCGCCATACTTAGGCTTCTCGCATCATTGTCACTGCGCGTCGCATCTTGCATAGATAGGCCGTGATATCGCGTCGACCTAAGTTGGGAAAGAAGTGTATATATACATCCCCCGCACCAGAGAGCAAATATGTCTCCAGGACTCTGTTTCATCGTCATCTCTTCCAACTATCCCAGGAAACCCAAACCGCAACGACCTAGCTCAAGCATACCAGCAACAACACCACCGCCACCAGTGCCTATCAAAACATAAATCAGACATAATGGCCCCATCTATCGAGGAGACCGCCCCAGCGACCATCTCTCAGACCGCCGAGCATATCCAGGAGAAGCTCGCTGCTGTGACACTCGGAAACGAGGAGCAGAAGCCAGTCGAGGTCGCTGCGGAGGCGCCAGCACCAGCTGTGCAAGCCGAGGCTGCTGCCACGCCAAAGAGCGCATACATCAGGGAGCCATTGAAGCTGAGCGGGGCGATTGATGCGTGGAAGAACTTTGATGTCACGCCTGTTATTGGCCGCGAGTACGAGAGCGTTGATCTTGCTGCCGTGTTGAAGGCAGAGAACTCGGATGAGTTGTTGAGGGATCTGGCTATTACCAGTACGTTTGAATCAAAAGATGGAATGCAGTGATAGGGCGAGTGTGCTGATGGATAATCATAGTCTCCCAGCGCGGTGTTGTCTTCTTCCGCAAGCAGGACGGCCTTAACAACGATCTCCAGAAGGAACTTGTCCAGCGCCTCGGCGAGCTCTCTGGCAAGCCCGCCACGTCCAAGCTCCACATTCACCCCATCGTGAATGCTGGGCGCGAGTCGGGCGGCAAGGACGACGAGATCAGCGTCATCTCATCCGCGCAGCAGAAGAAGCTCTATTATAAGAATGGCAACGAGAACGCCAAGTCGACGCTCTTCGCCGCCGATGAGAAGAAGCAGAACGGCAAGTCGGGATGGCACTCGGATATCACCTTCGAGCCTATCCCATCCGACTACGCTGTCCTGAGACTCACACAGTTGCCCAAGACCGGCGGTGGTAAGTCATCCCTCACGAGAGCTACGATAATGTGTGGGCAAGAGAACTGATGAAATCACAGACACCCTCTGGGCTTCCGGCTACGAGCTCTTCGACCGCATCTCCGCCCCATACCAGCGCTTTCTCGAGACTCTCACCGCGACTTACGCACAACCCGGCTTCAACGAGGCTGCCGAACGCAACGGCTTCAAGCTCTACTCCGCCGAGCGCGGCGCCCCCGAGAACGTCGGCGAGGTCCTCGAGGCCATCCACCCCGTGATCCGCACCAACCCAGTGACTGGCTGGAAATCCATCTTCGCCGTCGGTTCGCACGTGCAGAAGGTCAACGACGTGACAGCTCTCGAGAGCCGCGCGCTGCTCGACTGGTTCATCCGCCTGATCGTCGACAACCACGACCTGCAGGTGCGCTACAGGTGGCAGAACGAGAACGACCTGGCCATCTGGGACAACAGGAGCGTGTATCACGCCGCCACGCCCGATTATCTGGATCTGGATCTCGGTGAGCGCACGGGACAGCGCGCGGTGAGCTTGGGTGAGAGGCCGTACTATGACCCGGCGAGCGTCACCAGGCAGGAGGCGTTGGCGGCTGAGAAGGCGGCTGCTGCTGCTTCCGCTTAGATGCGGAGGTGGGAAACGAGATATGAGATATGAATATTGGATAGTTAGCATAGTTTTGAGCCAGTTCCATATCGAATTGATATTGCATCGAAATTATAACTCTTGGAATGCTTCAAAGTGAGAGCAGATTTAGAGGGAGCGGAAAATCGAAAAGCCGCAGAGGTATTATGTTAATAGGGACACGATTTTGTCTTCAAGAGCTTAACCAAGATATTCCCGGCGTCTCTGGTATCAATTGAATTTCCTGCTCCCGTTCATCTGCTTTGTGAAATCTACGGAGGACGTTGTTGCCAGTCCATGTTGTATATTGCTCCCAATCCGCAGCGCTAGGCCTGCATCATCCACTGCACTTTCCACCAGGATAGATCTACAGCTACTCAAGCCATCTGGCCCTGCCCTTCTCCCCTGGGCCGTTGGAGCCAACTCCCAACTTCTGGTAACCCCCTCTCCCTCTCCAAAGCTTTCCAGGGGTTCTCATTGAAACTCGGATCGTAGTAATCTACATACCACAGCTCATTCCTCTGTCCTCTCGGGCCTCTCTGACTGCCCATCGATCCTGTGACCGATCCCGCAATGCCCGGACTAGGCGGCGGCGGGCGCTGCGGAAGTGATGAGGGGAATGGGGTCTGCAGAGATGCCGCCTGCTGAATTGATGGCACTCCTGGTGCGGGCGGCGCGGGCGGTCTGACGACAGGTGCACGCAGGGCAGCCATGAACGCGCCCACGCCGCCAACTGGCGTGTTCTTCGTTACCTGTCTCTTCTTCTCTTTCACGACCAACGCTGGTGGCTCAGCTGGCACGGCGGAGGATGAGGCAGCGAGAATGGCGTCGATCCTCTCCTGCGCCCCTCTTGCCGCGGCGTCTGGTGCGGGAAGACTCGGATTCAAGTACTCCGGTCCGGCATCTTCGTCCTCCTCATCTAGCAAAATCTCGTCTTCATTCCTCGCCCTCTCCCTCCCAGCCGCAGCCGGCGGCGGACGGCTCGTATCCAGGTACTGCGGCCCCTCGTCTTCGTCATCCACATATCTCGGTCCCTCATCTTCATCGCCATCGCCATCCTCTCCAAGTAAAATCTCCTCCTCATTCCTCAGCACCTCTGTTTCCTTCTTCACACCAAACACCCTTGGCTTTCCTAGAGGGATCTGGTTCCCCCCACTGCCCTGCCCGTGCTTGCCGCCTTTATCCAGAGAAGAAAGGTCTTGGCCCTCGACGAAAGCGTCGATTTTGGGATTGAACTTCCGCTTCTTGGATGGGCCTTGGGTGCCGAAGGTGGAGAAGCCCATTGCTGCTGCCATTGCCTCTGCCTCGTCTTCCGAGGCGACGTGTTCTGGATCCATCGCCACTGCTGTATTTTGTGCGCTTTCTAGATTGGAGCTGGAAGGAAGCAGAGGTGGAAAGAGGTTGAGTTGAGCAAAATGAGAATCGAAGAATATAAAGTCAGGTGACGAGATGGGATGGATTTGAAGGATGCCAATGTGGAATCGATGAGTGTGGAGAGGCGCGCTAGCGGAAGTGGTTGTCAGCCTTACGTTAGGTGGGCGGACCCTTCAGCCTTGTCTCAGATGCAGGGTCCATGTCACACTGATCTCGGCGGGAGACGACAGCTTCACGACTTCATTATTTTTAATTTTATTTGCTCTGAGGATCAATTGAGAGTTAATATCTACACGAGAAGATTCTGATCATCCCTCTCGAAGTGGAGGCATCTAGATAGTTGCACAGTACCGAGGTTGAAGCTTGAGTCTGGATACAACAACAAAAACCTCAATCACAAGCATCACCGTCATCTACCTCTACAAAATCATTTTCCCTTCGTCTTTCCATTCCATATCACTATCCTACACAGTCTTCACTCCACAATGGCAGAATCAGCACCAACGCCACCCCCCGATCTCCCCTCTTCTTCGCCATCCACCTCCACGACCAGCATCCACCTCCGCGTCCCCACGACCTCAGGAATCTCTCCCCCCGCCCCCCTCACCACCTCCATCCCCTCCCCCTCCTTCCTCTCCGGAACCTGGCACGTAACACACTCGACGCTGCCCATGTGGCGCAAAGCCCGCAACGTCGCCATCACCTACACGCCGCTTCCTTCCGCCTCCGACGCCGCGCCCAAGCTGGACGATCGCGTCACCTACCAGTCACTGCGCGGCGACAAGATCAAGAGCGTGCGCGGCATCGATGCCCCGGCCGGGGACGGGGCGTGGGACTGGCGCGGGAGAGGATGGTTGCTGGTTGCGAGCTCGCACTGGGAGGTGCTGGGGTTCGGGCCCTCGGGCGCTGCTGATGCATCTGAGATCGGCAGAGGACAGGAGGGAGGGGAGGCGTGGGTGGTGACGTTTTTCGCGAAGACGCTGTTCACGCCTGCGGGCATCGATATCTATAGCCGCCGCAAGGAAGGGTTGAGTGAGGGGATGCTGGAGGCGGTTAAGAGGGCGCTGGCGGAGAGTGAGGCGCTCGAGGTGAGGAAGTTGGTGGGGGCATTATTTGAAGTCCGCCGGGACTAGGGTCTCTGAAGATATTCTGGAATTGGAACGAGTTTTGATGTATATACCCACTGCTGTGCTGATTGATTAATATCCCGACGCAGCAATGCAAGATCGTTACTCTGGAATAACCCAGAGGGAAGGTTATGCATTTGACACTCAACGAAGCAGATCACCAAATTCGCACTAGCCATGCAAGATACTTCGACATTCTATTATCTCTATCTCAAAGAATGTTCTATGTAGGCTCTCCAGAGTCCTCTTCACGCCCGTATCCAGCACTTGGGAAGCGTGCAATATGACGCAGACATTTCTCTAAGCAGAATTCTCCTAGAAGAGTTCTTAGAGCCGCAAAGCGCCCTGTATCTGCACTCCTTTCCCCCCTTCTCGTATCTTTTTAATTTGTGGGTATAGCAAATGTGTATGATGTAGGTTTCTCTCAAGCCATCACCTCTCTTTCTCTTGTAGCAGAACCCACCGGGTCCAATGACAAGAATGTGTGAAGATCCCAGTTATGAAGCCATCTCAATGAAAGGCGATCTTCTTCAGCTCGAATGGACGATGCAGAAATGCAAAATACGAGAACACTGCCTTGCAAGCTATTATGAAAAAGTCGCCTAACCGAAGATGTAATCTAATTTCTTTTTTCTCATTGCTCTGGTATATATGAATCTAGTCGTACTGGAAAAGCACACTGATGGATTCTCCATGGTAAACGCGACGGATCGATTCAGCGAAGACACCGCCGATGTCCAGGACCTCAAGCTTGGGACACAGTTTCTTGTGCTCCTCTTGTGGCACGCTGTTCGTGACGACGACCTTGTCGATAGGAGAAGCATTGATGCGGGCAATCGCATCGCCGCTGAAGACGCCGTGGGTGAGAAGCGCGTAGACGTATGTGGCGCCCTCGCGTTTCACAAGCTTGGCGGCGCGGGTAATTGTGTTGGAGGTGTCTGCGAGATCGTCAATGAGGATGGCGACACGGCCGGCTACGTCTCCTACGAGCATCATCGTCGCATTTTGGCGATCGGTGATGCGGGTCGGTCGGCGTTCCTACAGGTTTGGTTAGTGGTGGCCTCGGTCAGGAGGCAGATCATTTTACCTTATGAATCAAAGCGAAGTCCATATTCAAACTATCGGCGATTGCTGTAGCTCGCTTGGCGCCACCGGCATCTGGAGAGACGATGACGGCATCCTTGAAATTCGGGATGTGCTGCTGAATGTATCGCTTGAGAAGTGGCTTGCCGTAAAGATTGTCGACCGGAATGTCGAAGAATCCTTGATATTGCGGGTCGTGGAGATCCATGGTAATGATATGGTCTGCTCCGGCGCAAGTGAGAAGGTCAGCAACAAGGGTACCTGCTTGTGCAACCCATTGCTTGTATCCTGGCTTTGGCTGGAAGAAGGCTGCGCTGTTAATTATGCTTGGGTTCTCGTAGTCGTGCGTGGTAAAGTGTGGCGTCTGAAGGCCCTTCTCTTCCCTTGCCGAGCTATTGCTGCTATCTCCAGTGTCCTGTCGTCTTGGGAGGGCAGTTCCATTGGCTCTACTCTCCTCCAACGAGGCCTTTCCGAGCTTCCTCTGCAGGCTCTCGATGTTGCCATTGCTCAATCCCTGACTCTGCGGATTGGCCAAGTTTGGCGTCGCTGGTCGGCTCTCGAAGGAAAAGTCAGTTCGGTTAACGTCCGTTGGATTTCTCGCCAGAGGCGCTCCAACCTTGTTGTAGGGAATGTCTGGCTGCCTCGAGTATGGGAACAGAGGCAGAACTGCCGTGACACGCTTGGCCGAGCCAGTCTTGCAGGCTGAGATCATGATGCACAGGTCAATGAAGTGGTCATTGACCTTTCCGCCGCCCGATTGAATAATATACACATCCTTGCCTCTGACCGAATCTTGAATCTCGAGCCGACTTTCCCCGACGGAAAACTTCTTGAGAATGCGATCGCAAGGCTCAACGCCAAGAGTGTTGGCGATAGTCTCGACGAGCTGCGGATGGGAGTTCCCACCGAGGATGACGATGTTGCGGGTCATTGTGAAAAAGATCGACTGATTATCGAAGATCGGCCGGTTTGCCAGTTTCTTGAGCGGAGCGTAGAAAGTCCTTGAGAAGCAAAGAACTGATGCGCTGGAGGTTCGTGCCGGTTATGAGCAGGATCAAGTCGGATAAAGAAAAACGAGTCAAGGTGTAGGGGGATGAGCGAACTAAGGTATGTACGAGGAATCGAAGGTGGCGAAGGAGGGAGAGCAGTGGTTAAGCACTTTCGAACATGAGCCTTGCCTTCAACATTTGGAAATATTGAGGGAGCGCTGCGACGCGGAGACTTGGGATGAATTGATTGTTTTCTCCAGGAGGAGAAGAAAGAGAGAGGGAGAGGAAAAGGCGGGCGCCCCATAGGCGCGTGAGCGAGGTTTCCATGAAAAAGGTTTCTCCTCGCCAACCCCACCCTGATCCGACGCGCGATTTTTTGGAGCTTTGACATAAATGGCGTGCAAAATCTAATCGGCCTCACCGCCTCGGCAGAATCGGATTCCGATCCCGATAAACACTTTGTCTCACTTTCCGTTCGTCGCACCGAGATCGCATCACAAGCTGCAATCCAATCCAATCCGCTCTGTGCCAACGTCCAACGTTGATCTGCACGGACGCTGTGGTCGGAAGGAAGGCTGAAGGAAGGCTGAAGGAGGGCTGCGATACCATAATGAAGATCCTTGAGGCTCAATCGGCCGTGTTGACGAACTATGAAGTGTACACCCACCTCTCGGAGCTGAGGCAGCGGTATGCGAAGGAGCGCAAGAACAAACGAGGTAAAGACCGCAATCGCTCGAACCCGGATACTGGTACTACGCAATCTATCTTTCTCCATCAATCAGTTCAGCCCAGGCCCTTCATGTTTTCCTTACCAGGCTTGCTGACTTCATTTCCAGGACCCGGAAACCTCCAAACCATTGTGATGGAGTTGATGGACTACTTTGAGAAGCCGCCGTCTCCTCTTGGCAGCAAGCCCATGCCTTACAACGAGAACACCATCCGCACTCTCCTCGAACGTCTCCGTCCCTACGACCTCACCAAAGCCGAGATCATTATGATTATGAACAATAGACCTACCGTCCCGGCTGTGCTCCAGACTCTGATAGAGGAGTTCGATGATCGTTTCTACGATGATGTGGATGGTGCACGTGAGGACATTCTTAACATTATCGCTGAGGTTCTAGGCACACCAGGTCACCATGAGAGAGCAGCCATGGCACAAGAAGCAATTGGGCGGAGAGAGAAGGACAAAGAGACCGAGCAGGCAGCCAACGACGACGTGCAGATGGAAGAGGAAGCATAGGAGCACACGATATGTTTGGACTTTGGCGTTGGGCATTTGGCGCGGTGTTACGGCGTTAGCACAAGGAGATGTGCCTTTCGAAATAATCAATTTGGACTCCAAAGCCATATATGAAGAAACCATCCTGTACATCTCATACCGCACCCATAAATCTCTCTCACATGATCACACATCCCCCCTCACTGAGCCCCTGCAACGCATCGCCCTTATTCGTCGTCAACGCAGCTGTCCTGCAAATATCCTCCCACGCCTCCTTCATTAACTCCCCAGTGACCGCCGAGCATTCCATATACTTATCACACCGCATCTCCTGGGCGACTCTATATGCTTCCTGCGGATATATGATTCCATTCGGATCTGTCTCGCTCCTCAAATCTCTCTTGAGACCTAAGACTGCTATTGGAATCTCGCGCTCTTGCATGAATGTTTTGATCGTTTCCTTAATCCACTAAAGCGTCGGATCAGAGATCTGGCCAAGCAATATGGATGTATTTTCAAAGCCAAGAATGCAATACGTACATAGCGCTTCATATTAATCATACTCAGCCTCTGACTGACATCAAAGCACAAAACTACTACATCCGGCTTCAACAACGCCCAGTTCTTTGGACTCGCCGTATCATATAACTCAAACCGATAGGGACGGTTATAGAACTTGATATCATAGACGAAGGGCTGGTCGCCATCTCTCAGCAGCGTGATCGGTTTATTCTCGAGCTGACCATCGAGTCCTTGCGCTATTCTTCTGGAGGATTGTTAGCATGGGGAATGCAAGGCGGAGAGGGAGGAAGCGCACGAGAGAAATGTCGACTTCCCACAATCAGCATCACCGAGGAACAGAATCGAGACCTCGGGGGACTCGGGATCGTCCATTGCATGTTGATTGTGAAGTACAAGAGTGACGTCCCCATCCCTGCCTTATCGATAAGCCAAGGCGGTCAGGGAGGGCGGAATCCGGCCGCCGTACTCTGTCCAGGTCAGGGTCCAAAATATTTCCGGATGCGACTCAGGCACTGGCGATAAACAATCTACGCGGTTTGTCTTGCTGGAGATGCGCAACTCTGCTCTGAGAACTTGCAGAGCTTCTAGAAGGACTTTAGACGCATTTCGCAAGAGAGAGTTTCACGTATCGACCGCTCAAGCATTAACACATTGGGAAATTGAGAAGAGAAAGGCTGCCGAACGAGCAAGGCTTCTGAACATGGCGGCCCCAGAGCGAGAAGCGCGGCCAAATTACAAGGAATGGTCGCACGAGAATCTCATAAAACGAGTCACAGAACTAGAGCACAACCTAAAGCTTAAAACGTCGCAGTAAGTATCTAACAATCCCACAAGCATCCAGCAACGATCGTCCTAACCACTCCCCAGCTACCCCATCGCAACCCTCCAAAAATCTTACAAGAAGGTTCGCCGCGACCGCTCCTTCGACCCCTCCAAATACTCCACTCGCCTCATCGCCCTCAAGCTCGCCTACCTAGGCAAGAACTACAACGGCTTTGAGCACCACGCCGGCAATGCGACGCCGCTGCCTACCATCGAAGAGAAGCTCTGGGAGGCGCTCATCAAAGCACGCCTGATCTTCCCGCAAGGCGCAAGCCTCCACGATCCCGGTGAAGTGAACTGGGATGGCTGCGAATACTCGAAGTGCGGCAGGACAGATAAGGGCGTCAGTGCGTTTGGACAGGTTATTGGACTGAGAGTGAGGAGTAATCGGCCGCTGCCGAAACGGAGGGAACACCATCTGGAGGAAGGGGCAGACGAGACGACGGGTTTTCATAATACGCTGCCGCGAGATGGGGGGCTGGAAATAGCCTCGCCACCCCTGAAACGGGAGTTTAACGAGCAGATTGGCTATACACAATCAGAGCTGAGCGTCAACGATGAGAACTATGAGGAATCTCTCAATTTCGACCCCATAGCCGATGAGCTACCCTACGCCGCGCTTCTCAACCGCCTCCTTCCCCCAGATATCCGCATCCTCGCCTGGTGTCCCTCCCCACCCCTTGGATTCTCCGCGCGCTTCAGCTGCAAAGAACGGCAATACAAGTACTTCTTCACGCAACCCGCCTTCGCACCCCCACCCGAAGACCCGTCCATCCCCAACACAAACCGCAACACGAGCCTGAAAGAAGGCTGGCTCGATATCACCGCCATGCGCGATGCAGCGAGCTATTTCGTCGGCCTGCACGATTTCCGGAATTTTTGCAAGATCGACGGGAGCAAGCAGATCGAGAATTTCGAGAGGCATATGTTCTTCGCTGATATCTTGGAGGTCGAGGATACGACTGAGGCACTGGGGTTTGTGAATCAGAAAGAATTCCTGCCGGCTGGAGTAGAGGCGAAGGAGGCGGGATTTCCGAAGGTTTATAGCTTTACGCTACATGGCTCTGCATTCCTTTGGCACCAGGTCCGGTGTATGGTCGCGATCCTGTTCCTCGTCGGGCAAGGCCTTGAAAAGCCAACCATAGTCAAGGAGCTCCTCGATATCGAGAAGAATCCTTCGCGTCCAGCATATGAGATGGCTAGTGACACGCCGCTTGTATTATGGAACTGCGTCTTCCCCTATGAAGATGATTCCGATCGCCAGGATGCTTTGCAATGGCTCTACGTCGGCACCGAGCCCGGACAAGGCGACAAGAAATGGGGGTCGTCTGGTTTAATGGAAGATCTGTGGAAAGTCTGGAGGGAGCGGAAGATCGACGAAGTCCTCGCTGGCACTCTGTTTGGCGCAGTGGCCAAACAAGGAGGCGATATTGAGGGTTTGACGACGAAGAATTGGAGGAAGGTGATCAAGAGCCAGAAGGTGTATGATGGGAGCAACAAGCCGAGGTTGGCGGGACTGTATACGCCGGTGATGAAGAAGCCAGTGATGGAGAGTGCGCAGGTTATCAATGAACGCTATGCGGCGAGAAAGGGATTTGAAGGGACGGCGGATATGAGGGCGCAGAAGTTTAAGAGACTTAATAAAGTTGATCCGGCGGTGGATGATGCGGATAAGCAGAGCAGAGATAGAATGTAGCATATCTCCGGCTGACTTTGTCTCTGTATCGCGATGGCCTATGAGACTGCTCGCTCTTTACAGCCCCCAATTGGCCCTGATGAAGCAGCTACGTGCCGCATAATATTCCACCCAACTCCATGGACAGTAACCCGTCAAGAAGTTGTTTCCGTACCCAGCCAGCAATCCGTCTAGCTCTTCCCCTCCCCCTTCTCCACCTTCGGTTCAAACAAGGCCTCCCTCCCCCCTCTCCACACCTCCTCCACCATCCTCCTCCTCGGCAACGTCTGCGGAAACACCACCACAACCTCCTTCTCCCCCTCCACCACTACCACCAAATAGTACCTGACCTCGAAGCCGCGAAACGCCTCGTTGATCAGCAGGTCCTGGATTTTCTCTGTGGGGATGAAGCGCGTCGATGCGGACGTCAGATACGTGGAGGAGGACGTCGAAGTCTGGATGCCGAGGCCGCGCAGGATGAGCAGCGACTCTGTGGTGTGGATGCGGCGGATACTGGCATATGCGACGGCGCCGGCGAGCGGGAGGAGCGCCGGCAGAGCAACCAGCGACGCGAGGTGCGTGAAGATGGCGCCGAGGCGGGAGGTGTGGAGGAGGGCGAGGATGTGCCAGAGGAGGGCGATGCTGAAGAGAGGCGGCGGAGGCGCGTAGGGCCGCAGAGGTGGAGAGAAGGAGTGCAGCTGGTACTTGGAGAATAGCAGGAGCAAAGTGCTGAGCAGGAGGATTAGGCGCGTGCTGAAGGTCGCTAAGATGAGGAGGTTGTAAGGCAGGGAGGGGGGAGGGCGCGTGGAGACGGTGTATTCGATTGTTGTGGGAGAGGGGCGACGGATGCGCAGCGTTGGGGAGGTTGTCAGCATTTTGACGTCTGTGTATTGCGCATCGTGGAGTGCCAATGGATGAGGGGAGGAGGTTGTGAATAGTGAGATCTCTTTATTTGCACACGACGTTGGAGCGTTCGAGCGATAAGATAAGAAAAGTTGGGGTGCTGGCCGTACAACAAGGCAATATAAAAAGTTGATGCAAAGTGATCAAAATAAGAATCTTCAAATAGTATATTCCCGGTTCCTCCTTGAATTATAGTTTTGATGCCATGCTCAAACGCCTACTACGCCTCTATTTTCCCTTCACACATCCCCATCCCAGCGGACCCAGCCCTCCTGATCCTTAATCCCCAGTATCAATCTCCAAATCCAACTGCACCCCATTACTAACCCCATAATCCTCCAACGTCAGTTGGTCCTTAAACGGCCTCTCTCCCTGTCTCTTCAGCAAGATCTCATGCGGCTGCCGTCCAATCCTCGCGGCAACCTGCGCCTTAAACAACCTCACCGGATCGGACGCCAGGCAAGGTATCGCAGCTTTGGTGCCCAGGCGGTCATTGACATGCACAATGATCATAGGTTCGTTGGTAGGCGCTTGCGCTCGAGGCGCACCTGCAGAAGCGGCAGCGGCTGCTCTTTGAGGTGGTTTCGAAGTATCCGCGTCGTCCTTCTTCGACGGCCCAAATTTATCCTTAACACTCGCCCCGAATTTCTCAGCCGCACTGCTCCCAAACTTCGCAGCAACGCCGAATTTATCCTCCACACTCGCTCCCTTGCCAGCTTTGCTCTCTGCTTTCGGTGCGCTCCGTCGTGGCGAGGGCGAGCGATTCCTATACCCTCTTTCGAGGCGTTTGGGCTCCTCCCGCTCGTCGTCACGGCGCTTCTCTTTCCATTTGAAGCCGCTGCTCTTGGGTTTGCGCTCGCGAGGTCGCTCTTCTCTGTCTCTGCTTCGGTCCCGACGATCGCGATCGCGGTTGCTGTCGTCTCTCCTTGGAGACTGCAGACGTGGCGATCGCGGCCTGTCTCGGTCGCCTGTATCTTTGTCGCGATAGCTGTCTTCTCGTCGCGGAGAGCGTCGTCGTGGAGAGCGACTCCGTCGCCGCGAGGGCTCCGAGCGCGGTGCGGGAGACCGCGACCGTGATGGGGGCATGATATGGTTTGGTTTGGAGATGACGAGGTGGTGAGGCGAAGGTACCTACCTACCTAGATATACATCCAGCAAGGCAAGGCTGAGATTGGCGAAATAACGCTAGCCTCACGTGGCGAGCTGGCAGAGTGCCCTGGATTTCAGACCCTGAACTTACCTATTTCATAATTATTAGACAGTTTACTATGATAGTCTATAGCTTGTATTAAATTATTCAGTTACAGTTTCCAATATCATTCAGTATAAATGAGGGGGAAAATTTTAGGGAGCTGGGTTTCAAGCAGGATGTCTGGCCCATTCATTGTTCGCATATATGATATATCTGAAAACTCAAGCGCCCAATAATAGCCAGCAAAAGACACACTCAAAAGGCAGAATGACGACGAGCAAAACAGGAGAAATGATCTCAAATTTATTTTAGAAACCTCATAAAGCCTATGCCCAAATTATACCCGTACGTACGCCATTCAATGTACAGCCATATCCATGTACGACCGCCAAGCACATATGATACAAAACGCCATGCACAAAACAGTGAACCCTCTAATCCTTGCTCTTCTTCTTCTTCTTTTTCTCCGACTTGTCGACCGTCTCGACCTCCTCTTCGGCGTCCTCGCTGACGTCACGCTTCCTCTTCTTCTCCTTCGATGGGGACTTCTCTTCCGCCTTCTTTGCCTTCTTGATATCCTTCTTGCTGATCACGATTGGCTTTCCATCCTCGCCCAATTTGATCTCTCCTCTCTCAGCCTTGCGCTTGTACTTGGCCACGCTGATGCCTGCGGCCTCTGCAAGGGCACCGTATTTCTCCTCATCGGTCTGCTCCTTCTTTGGTGTTTTGTCCTTCTTCGCCTTCTTCTCCTCCTTCTTAGACTTCTTTGGTGTGCCGTTGGTTACTGGCTTAACTTCCTCCATCTCAACGTCCTCATCGCTCTCAGCCTCTGACTCTACCTCTTGAACCAGCTTCTTCTTCTCCTTCTTGTCCTTCTTTGGCGTCTTCTCGACAGCAGCTGGTTCATCAGGAGCAATTCCATCAGCATCGACGTTGTACTTCTTAGCCTCCTTCAGCTCCCACTTGCCAGCCTTTTCGACAGGCTTGCCATCAGGTCCAACTGCTACACCTCGTGGCAGTAGTGGCTTGCCCTCGAGTCCACGAAGGTGACGCTCAATCTTTGCGCGCGACAAGACACCAAGAGCTGAACGCTCCTCCTCGTCAACGTCATCACCCTTGCCCTCACCTTGAGCGCTCCAGTCAGAAAGCGCATCAACGCGAAGACCGATGGCAGCCTTGGCAGCCAACATACGCGCGATCTTGCCCTTGTTCTTTCCGGTAGCTTGTCCAACGAGAGAAGCGTGGTAGATGAGACCGTACTTGGGTGTGTCATGCTTGGTCTTCAGGGCACGGAAAAGCGCCTTCTCGGCACCAAGAATCTGGATGGTAGACGCAGGAGACTTCGCGAGGTTCATCAGGGATCCAGCGTGTGCGATCAGTCTGGCTCCGACAAGATCACCAACGAGCTCGGTAAGATTGGGTGCAATGGCTTGCATACGAGCGCTAAGGTAGCTGGACAGTTGCTGTCTGTACTCAGTGAAGCCAACGACTTGCTCAGCAAGGAGCTGAATATTATCCAAATCCTCGTTTGTGATCTCGGTACCCATAGAAACCTCTGCGGCGGCCTTCACGGCAGCTTCAATCTCTTCTGGAAGGATATCCGAAAGATCGGTGGTGGCAGCGCTGGTGCGCATGCCCATCTTCAAGATAATGCGGGCAATGGCCAGATTGTCGTTGATAATGCGGGCCATTTCTGGGAAATGCCATCCGTACCATTCCTTGACACGCATAGCATAAGTGTTCAGCTCCTTGTCTAAGTCGTCCAAAAGCGCAATCGCTTGGACAATCATAGTGTCGACCTTGTCTGGAGAGAACTTGAGCTTGTGACGGGAGAGAGAGTGAGAGAGACCGAGGGACATGGTGGAGATGTTCTCTGGGAGGAGACCTGGAATGAGTGCTGGAAGGTTCTCGCGAATGGCGCGGAAAAGCTCGTTGGACGCGTTGTCGGAGACTGGAGTGAGGGTAATTGACGGGAGCTTGTTAATTGCTTGGCCGAGTTTTGGGTCGGCGACAGCCAAAGAGGCCTTCTTCTCATCCTTAATCGAGTCGAGGAGTTTTGCCAACATGGGAGTAACCTTTCCATCCACTAATGAAGCGACTTCCTCGAGGGCCATAGCAGCACTGTCGAACTTTTGGAAAGTCTTGAGCTTGAGCCTGGAGAAGAAGAGTACAATTAGCAACAGGAACGTATATTTTCAATGTCTTCATCTCCGAATATATTGACATTGTGTGCTCGCAGTAAGGATCGCAACTTACATGCTGCATACGCCCTCAGCGGTCGCAGCCTCCGTTGCGAGGTTCTCATTCTTGAGAAGTTTCTTGTCTTTCGCCTTGAAGAGCGCATAACCCGCGCTCGTCTCGGTGAGGATAAACAGCGTCATCTTGAAGGTTGCTGTTGCCCTATTTGGTGGAATTGGTCGTCGTTGGAGGAGCGATTTTGGCGGAAAGCTCTTGCTCCAGAAGTTTTTAACTTTTCAAAATGTGAGAGGGAAGGATGGGACTAGCGCGTATTGGCGAGCTCCACAATCAGGACCTTGAGCCACGTGACCGCCGATAGAGCTAAAGTGGAGCCTTGTGAGCCTCACAGTCCATACTGTCGCTCTGTAGACCATAGGTCCAGACAACTCCCCAACAGTAGCCATCGTCAACTTTCGCAATGGAGGGCCTTTTTTTTAATGTTAACAATGGGTGTGTATTTTTCTATATCACATCTTATTCTTGCTAATCTATGTCTCAGCTACATCGAGGGAATCGTCCGTGGTTACCGCAACAGTCTCTTGACCGGCCAAAACTACAACAATATGACCCAATGCGAGACTATTGATGGTACGTAGTCGAGTGTAAACGCTCCTCTGAAACAATGATATTGACTGTGCCCAGATCTCAAGCTTCAGCTTGGCCCTGCCTATGGAGACTTCCTCGCTGCCCTACCTCCGAACCCTTCCACTTCCTCTCTCGCCGCCAAAACAACGGACAAGCTGATATCTGAGTTTCGGTACCTGCGAGCAAATGCAGTTGGGTCGCTGGCAAAGTTTATGGACTACCTCACATACGGTTATATGATCGATAACGTTGCACTTCTTATCACGGGCACACTACACGAGAGAGATACAAGAGAACTGCTCGAAAGATGCCATCCACTTGGCTGGTTCGAGACAATGCCAGTTTTGTCCGTGGCCACCAATATCGAGGAGTTATACAACAGCGTCTTGATTGAAACACCGCTGGCGCCTTACTTCAAGGGCAGCTTGAGCCATCAGGATCTTGATGAACTTAACATCGAGATTGTTCGCAATACCCTATACAAGAACTATCTGGAGGACTTCTACAACTTTGTCACCACGGATTCCGATATTGCAGGTACCCCCACGAGCGAGGTTATGTCAGAGATGTTAGAATTTGAGGCTGATCGCAGAGCAATCAATATCACCTTGAACTCTTTCGGTACTGAGCTGTCAAAGACAGACCGCAAGAAGCTGTACCCCAGCTTTGGCCGTCTATACCCTGAGGGAACCCTAATGCTGTCAAGAGCGGATGATATTGAAGGCGTACGGCTCGCCGTTGAAGGTGTCAGCGACTACAAATCATATTTTGACCAAACCGGCCTCGGACAAGGTGGCAATATTGGTGCAGGAAACATGAGCGGTGGAACAGGAGGCGATAATAAGAGCTTGGAAGATCTGTTCTATCAAAAGGAAATGGAAATCTCAAAGGGTGCTTTTACAAGGCAATTCACTTATGCCATCGTCTATGCCTGGGTCAAGCTGAGGGAGCAAGTAAGGCTATACCTACACCCCTTTGTCCCGTGTTTCTAATTCCTAACGATCCCTGCAGGAAATCCGCAACATCACCTGGATCGCAGAGTGTATAGCGCAAAATCAGAAGGAGAGAATTGGCAATTATATCAGTGTATTCTAGCGTTGTTTGTCGAAACTTTCCGTCCATCGTGCAGCGTTGTTCATCACATCTGTCAGACTTGTAAATCCTAGGGTAGGCGCAAAGGGAGAATGGGAAATTGGTAGTTTAATATAATTGAACAAGCGAGCTTTTCTGCTCACCCTTATTGTACATTGCGCCTGTTCTACATGCGTGCTCTCCTACATTACAAGCTGATCTCACCCTTCCACGTGCCCTCGGTCAAGCCCAATGTCGAGATCAAGTTCTGCCAACGGTCACCTCCTCTCTCCTTCTTCCGCAGGTACTGAAGCAACTTTTGGCGCCTGTGCACCAAGACTCTCAGATTCCTCTTGTTGATCTTATCCTTTTGACGTCCCTTCATCAGCATGTGATCTGCCAGAACCTTGATCTTGGCCGTCAAGATAGCCACTTGGACTTCTGAACTTCCAGTATCTGGGCCCGCACGAGGCGTCTTTGCGATGGCTTGAGTAACCTCAGGAGCGAAAGACGGCTTTGGTTTCAGGACAGCATCGGTATTGTGACGTCCGAAGGTGTCAATGCAACGCTGGATATTTGCCCTCGTCCTGTCCTTCTGGTTTCCGATTTCCAACGCCACAATCCTCTTTATCGCTTCAGTCGCCCGCTCGTGGTTTTCAGCATGCTTGCGAATTTCTTCGGCTTCCCGGGCCGGGTCCTGCAGATCACGGCTTGTGGAAATAATGGGCTGGGTGAGAATGTAGGAGTGCTGGAGGGAGGTTTCGATGTCGGAGGGCTTTAGGAAATGGTTCAGGACGCGGGTGGTGTTCTTGTCGATGCCTTCAACGGGCGTTACGGTGCTGAAGGACTCGACGAAGGGTGTTGGGACGCCCCGGACTGGGTCACCGAGGACGGATTCCCGCTCCGCAGCCAGCTCTGCTTGTCTCCTTACGTTGGCAGCCTTCTTCTGGCGGGCTTGTGCGAGAGCATATGGGTCACGGTGACGGGCCTTTTGCGCTGTGGACGCATTGGCGACGGGCACCATGGACAAAGGGCTGGACACTGCTGGCTTTACAGCTGGGCGCACTGTGAGAGGGGTCAGTACGCAGGGCAATGGTGAGCACTTCAATGTCACGTACATGAGAGAGCGCCGAAGCGCGACAGTAATTGTACCCGGGGCGGCATGGCTGGTTATATTGGCTCTCTCCTTCTGTCTCCCTCGTCGTCGTCCCAGGTATTTTCTCGAGAGTCGGTCGCAGTCCCAATGCGCTAATCCATGTTGGCCCTAGCGTATTTGTTCTACGCTAGTGCCTGTTTTGGCAAAGCCGCCAAACCCTACCGCCTGCCGACGCACACTTGAATATCGTCAAATAATTCTCGTGAACTTTCTTTCACCTCGTCCCTCCTTCGATCTTCAACCTTCCCGCCCAACAATCAACATCCAAAAGGTCCGACCCAGGTTCAGATCAAGATCGTCAAGATGGCTCCTTCTCAACTCCCCCCGATCTTCAATGCCACCTCCCAGGACATTGAGATGCTTCTCGCAGCTCAGTGCCATTTGGGCTCCAAGAACTTGCAGGTTCACATGGACAACTACCTCTGGAAGACCCGTCCAGATGGAATCAATGTCATCAACATTGGCAAGACCTGGTATGTCTCTTTCCAGCGATCTGCGCACTTACTACAGCGTAATTCTAATTTTACATTTTCTAGGGAGAAGATTGTCCTCGCTGCCCGCATCATCGCAGCCATTGACAACCCAGCTGACATCTGCGTTATCTCCGCCCGCCCTTACGGCCAGCGCGCTGTCCTGAAGTTTGCCGCCCACACCGGAGCCGTCGCCATCGCCGGTCGCTTCACCCCAGGTAACTTCACCAACTACATCACCCGTTCCTTCAAGGAGCCGCGTCTCATCATCGTCACCGACCCACGCACCGACGCCCAGGCCATCAAGGAGGCTTCCTACGTCAACATCCCAGTCATCGCCCTCTGCGACACCGACTCCCCAACCGAGTTCGTCGATGTTGCCATCCCAACCAACAACAAGTCCCGCCACTCCATCGGTCTTGTTTGGTGGATGCTTGCCCGTGAGGTCCTCCGTCTCCGCGGCACCATTGCCAACCGCGAGGCTGAGTGGGACGTCATGGTTGATCTGTACTTCTACCGCGACCCAGAGGCCGAGGAGAACAAGGAGATCGCCGAGGAGGCCAAGGTCGTTGGTGCCGAGGAGGTCGGCCCAGCTGCCATCGAGGCCGGCTTCGGCGCTGGTGCTGACTGGGAGGTCGCTGGCGCTCCTGCTGCTGCCTTCGCCGCTGCCGCCCCTGCCGGTGCTGCTGGTGCTTCATGGGACGCTGAGGTCAGCGCCGAGTGGACTGCACCAGCCGCCGCTGCCCCCGCAGCCGAGTGGGCGAACGCCGACGCAAAGGCCGCTGAGGAGTGGTAAATCATTCTTCATTCGTCAAGAAACAAATGTAGAAAAAACAAACGAAGAGCTATTTTTGCTGCATACCCCACCATGTCGTTGCCTGAATGAGGGTTCGCGTGCCTGACACTTATGAGGGAAAGATACTGGGCTGCTGTTGTGGTGCATCTGCTTCTTCGGCGGTCGAGGGAAAGCCCTGTGCTGGCGTGTGAGCTGAGACCTTGTTGTGGGACGCGTACATGTTGTGGATATGTGGGCGGAGCATCGCAGGGGATTAGGGAATAATGCATTACTGGAAGCTGTCCTCGACCGGATGATACGTGTGTCTCTGCCTGTGTGATGTGACTTCACGTGTTTCTCTGTGCCTGTGTATCTTTCTATGTGCTATGTCCAATCTATGGCCCTGCTACGTACATACGGCCATGTACTTCGGACAAATTACGCTTTCAAGCCCATCATGTTACTCGTTCCACTCTACAGTTACCTTACCCTTGGTGCCTGATGGCCCCATCACACTTCTCCTCCCCTGGCGTGCCAGCAAGCACGTGCATGGCCAATAATAGCAGCATCCATGCCTTTCTCACATGGTCTACTGGACATCACACTGCTCCTTGTTGCCCTCCTTCACAGGACTCTCACATTTACGCTGCACGTGTGGAAATAGCATATATTCATTAAAATCGCATAAATCCTCCCCAAAACAGCGCTTCACCTACCGAAAACAGCAAGAAACCATCCCAAAGCGCAAATATCCCGCCCATGAACGCCCAAATCATCCTAGCCCATCCCTAAGGGGCAGAACTAGCACCCAAATTCATCCTTCTTCCCTCCCAAAACAGCAATTCGCAGCCCCAATGCGGCGAGACCTCCCACAAAGCGTAGAAAATGCCAGGAAAATAGCCGGCCAAAACGAGCAAGGCGCCCCCATTTGTTCGGACACCTCCCAGATAAAGATCTGAGATACCTGCAGCAGCGTTCCCCAGCCCCCTATCTCAGAGACCTCGACCAGGCCGTTGGGACGATCGCCCAGGGGCTGGCGATGCAGCCCTAGCGCGTACAGAGCAATCAGACGGCGTGAGTAAAGCAGCAAGCGATGGTGAGACAAGGATGTGGATGTGCGTCTAAGTGGGTGGGCTCCGCTCCGCTCCGCTCCTCCCCCCAGTCCCGTTCCCGGCGGCGCCAGGACGACGACGAGGAAGCCAAAGTGACGGTGTAAATACAAGAATTTCGTGGAGAGTATAAATGAGGGAATGGTTGGCAGAGAAACACAGAAACTGCGCCTAGTATTCGGGTGAGGGGTAGCGGGCGCGCGCTTGCTTGTACTCGGCGGGGTGCTTTCGCGATGTCTTGCTCGTGAGGGCGCTGAGAGTTGTCAGTTTTCCCTCGCCTCTTCGCTGGAAAATAGTGGAAATAGCAAGCTCATATCTCTTCCATCTCTTCCTAAATATCCCTCTCATGCTGCTGCTGCGGAATTGGCCAAAAGTGGTATCACACAATTTTCGAGAAATCGTGAAAGCCGTCCCGCATGGAAGCGAAACTCATGGAAACCACAAAAGACAAAATGGCGGAAAATGTAAATGGAGAACTCACGAAACGTGCTTCTGGCTCCACTCCAGATCCCGCTTCACCTCCTTCGCATCCTGGAAGCCCTGCTGCATGCGCGATCTCGACTTGGCAAGCCGAGCCTGTGCCTTTGCGCGCAGCTCTTCGATCTCGCGCTGCTTGTTGTTGAGTTTTCCGGATCTAGGACGTTGTCAGCCTTGTGATTCTTGCAATTTCCCAATTCCAAAAGTCTGCAGATAAATTGCAAATGTGGTGTCTTTTTTGGCTGCTCACATAATCTGACTTTAGTCGAGTGTGATTCTGGCGAGCGGAACGAGCGAAAAGGGGTAGGGTGCACAGAATCGAGGGGTAACCTTGCAACAACGCGGGAGAGGAGAGGGAGAACATACGCTTGCGCTTGGGTTGCCAGACTCCGATCCAGTGGCAGCGGGTCGAAGCTCATATTTGAGAATCGCTCGGAGACATACTCCTGGAGGTCAATGCCGTTTGCGGAGTTGCGGCTCTCGTACTCGCTGCCGGCGTAGGAGGATGTGGTGGAATAACCAGACGCCGTGTAGGAGGGGGCAATGCCAGAGCCGGAGGTGACGGAGTCGGCGGTCTCGGGGGGAGAGACGGCGTAGGTGCGGTTGGCGGGTGCAGGGTGGTAGTAGGGAGATTTGGAGGGCATGGCGATGGGGGAGACGACGGCGTAGCTGTAAGTTGCCATTTTGAATAGACGAGGTAGATATAGGATTTAAGAAGGTGGGAAGAGTGAGATGCGAAGATTCAGAGATGATGAGTAAGAGAACTGAGTTTGATAGAAGCTTGATGTGTAGACGAGAGGATGTGAGAGCGGTGAGGTGGAGTGTCTTCTGTTTGCTTGGAGGCAAGAAGGGCAGGTGCTTGGAGGAGGATGTATGTGGTCTGGGTAGTCACTGACTGTGCAAACGGGGCTTTGAGGAGGAGGAGTCTGATGAGAAAGGAAGAAGAAGGAAACTCCTCGATCGAGGGCCCAAACCTGCCCTTTATACTTTTCCCTCCTGGCCTCGCTTGACACCCCTCCTCGAGGACGGAGGGGGGGCATAGGTCTGACCCTATGCCTCCCCTCTGTGTCCTCGTGTCATGCTCCGTCCGACCCCGCTCGACGATCCAAGAGATAGGCTGAACAGCCCCCTTCCTGGCACCCGTCGTCCGTCCCTCTGCCCTGGCCCTCGCCCTCCCGCGCTCCGCGACCTCCCCCCCTATAAATCAGAGGCGTGCAGGCCAGCCTGCGGATCCCAGACAGGCTGCCTGACGCCTGCAGCGGATTGGGCCCTCTGGGAGTTTCGATTGCTCACAGATAGCCGTCATGCTGCTCTGCGCATCCGCACGCTGCGGTATTGGTGGATAAGGGGAGGGGAGGGAGCGGTCCGTTGACGCCATTGTCCACTCAGAGCCGGCCGTGGAGCGAGTATTGTGAGGCGACTTGATTAAGGCGATGATGATGCACCTCAAGCGCGCTGACGCTAATGATGAGGCACAAAGCATAAAGCAGCACTAGAAAATGCAATGTGGGAGGATGTGGGAGGGAAGGGAAGGGAACGGACGGGGAGGTGAGGCCCGTGAGGGAAGGGCAAGGAGTGTGTGTTGTGGCTCTGGGTCAATGGTCGTTACTATGAGGGTCCTGGGTCGGGACTGGGGGGGGGGGGGGGGGGGGTGTTTGTGGGGGGGAGGGTCAATTTTTTGGGGGGATGATTTTTTTTTTTTT
>Ga0123337_10000566_pt1 | contig 60198 bp, 49 predicted proteins | sample frozenSSSSmetaG_FD_89792 | JGI IMG/M metagenome (GOLD analysis project Ga0123337, IMG submission 89792) | Glacier valley bacterial and archeal communities from Borup Fiord, Nunavut, Canada, to study Microbial Dark Matter (Phase II) -... | ecosystem: Environmental > Aquatic > Freshwater > Ice >... | reverse complement strand
TATGCGATATTGGTTATTTTACTAAGCTTTGTTTCTTTATTTTTTATCGAGTTGCACTGAAAAACTCCAGTGAGCATACTCGACTATTTGTCCTGAAAACAGGTATGTGCTTGTCAAGTGGTAATAATATCGTTGTATTGACCTCGTCAGTGTGGTAAACTTACTGTGAACAGAATAATACGCCATATACAACACGTGTAAAGTACAACTAAGACTCAAGGTTGCCGTATCCTTGCAATATCCTTACCATATAGTTGCCGTATCATTGCTATATCTCAATGGATACAGCAATGATAACTCAAGGATAGAGCAAGGATACGGCAACTATGTTTTTCATATGTAGTTTAGCTGATTCTTGCCTGCTTTTATACACAGTAGTACCCTAGTCAAAGATATGTTCATCGCAGGCAGAACCCATCAGGAGGAAGTTCGATTACCTCAATAACCTATGTTTTAAGGTATTGTTTGTAATATTTTGTACAGGATCTTCTGTATTCCGTTTTGTCCTATTTAGTCATGAAATCCAGGTTCCAAGTTACATTCGGATAGAACTGACATAACAATAGATCTTTAATATGTTCAATTTCATTCAATGAAACATTATGCACAATTAGCCAAAGTATATCTTTTAATATTGTGTTAGTTATTTTACTAACAGATACAGGAGTCTATCTTTATTTTAAGTCCGAAATATTCTGATCAAAGATTAAAGTCTAGCAATACGAGCTTAATAATCAATTCAAACAATATTAAATTAATTATATTAATAAAAATGGCGAAATTTAGAATTAGTCTCAACATGGAATACTGCAGAAGTTCTGACATGAGCTTTGAAGCTGGTGTAAAATTAGCATCGGAACTAGGGTATAAATATGTAGAACCAATGGTACATACCGGTTGGGAATTACTTAGTGAGGTTGAATATTTTCATTCATTTTCTATGGAAGAAGATACGCTTTTAATGAAAGAGATTTGTGATAAGTATGGAATGAAGGTTAGCAGTATCAGCGGTCATAGTCCTTTAATGAAGCCCGAAGCAGCAGTTACCCGCCTTACCAGAGCTATCATTTTTGCAGACGCTGTTAACGCAAAGTTTGTTAACACCGACGAGATGGTAAAACCAGATTGGATGGATGATGATTTTGCGCATCAGGTTATGAAATACACATTAACAAAAGCAGCCTTAGTGGCAAATCGTCATCAAATCAATTTATGTATTGAGCCGCATGGAGTGTATACTAAGACAGCTGAGGGACTTATGCGCATAGTAAACCTTGTAGATTCGCCATGGATCGGTGTAAATTGGGATACCGGGAACTCCTATTTAGCGGGTGTTGAAGATCCATATGATGGGCTGAACGCTGTAAAAGATAAAGTTTTGCATATTCATGCCAAGGATATAAGTATGGAGCAAAGCCGAGAGCAACGTGGTTCTATAACAGGCACACCAGTAGGATGTGCATGCGGCGAAGGTGTGGTAAACTGGGATAAAGTATTTGAAATATTGGAACCCGTAAACAAAGAAATATTTTTGAGTGTAGAATGCGGTAAACTTGACGAGGCAGAAAGAAGCATCGCATTTCTAAAGAAAGCCTTGGGTCCTTTGCTGATAAATGATTAAGATGAAGTCCAAATATATGCCAATAATGAACCCTTAACATAATGCTAATGAGAACTTTTATTAGAGGATCAATTGTCCTTTTTTTGGTTGCCTGTAATTATTTTACTTCTTTAACCAAGCTGCAGGCACAAACTGATACTAAACCAATCCTTAAAAATCTGTCATTAAACGATCTTTCTGGATTTAAAACAGTACCACAACAATGGAAAATTGTTGAAGATGTTTCTTATGACTTTAACAAACCGGAGAAAAGTGTAATAAAGAATGGAACAGGAATTCTTATAAATATCCCTAAAGGAAGAAGTGAAAGCATTCTTGCTTCAAACTTGGAACACAATAACCTGGCAATTGAATTTGAGTTTATGCTTGCAAAAGGATCCCAGACAACCATGTATTTGCAAGGCAGATATGCAATAAAACTTAATGATAGCTGGAGCAATCAACAGACACTTCCTGATGCCAGAATAAATGTTTGTCGGGCTCCCGGTTTATGGCAAAAAATGACAGTCTTTTTTCAGGCTCCAAAATTTAATAATTCGGGCACCAAAACTGATAACGCCAAGTTCTTAAAAGTTGAATATAATGGTGTAACGATCCAGGAAAACATTGAGATTAAGGAGCCATCAATTAATAGTCCACTTAAAGGAGAGGTTGCTAATGGCCCTTGGGTGTTAGCAGCCGGGGGAGCAATTGCTTTTAAAAATATTCGTTATCTGCAATTCGAAAATCCAGCTGATGTCAAAGATTTTATGGGTTCAGTCCCCAATGAGAATATTCTGGACAGACAAATCATAGTCACTCCACAACTTAAAACAATTGTTCAGAGATGTTTTATCGAATATGACCATAAAAAAAGAACATTCTGCGCAGCTGTTGGTCATCCAGATAAAATCAATTATGCAATTGACCTTTCGCAAGGTGCCCTAATTAATTTTTGGAAAGGCGGATTTATTGATGCAACATCTATGTGGACACAGCGCGGGGAAACTCAGATAGCTGTACCGCTTGGAAGCAAATTTGAGATTTCTCCATCTCCAGCTTTCGCAATATTATCCAATGATAAAGATAAATGGCCTGAAAAACAGTCTGATAAATTTAAATTTAAAGGATATAAAGTCGATGTAGATGGCAAACCAACCTTCCTTTATACAGTAAGTAATTTTAGTATCGAGGATAAAATTGAACCTCAGGAAAATGGTAGTCTGCTAACTAGAATTTATAGGGTGTCGTCTGGAAAAGACGCAAATATACTATGGTTTAAGTTGGCCGAAGGCATTAATATTAAACAGGTTGAGAAGGATCTTTATAGTATAAATAACAGTAGTTATTATATAAAATATGCAAATGATCAAAGTTCAAAGGCGATTCTTAGAGAAGCTGGTGTGGGCCAGGAGTTGATTGTGCCAATATCCGGATTGAAAAATCAAACGGAGATTAAGTATTCTATTATCTGGTAATTCTGAAACGATTAATTGTGTTAAATAAAAATTATTGAGACATGTTTAAAAACTATTGTACTATATTTTTTAGCTTAAAATACAAAGCAAGATTCGTTCTGCTTGTTACTTTACAAATACTATACTGCCTGAATAGTGCTTTTGCACAGCATGCCGGTCATGGAACAGAAGTTGCAAAGGCCTTAACCGAGGACGATTTTTATAAAATTATTAATGTTCAGGCTCCTGTTGGTGTTGAATTAGAAGTTGGGGGTCTGGCAAAACTACCAGATGGTAGACTGGCTGTATGCACGAGACTAGGTGACATATGGATAATAGAGAACCCAGGGATGTTGAATAATTCAAAACCTTATTTTAAATTGTTTGCATCAGGTCTTCATGAGCCACTTGGCCTTGCCTATAAGAATGGTGCCCTATATGTAGCACAAAGAGCTGAATTGACGAAAATATCAGATACCAATGGTGATGATATTGCAGACCTGTTTGAAACAGTTACGACCTGGGAACTGTCTGGAAATTATTGTGAATATAACCATGGCCCCGTAGTTGGAGCAGATGGTAATTTTTATATTAATTTCAATTTAGGCGACAACGGTATGGGCAGCAGTACGGAGCCGTTTTTCGGAGAAATGGGAAGCCATGCATTGTGGCGTGGATGGATGGTACAGGTTACACCGGAAGGAGTTCTTACTCCTTTCGCTTCAGGCTACCGATCTCCAGCCGGAATCGGGACAAATAGTAAAGGTGAGCTCTTTTATACTGAAAATCAGGGAGGATGGGTAGGCACTGGCTATATTACTCAGGTGCAAAAAGACAATTTTTTTGGTCACCCCTCTGGATTAAAATCTGCGGACAAACCGGGCTCAACTTTAAAAACAAGAATCAGTGATATTCCAACTGACAACCCATTATTTCATGATGCAGTTAAACGAGTACCGGGGATGAAGCTACCCTCTGTACGACTTCCACATGGAATTTTAGGCATATCTCTTTCGGGTCTTGTTGAAGATCATACAAATGGAGGATTTGGACCGTTCGCTGGTCAATATTTTGTTGGAGATGAGGGTCATGCAAGTATAATGCGGGTATTTATGGAAAAAGTAAATGGAGAATACCAGGGAGCGGCCTTTCCTTTTCGACAAGGTTTTATGTCTGGAATACTCCGTCTGGAATGGGGAAATGATCAATCTATTTTTGTAGGTATGTCAGACCGCGGATGGAATTCAACAGCTGCTTTTAGACATGGATTACAACGTTTGGTATGGACAGGCAACACTCCTTTTGAGATTAAAGCAATAAAAGCTAAGCCAGATGGATTTGAACTTGAATTCACTTCCCCTTTAAATAAGGAAACAGCACTTGATCCTGCAAGTTATAATATTTCGGGTTTTGATTATAAATACCATCAAACCTATGGGAGTGAGGTTTTTGATAAAAAAGAATGCAAAATCCTAGCTATAAAGATATCTGATGATGGTTTAACCGTTCGTTTGGTACTCAGCAACTTAAGGGAAGGGTATATTCATGAGGTAAAATGTGCAGGTTTAAGGTCTGCTAATCAAACGCCACTTTTGCATGACTTTGGTTACTATTCTTTAAACGCAATTCCAGCTGGAGAAAAACTATCTTTTCAGGATAAGGATCTCCTAAAAATATCAGATCTAACTCAAGCAAATGCCGCTAAAAATCAACAAAAAGAAGACAATAAAACAAATTCAATTGCTTCGAATAGTAAGGAAATAGTAAATACATTACCATCTTCATGGGTAAATGGTCCAGATTTAACCATTATTATTGGAACCCAACCTGGATTAAAATTTGACATTGATAAATTTAGTGTGAAGCCAGGGGCAAAAATCAAATTGGTTTTTAATAATAACGACGATATGCAGCACAATTTCGTGCTGGTTCAACCAAGTTCTGCAGATGAGGTAGGTAAGCTTGCAATGAAGCTGGGTCTAGAAGGCCCCTCCATGCAATATGTACCCATTTCGAAGTCCATTCTGCAACATACCAAATTATTACAGCCCAGAACTTCTGAAACTATATACTTTACTGCACCTCTAAAAAAAGGATTATATCCTTTCTTGTGTACCTATCCTGGTCACTACACCATAATGAGGGGTGAAATGGCTGTAGTACAATGAGATATTATAGTTTAAATTATTAGAATATTATTATGAAAATCAGACCAATACTATACCTATTAAGTTTGTTGAGTTTATGTATTTGGGATACTAGAGCTGGGATTTTAGATACTTCTTTAAAAAATGAATACAACTGGCGTAGGTCTGATTCTACCTTTGCATTAATCAAAAACGGAGAAATAGTATGGCAACTAAATTTCAATAAGGATCAGGACAAACCTTATTTTCATCCGCTAAGAGTAAATGGCAAGGACCTAACAATGGAACGACCTGCAGACCATGGGCATCACCGGGGTCTGTGGTTTGCATGGCGCGACATAAATAAAATTAATTATTGGGAAGAAATACATGGGCGGGGTGTTTCTGAAGGAAGAAGCAAAATTATAAAGGTTGCCATTAAACCTGAAAAAAATTTTTCAGTGAAAATTAATATTCGCATGGAATATGCCCCTGAAGGAAAAAAGACAGTTCTAAAAGAAAACAGGGTATTGTCAATATCCGCACCAGATCAGCACGGCAATTACACAATCGACTGGTCCTTAAACTTTACAGCACAAGATTCACTACTTGTATTCGATTGTGTACCTACTCTTAAACGGGGTGGTTTTGCTTACGGAGGATATGCGGGTTTAGGATATAGGGGGTCTAATTCGATAAATGATCCTGTTTTCAGAGATTCAAATGGCTGGGCCAATAAAAAGGACTTAACAGGTTACGGCGAAAATGCAAATTGGATGGACATGACGGCATACTTAGGAGCACAAGAAAGTTCTAAAGGAGGAATAACAATATTTGATCATCCTACAAACCCGCATCATCCATCACCCTGGTATATCTGGTATGCAGCAGGTCAGCATGTTTTTTTCATGCCTGCTATCTTGTACAACAAACCTTTGAACCTTGAAGCGCATAAGCGGTTGGTGTTGAAATATAGGACTTATATCCATAGTGGAGACGTCGAAGATAGCTTACTAAACGAAATTTTTGAAAAGTTTAAAAATTAAAGTTTCTATCTATATGCAGATGGTGGGCATCCAAATTTTTTGGCAAAAACTGTAGAAAAATATTGCGTACTGGTAAAGCCACAATCATAACAAATAGTATTGATACTTATTTTTGGATGTTCAATCAAACGTTTTTGTGCTGCTTCTAACCTAATGGAATTGAGATATTGCATGGGTGTCCTATTCGTTAACTGTTTAAAGTAATGCGTAAACCTGGTAATACCCAGACCAACATGAGAAGACATTGATTCTAATGTCCATGGTTCTGAAAAATTCTCATTTAATTCTTTAAGGAAAAGGTCTACTGTACGCACACTATTGGTTAATGTATCGTTTAACACATACTTTCCTGTTTTGAATAATTCTAACAGCAACATTAGTAATTCATTAACATAGATTATTATCCAGGATTCAAAAAGACTTGAAGACTCGTGTATAAGATTCCCTATTTTCTGAAAACATCTCTTGATATCAGAATTTGCTTTAAGTATTGGCTGTTCATTTTGTCTTAAGAATTTGGTAAGTTCTCTTAAATCGTTCTCAGCCAAAACAATCCATGAAGGCCATTTCCAATCCTGATGCGGCTGTCTAACTTTTACATCCAAAATCAACCAATGTAATTTACCTACACCAATCATTGGGTTTCCAACTTTATGAATTTGCCAGGGACGCGTTACGGTAAGGTCTTCTGGCAACATAGTATAAGTCCCATCTTCTAATAAAAAAGGCATTGTGCCTGTTTCAAGGAAAGTTATCTCAATTCCTTCATTGCGATGCCAGTCTAAGCCCCATTCCTGCTCAGTTTGCGCATTCCAATAACCGATGGTATTAATACCAGGAATCATATTAGATTCTAGCCGATAACCAGGATAGTTATTCCTAGCCAATGCATCTAACTGGATCCTGCCCTCTTTCCATGCATTTGTTAATGTTTTACAGCTGTCGGCATAATAGATTTTACCGTCTTCTTCGTAAGTTTTTTTCACAGTATCAACAATCAATGATTTATATTTGGTGTTGTGAATTTAACTAAAAACAAAGGATTATACAAGCCTATTTTGACCATACCCAGTTAAATTAGCGGTATTTTGGGAGTTAATAATTGGCCATGTTTCAGGTTCAACGTCATAGTGGAGACAAACGATTTTGACTGGCTCCTTTCTGCAAATCTAAGAATTTTGGTGTGTCTTATCCATTGTCTGGCTAAAACCAGGCTTCTCTACATTCATGAAGAAGTGAAGTATGGTAAAAGCCACAATTAGAATGGCAGGAAGTATAGAAACATATAACAAAGTATTGGCGCCCGCTACAAGTTTTACCTGCTCCCATAAACCAGCCGCCTCTGTGCCAGCAATAGCATTTTTTAAAAGTTCTGGATTAACTCCAACTGGAATATTTGATGTCAATTGGCTGTAATATATTTCACTAAAATAAGGCTGAATTAAGGCGGTAGAAAGCAGCCCAACTCCCCCCATTAAAGACAGTCCCAATGGTCCGGTTTTGGGCATCGTTTCTGATACAAATCCAATCATTGTTGGCCAGAAATAACAAATACCGATAGCAAAAATTCCTGCTGCCGCAAACGTCATATAACCTTGGGTATTACCCAACCAAACCAATCCAATAAATGAAAACACGGCTGAGAAAAGTAGTAAATTAGTGATTGAAAACTTTTTTAACATAAATCTTGTATTAGCTCTCCCAATTGTCATTATGCCATTGATAAAAACCAATAACAATATAGAAGGTACACCTACTGTCGATAGTAATTCGGCAATCCATTGATTAGTTCCCAATTCCGTTGCAGAAGTCAGAAACATACAAAAAATCATAAAAATGAAGAGTGGTTTAAAGCATGCCTTTATCATCTCTTTATTAGATACCCCTAATATTATTCGCTCTGATTTAGGTAATTTTTGGTTATAGAGCATTACACCATAGATTAAAGTAGGAGGTAGCATAATAGCCATATGGAACTTCCAATTTAGATTCATCCAAGTTAAGAAAAAGGCTAACAGACCGCCGATCATGATACCTGCCGGAAACCAAATATGCCAACTGCTAAGCTTCCTTGTTTTATCATCAGAGTACAGGCTACTAATAAGTGTGTAACTAGCAGATTCTATAAATCCATTTCCTAACCCAATTAATAATGTTGATATAAATAAAGAAATGTAACCTTGCGAATATATAGTAAGTAGAATTCCTGATGCATGACCCAAAAAGGCCAGTATATACATTTTTTTTAAACCTATCAAATCACATAGCGATCCACCGGCAAACATTGCAATCGTAAATCCCCAAAAAGCAGCTGAGGCTACTCTTCCCAATTCAATGGGTGTTAATCCAAACTCCTTCCCCAAAGTTCCTAAAAGATTGGCTCTTATAGCAAAAGTAAATGCAGCCACAACTAATGCAAGGCAAATGGCATTAAAAATTCGTTGTTCGTTTATTTTAGATTCCATTAAAACTTACTGATATTTTAAAATCAATTTATTTGATATCACCAAGTAATGATTAATAATCAAAATAGGTGTTCAATATTTTTCATTGAAATAATTTGTAACTTCTATTTGTAAGCGGTAAATGTAAGAATACAGAAAAAATGTCAAAAAGGGAATATAGGATTAATGGCCACAATATTGCAGGGGACTTGAGCTAATTGCATCGGCATTTGACAAGCAACATCTGTACAGGTAATGGTCATCATCCGTTCGACAAGAAGGTAGCGTTAGCTTATTTTCGATACAGCGGTGCTGTAATTTAATGTCTTGACCTTTTATTTCCTATTCCATCGAGTGATATCAGTAAACTACTGATATTTAAGCAAAATTCAGGCTAGTAATGCTTAACATTACTTTGCCATTTTGAAAACAAACCATGTAAAGATGAAAAAATATATTTTGCCGGCAGTTGTACTGCTCATGCTATTAAACACTAAGGGACGCGCACAGGAATTCACCTTACCCATTTTCCCTGACACCCAAGTTGAAGTAGATCTCCATATGGACATGCTCTACAGTCAAATGGACTGGATTGTAAACAATAAAAAGAAAGAAAATATCCCCTTCGCAGTCCATATGGGTGATATCGTCAACTACAATAATAACATACACTGGGACCGTGCAAGTTTAGCATTTGAAAGGCTAGACCAAGCCGCCATACCATACGCACTGGCTAACGGCAATCACGACAATGCAGCCGTTGGCGAATTTAGCGGTAGTGCTGCACCAGGGAACACCCGAATTAATGTAAGGGATACAGAAAAATACAACCGCTATTTCCCTGCCTCCAGGTATAGAAACATAAGAGGGGTATTCGAAAAAGGCCGAAATGAAAATGCTTTTCACACTTTCCTTGCCAGTGGGATGAATTGGTTAGTCATCAATCTAGAGTTTTGCCCTAGAAAGACGGCCGTGCTATGGGCTGACAGCGTCACGAAAGCACATCCGTTTTACAACACTATTGTCATCACGCATTTTTATCTAACTCCAAAAGGTACAATCAACCCTACTAATGCCGGATATGGAGCTTTGAGTCCGCAAGAGATGTATGACCTTTTCATCAAGAAAAACAAGAACATACTACTGGTTCTTAGCGGACATGTTACCGAAAGCAGTTTCTTGGTAAGTACCGGAGACCATGGCAATAAAATCTATCAAATTCTTCAGGATTATCAGAACGAAGATTCAGGTGGGGGCTACCTCAGATTGCTGAAGATCAATCCTCAAAAAGGAACCATTAGTGGTGAAATGTATACTCCCTTTTACCAGAAATTCCGAACAGATCAATCCAAAGTAGAATTCAAAGATGTGCAGTTTATTAAGAATTACAATTAAGCAGCATTAAAAGTGGCGGTTTACTCCGTAAAGCAAGGGAAGACAAACAATTAACTCAATCTCAATTAGCCGACCTAGTAGAGGGGTTTAGGAGGAAAGGTAAAAATATTGTACTATTTATTTACTTTAGTGCTAGGGCGATAATGATGTGCTGTTTGTTTGGGCACAATATAAATCTGCAGACTGTTGTATAAAATTTTAAACCATGTTAAAACCTTAAAATATGAAACGTAATAAATTTATTGCCTCAATTTTAACCCTGGCAGCCACACCATTAATATCAGCTGCCCAACTACAAAAAGCTTTTAAAAGAAAAATAAAAGGATTTAAAATTGCTGCAGGAGAGGGTAGAATACACGGACACATTAAATTGAAAGGCGTAAATTCAAATATTCTTGATGTCAAAATATCTGGAATCGATACCAATGGTGAATTGGCAATTTTTGAGCAGACCTCTCTAACACAAGGCAAAGGCACGCCATTACATATCCACCATACACAGGACGAAATATTTTATGTTTTAGAAGGCTCCTATAAATTTCAAGTAGGAGATGACCAACATGACTTAACAACTGGCGATAGCATATTTTTACCACGAAAAGTTGCTCATGCCTGGACCCAAGTCTCTGCAAAAGGAAAAATGAATGTAATAATGCAACCTGCCGGGAAATTAGAAAATTTCTTTCTTACTATGGCTGCATTAAAGCACGAACCAAGTCAACAAGAAATAGCAAAGATTTTTTCAGATAATGAAATGCAAGTAGTTGGACCACCGCTAAAAATTGATTAACAGACAGGAAGAACTCTACAAGCCAGCTATTCCAGTTCAAAAACAACTCTACCACCGCCATTCACCAGCGATCCTCAATGGCTCTTCCAGCTTGTTTGACTGAAGAAAGACCTTAATCTCCTCTTCTGTTTGCTTTGACACAGGCAATTTAGGCGTATTAGCTAATGCATAAGTTAGCATGACGCTGTATCTTACAGTATTCTTCATGCCTTCTTCGTCAACCAGTTTGAAGACATCTCCATCAGAGTGATAGAACCGTTCGGAATTGTTAGGTAAACGACCACCGGCGCCACTACCTGTAGGGATGCCCTGCAACATAAACGGCTGGTGGTCACTGTGCAAACCAGCACCAGCTGAGAAGATATTTTTGAACCCAGTATCAAGCTTGACAATTTGAGCACCCCAAGCGGTAAATAATTCTTTCATCTCCGCCCTGCTTGCAGAAAAACCTTTCGGGTCGTTGGTCATATCATAGTTGAGCATGAACTTCACATCCTCGAGCGACTTACTTTCTTCTGCATTGTCAACATAGGCTTTAGAGCCTAGCAGGCCTTGCTCCTCCCCCATAAACATCACGAACTCTACGGTTCTTTTAGTGCTCAGCCCAAGCTTCTTAAATGTCCGGGCCATATCTAGTATCGAGAAAGATCCAATGCCATTATCTATGGCTCCAGTTGCCAAGTCCCAGCTATCTAAATGGCCACCTACCACAATTTTTTCATTTGGTAATGAGCTGCCCTTTATAGTTGCGATCACATTTCTTGCCTTGATCATCCCAGAAAAGTTAGTCATGCTCAAACTGGCGAACTGTTTTTTCGTTTTTAGAATTTCCTTTACCGCCATTCCATCTTCCAGTCCAATGCAAACCGCTGGAATTGGAATAAGCTTTCCGGTAACAGACGCGGTGCCGGTGAGCAGCACGCCACCTTTTACTACGTTAATAATAATGATCCCTATTGCTCCATATTTTATGGCAATCGCTGTTTTTTCTGAGCGGTGAAGCGATGTTGTACCTTCAGGAGATCCCAGTAATACACCTAAATAGACCAGGGCGACTTTACCTTTCACTTTCCCTCCGTCTTTCAAATAATCCGTTTCTAAACCATTGCCCATATCAATCAATCCGGCAGTAACACTTGCTTTAACAGGTGAATGCGCAAGTGTCACCGTAGCATATTTAGCCATTTGATCCCCTGAATTTCCGATCTTGGTTTCATTTGTCAATCTGCTCCAGCTTTCTACTTCGAAAGGTTGATATTTTACATCGAGACCATAAGATTTTAGCAGGTCATAAGCATATGTCTCAGCTTTAGCCCCATTTACAGAACCAGTTAAACGGTGACCGATAGTTGTGGTCGCGTCTTTCAGAGTCGAGTATGCCCTCGAGTTGGTTACTACTTCCCTATTGATTTTCGAAAAGACAGCATTAAAGTCGTCTTGCGCGATTGCGTCTAAGCCAATGAGACATATTAAAGTAGAAAATAAGATTTTCATAAAGTAAATTTTGATCAAAATAAGGAATATGATCAGAATCAGGAAAGGAACTTAGCGAAATGTAGATTATAGCCTATTTTTTACGTTCAGTGGTATAGCGAACCAACTGCTCAAGACCCGTTCTAGCCTCGCTCGGCTCAAAAGTATAAAGAATATCAAATGCTTCCTGCTGATATTGAACCATTTGTTCGTTTGCATACTGAACACCTTGTTTTATATTCACAAAATCAATAATTTCCTGAATTTTCAGTGAATCCTCCTGATGATTTTTAACAAGGTTGATGATGCGTTTCTTCTCTGCTTTGTCTGACTTATTCAACGCATAGATCAAAGGAAGTGTAACTTTTTTCTCTTTGATGTCGATGCCCAAAGGTTTGCCAACATCATCCGTTCCAAAGTCGAACGTATCATCCTTGATTTGGAAAGCGATGCCTACTTTTTCGCCAAATAACCTCATTTTCTCCACCGTCTCCTCATCTGCTCCCGCAGAAGCAGCGCCACACGCGCAGCAGGATGCAATAAGTGAGGCTGTTTTCTGACGAATCACATCAAAGTATAATGATTCGCTGATATCCATACGTCGTACTTTCTCGATCTGCAAGAGTTCGCCCTCACTCATTTGCTTCACGGCTTCCGAAACAATCTGGAGTAGCCTGAATTCACCATTATTAATTGACAGAAGCAAGCCCTTAGCCAATAGATAATCTCCGACAAGTACTGCGATCTTATTTTTCCATAAGGCGTTGATAGAAAAGAAACCTCTTCTTTCATAGGCATTGTCTACCACATCATCATGCACCAACGTAGCTGTATGGAGCAGCTCGACGAGAGCGGCGCCGCGGTGCGTAGACTCTATAATCCCCCCACAAAGCTTTGCGGCGAAGAAAACGAACATGGGTCTGATCTGCTTGCCTTTTCGCTTTACAATATAGTGTGTTATCCTATCCAATAATGGGGCGTCACTGTGCATCGATGCTTTGAACTTTTCTTCAAATACATCAATGTCTGCTGCTATCGGTAGTTTTATCTGATTTATTCCTGGCATTCAGGTGAAAATATGTGTGCAAACATAGATTAATTTCCTTTAATATGGGCGATAATTTGCTCCGCATGAACGCGAGAATTTTCTATAAACCATTTGTGGGTATCCATACCTCCACATACCACACCAGCCAGGTAGAGCCCCTTTTCACTGGTCTCCATTGTATGTGGATTGTGAACTGGGCAATTGTTGTCTTCTAACCTTACTCCGAGGTTCTTGAGTAGGTCGAAATCAGGTTTATAACCAGTCATTGCCAGCACAAAATCATTCGCTATTGTTATTAGCCCTTCAGGAGTTTTGATTTGAACTTCCTGTTCAGCAATAGTAGCAATTTCACTGTTGAAATATGCCTTGATGTCTCCCTCTTTAATGCGATTTTCAATATCTGGCCTTACCCAGTATTTCACTTTTGAGCCAATCTCGCTTCCCCTAACCACTAGCGTAACCTGCGCTCCTTTTCTATAGGTCTCCAACGCAACATCAATCGCAGAATTATTTGCGCCAATGACCAGAATCTTGCTGAAAGCATACAAGTGAGGATCCTGGTAGTAGTGTCTAACCTTTGGTAATTCTTCCCCGGGGATATTCATCATCACCGGTACATCATAGAAGCCAGTTGATATGATCACCTTTTTTGATTTATAAGCTGCTTTATCCGTCTTTACTACGAAATTTCCATCTGCCTTTTTGATGACTGATTTAACTGCTTCAAACAAATTGATTTTCAATGCAAACTTTTCTGCAACCCTTCGATAATATTCTAAAGCCTCATTGCGATTGGGCTTATTGCTAATACTTACAAATGGGACACCGCCGATTTCAAGCTTCTGAGAAGTGGAAAAGAACGTCATGAATACGGGGTAATTATAAAGGCTATTAACCAATGCACCCTTTTCTATGATGATGTAGGTTAGCCCTGCATTTAATGCCTCAATGGCACAAGCCATACCAATCGGACCAGCCCCAATTATGAGAACATCGTAGTCGGTGTTGTTTTGTTCCTCTACCTTAATTGCAGAATAGCCGCCCTGAACATCAATAACCCGATCTACGCCTCTGGCTTTGAGGATTGAGGCGGCTATCATGGAACGATACCCTCCTTCACAGTGAATGTAGTAAGTTTTTTTAGGATCAATTTCTGCGGTCCAATCATTAATATAATCCAAGGGCCGGCTTAGGGAGATCTCAAGATGTTCCGACTCATATTCTCCAGGCTTTCTCACATCGAGGACAGTAAAATTTTCTTCTTTCCCAAATGCAGCGGCAAAATCAGCAGCAGAAATGGAATCAATGGTTTCTAAATCCTTACCAACTTTTTTCCAGGCATCGATGCCACCATCAAGATAACCAATTGTACTGTCATAACCTACTCTCAAAAGTCTGGTGATAGCTTCTTTCTCCTTTCCTTGTTCTGCCACCAATAATATGGGTTGCTCAAGATCAGTGATCAATGCTCCTACCCAAGGTGCAAACTGGCCATTCAATCCAATATTAACTGACGATGGAATAAATCCACTAGCGAAAGCCTGCGGATCGCGGGTATCGATTATGATAGCCCCCAATTGATTAACTATTGACTCAAACTCGTTGGCATCAAGCCCTGTGAGGCCTTTGTCATATACCTCATCAAACCGCTCATAGCCATTCCTGTTCATTGCCGCATTCTTGGCAAAATATTGTGGTGGTGGTAGAATTCCGTCCGTCACTTCTTTGATAAACTGCATTTTTGATGTTGCGTTCAAAGCGTAGTTGACTTCCTTTTGATGACCTAAAGTGTCAAAAGTTTCCTTACTCATGTGTTTACCGCAAGCAGAGCCGGCACCGTGTGCTGGGTAAACCAAAACGCCATCCGGAAGCGTCAAAATCTTTTCTTGAAGGGAATCGTAAAGCGTTGCCGCCATATCCTCCATAGTTAAAGTGCCCATTTGCGCTATATCCGGTCTGCCCACGTCTCCTATGAATAGGGTATCTCCAGTAAATATGCAATACGGTTTACCGCTTTCGTCGGCTAACAAGTAGGTTGTCGATTCCGGTGTATGGCCGGGAGTATGTAATGTTGTGATGGTCAATTTCCCTACCTGAAACTTTTCATGATCTTGTGCAATATGTGAAGGGAAAGAAGTTACAGCTGTTGGCCCAAAGACTATTGATGCTTTAGATTTTTCTGCCAGATCAATATGTCCTGAAACGAAATCTGCATGAAAATGAGTTTCAAAGATATATTTGATCACTGCATTGTCTTTAGCTGCACGCTTCAAATATGGAGCAGTTTCTCTTAAAGGATCAATGATTGCTACTTCGCCGTCACTTTCAATATAATAAGCAGCCTCTGCTAGACAACCGGTATAAATCTGCTCAATTTTCATAAGTGTATTATCGTAGATAAATGCCGAAAGCGCAGCAATAAAACAAAATTACCAATATAATGCCAGGAACTTTGAGTGTCGAAAAAGTTTTACCTTAGGAAGTCAATTCGCCGCGTAACGATCGCTCCATTAATTGGATACTGGTTTCTTGATCAAGATTCAACCCCAACACATACATGAGTTTAGTGCATGTAGCTTCAAAGGTCATATCGTGCCCGCTAATAATGCCCATCTGTTGCAGTTTTTTGCTGGTTTCATACATTCCCAATTCCACAGCACCCCGCTGACATTGCGTAATGTCAATGATCAGCTTACCTTTTGCCACTGCTTGTGCCAGGCATTGTAAAAACCATTCTGCCGTTGTTGTATTTCCCGAGCCAAAAGTCTCCATTATGATGGCATCGACATTGGCTTCAGTGATGGCGAGCACCGCTTGTTTAGAAATACCAGGATATAATTTAAGTACGCCAATATTTGGATTTAAATCCAGGTGTACAATAATTTTCTTCTCTGGGTGCGGCAGGATATAATTTCCGAAGAAGGATAGGTTAACTCCAGCTTCTGCTAAAACCGCATAGTTTGGAGAGCGAAAGGCTTCAAACTTTTCCGCATTATATTTTATAGCGCGATTGCCTCTGAATAATTGGTAGTCGAAATAAATACATACCTCAGGAATCATTGCTTTTCCGTTGTTCTTCGTTGCGGCGATCTCTAGCGCCGTAATTAAATTCTCTTTAGCATCTGTACGAATTTCCCCAATAGGAAGTTGTGAGCCCGTTAGGACTACCGGTTTGCTTAAGTTCTGTAACATAAAACTCAACGCTGACGCTGTAAAGGCCATAGTATCTGATCCATGAAGGATCACAAACCCATCAAACTCATCATATTTATCCCTGATCAATAATGCAAGCTCTACCCAAATCTCCGGGGTCATGTTAGAAGAATCTAATATCGGATCAAAGGAATGCACATCCAGCCGATAATTTAAACGAGCCAGTTCGGGCACATTTTGTCGGATCTGTTTAAAATTGAAGGGTATTAGTGTCCCTGTTTTGGGATCATGCACCATTCCAATCGTGCCTCCTGTGTAAATAATCAGTATACTTACCATTTTAAATGTTGAAAATTACTTTGGAGTTTGCGGTTGTAACTGTAGCCACTTCTTCTACGTTTACACCATATATTTCAGCCACTTTTTCTGCGATATATACCAAATAACTACTTTCATTGGTTTTACCTCTGAAAGGTACAGGAGCAAGATAGGGTGAATCGGTTTCGAGAACTAACTTATCCAATGGAATATCCTTCAAAACTACGTCTAGGCCACTATTCTTATAGGTTACGACTCCTCCTATCCCGAGATAAAACCCAAGGTCGATCGCTTGCTTAGCTTGCTCCAGATTACCTGTAAAGCAATGAAAAATGCCATGTAGTAACGGGTCTCTTTCCTCTTCCAATACTTCAAAAACTTCATCAAAAGCTTCTCTACAATGAATCACTATCGGCAGCTCCAAATCTTTAGCCCATTTGATTTGCTCTTTGAATGCGATACGTTGAAATTCAAGGGAAGTTTTGTCCCAATGCAGGTCAATCCCTATCTCACCAATAGCATAGATTTGCCTATCTATCATATTTTCGCAGATTGCATCCAAAACCAACTCATAATCTTCCTTTACATCACACGGATGGAGCCCGGTCATAGCAAAACAATTACCAGGATAACGATTTACGAGTTCATCGATCTGAGGTATAGAGGCCAAATCTACGTTTGGCAGAAACAGGCGGCTTACACCGACATCGAAACATCGTTGCATGAGCGACGCTTGCTTTTCGGTATCTGTCTCATAATATAAGTGGGTGTGGGTGTCTGTTAGAAGCATGGACGAAGTTACTAAAAAAACCCTGTCAGCGAGAGGCCAACAGGGTTTCTAAATATGGTTTAGCCTTTCAAGGCCTTCAAATCAACTTAACGGATAACAACCGGTGGTGCTGTTACCGCGGGAGCTCCAGCAACTGGTTTTTTAATGTTAACTATCTCAATTTCAAAAATTAGTGGGGCATAAGGACTGATTTTCGCTTGTGGCTGACCGCCTTCGCCATAACCCAATTTTGAAGGGATGATTAAAGTGATTTTTCCACCTTTACCGATCAATTGGTAGCCTTCGTCAAATCCCGGGATTGCATTACCAATACTGAACGGTCTTGGCTCATACTTAACCATTGGGTTACCAAGCTTTGCTTCTTTGGCGATTTTCTCATCCGTTGTATCGAAAACATGATATGTACCATCAGATTTCTTGGTTGCTAGTTTCCCAGTGTAATTAAGCATTACTGTGTCACCTAGTATTGGCTTTTGAGCTGATCCAGGGTTATTGATTACATATTGCAAGCCAGAAGCAGTAGTTTGAGTTTTAAGCTTGTTGTCTTCAATGTACGCTTTGATCTTTGCAGCTTCAGCACCTTTTAGTTTCCCCTGAGCAGCTAGGTAATCTTTTTGGAAAAACTCCTGTGCTCTTTTTTGGAAAGCTTGATCTGTCTCACCAGCACTTTTCTTAAATACTTTCTCCACTTTGATGTCGAAAATTAGATAAGTATCTTTTGCGTTTGTAGGTGGTTTTGGCTGACCAGTACGTTTAGCCATTGTGTCAAGGTTTAATTTGAATGAGGCACTGTCACCCTCTCCAAAAAGTGTCAATACATCGTTCATATCACCACCGTACATTTTTTTGGCAACAGGAAATACCTGTGGAGACTCAATATCATAAGTGCTGAAGATCACTGTGTCTCTTTCGTTTTTCTGAACAAAGTTCAACTTCACGATATCACCTTCTTTGATTTTCTCTTTACCCGCATCGGTGAAAATCTTGTACTCCAAGCCTCCTTTAGCTTTTTTGTAGTTGTTACATGCAGCTAACCCTATTGTAGCTACGAAAAGAATTACTATACTTTTCTTCATTTTGGTTTTAAATTATTTTGTTTGTTTATATTTTGTTAAAGTCGTAATCGTTTGAGCGGCGTTCGTTTTCTGTACTGCTGTACAGACTATTTTACTGCAATAGCTGTGTTTTATATTCTTTAAGTATCTCTTTAAAATCAGCAACTGTTGTCAGCAAGTCCTTACTGGAAACACCCCCTGCCGCATTTCTATGACCACCACCATCAAAATACTTTTTACAGATTTCATTTGCCGGAAAATCACCGGTAGAGCGCAAAGATAATTTAACTTTATCAGTTCTTTCAATTATAAAAGCTGCAAGTTTGATCCCATTGACAGATAATGCGTAATTCACAATACCCTCGGTATCACCTGTTGCTATTTTGTATTCATTCAACTCCTGTTTAGTAACGGAGATAATTGCCGTATTGTACTCCCTCAGTATTTCCAACTTGTTGCTGATGCAGTGACCCAAAAAACGTAAACGGTTTTCTGTAGCATTATCGTATACCAGCTGGTGGATCCTCCAGTGTTCTGCTCCGGCATCGATCAAGTCTGCAGCGATCCTATAAACAGCGGCATTGGCAGACTCAAATCTGAAAGATCCTGAATCCGTCATGATTCCAGTATACAAGCATGTTGCGATGTCTTTATTAATCATCGCTCCATCCTTCAATTCATTTACTATAAAGTCGTAAACCAACTGAGCGGCGGCACAGGCATTAATACTCCAGTGACGATAATCGTCAAAATCTTCCGGCTCCAGGTGGTGATCGATCATCAACTTGTAAGCTTCAGAAGCACGAACCAATTCACCAAGCTCATTAATCCTGCTTAAGGTATTAAAATCTAAACAAAAGATAAGCGCTGCTTCGGATACAAATTTGGCAGCGCGCTCAGTTTCATCAGCATATATAATAACGTCAGAATTATTAGGAAGCCAATGCAAGAATTGAGGATAATCTGTTGGAGTAATCACTTTCACATGATGCCCCAACTGGATCAAATAAGCGTATAAACCTAAAGAGGAGCCCATGGCATCCCCATCCGGCTTATGATGGGTAGTGATCACTATTTTTTGCGGCGTGGCCAGCAATTCTTTTATTTCGGTAATGGACAACATATTTTCGGGGGCAAAGCTAATGATTTAATGATAATTTGGAGCCTAATAAAATTCAAGCTTTAATATTAACACTATAAAATGTAATTTTGTGAAAATTTTAAACAAAAAATGAGTACAAACAGAACATTTACAATGATTAAGCCGGATGCTGTTGCGAACGGACACACCGGTGCAATCATCAATGACATCACTACCGCAGGCTTCAAAATCATCGCATTAAAATACACCCATCTTACTACAGAAACTGCCGGTAAATTTTATGAAGTTCATAAAGACCGTCCTTTCTACAAAGACTTAGTAGCCTTTATGTCATCAGGACCAATCGTTGCTGCAATCTTAGAAAAAGAAAACGCGATTGAAGACTTTAGAAAACTGATTGGTGCTACTAATCCAGCTGATGCTGCTGAAGGAACTATTCGTAAGAAGTACGCAAAATCTATTGATGCAAATGCAGTTCATGGTTCAGATTCAGATGAAAATGCAGCGATCGAAGGAGACTTTTTCTTCACAGCTGATGAGCGCTTTTAATATGAAAAAGTTTCTTTTCACACTGTTGATTACTGCGTTTGCTGCTACCGTATCTGCGCAAACTGCAAAAAAAGCTTTTGCGGTAAAAAAAACCACGACTGGAAAAACGGCTACCAAAACTGCTGTTCAGCCCTTGGCTATTACTAACACGTTGGATTCTGCCAGCTATGCTTTTGGCTTAGGAACTGCGAGTAACATGAAACAGGGCGGAATAACAGCCCTAAATTACGCACTGTTATTGCAGGGATTTAAAGATGCTTTTGCAGGCAAAACACCACTGATAGACAAAGCAAAAGCAGAAGTTGCTATCAATAATTTGGTAAATAGTTTGACAAGGGCAAAATATTCTATTCAGATAAATGAAGGTAAAAGCTTCCTTGAAAACAACAAAAAGTTGCCGGGTGTTCAAGTAACAACGAGCGGTTTACAGTACCAGGTGTTGATTAAAGGCACTGGTGTGAGTCCGAAAGTTATCGATACCGTTTTGGTTCATTACAAGGGTTCCTTATTAAACGGAGACGAGTTTGATAGTTCTTACAAGAGGAATGCGCCAATTTCCTTTCCCTTAAATGGCGTGATCCCAGGTTGGATAGAGGGAGTTCAATTGATGCAACAAGGTGCTAAATACAAATTTTTCATCCCATACCAATTGGCCTATGGCGAAAGTGGCGCAGGGAATAACATTCCGCCATTCAGCACCTTAATATTTGAAGTGGAACTTTTAAAAGTTACGGCAGGTAAATAATAAAACCATTACTATAAATTTTTGTTAAATAATACAAAACAAAAATTATAATGACTAAAAGATATTTTCCGCTAGCACTTATCGCATTAATTACTACAACACTTACGAGCTGTGCAGCGATTCAAGGGATATTCAAAGCCGGAATGATAACAGGGATAATAGTAGTTGTACTAGTGATATCACTGATCATCTGGATTGTAAGTAAAGTATTTTGATGACAGCAATATAGTTTACAAAAAAACTATGTCTGTAATGACTTCAGTACCGGCTCGTTCATTAATCTTTTGAATGATGCCGGTTCTGACCATCAAAAGTTCGTTCTTTATCACAGATGATTCCAGTCTGATAAACAATTTCTTTTGGGCTATATAAATTTGAGTGGTTCTGTTTGCTACTGCCTTACCCATTAGCTCTGGCCAGTATGCCACGACAGAAGTTTCATCAAATCTCCCTTTAAGCTTATATACGTTAAGCAACTTTCCAATTCCTTCTTTCAAGGTAATATCGTTCGGTTTACGCATGGCTTAAGGTTCCTTTGTTCACTTCAAATATTGTTAATGGTGTCGCTATCTTTTCAAAGATAGCTAATACCCTTTCTTTTCCTGTATCTGTGATGAAAATCTGTCCGAAGTCATGGTGTGAAACCATTTCCATCAACTTACTTACCCGGTTGTCATCTAATTTATCGAAGATGTCGTCAAGCAATAGTAGCGGTTTAAACCCCTTATGTTTTTGGAGGTAGGCGTATTGTGAAAGCTTTAGTGAAATTACGAAAGATTTCTGCTGACCCTGGGAACCAAATTTCTTGAGCGGCATATCAGAGATCGTAAATATTAATTCATCTTTGTGAATCCCGGTAGTCGTTCGCTCTAAAACTTTATCTTTTTCTACAGATTGAACCAATAACTGCTCAAAATTGGTGTCTGTTAGCTGGCTCTGATACTGCAACCCTACCTGCTCGTTGTCTTCCGTTAAAAACTGGTAATATTTGTTGAACAGCGGGATGAAATGAATCATAAACGCTTGTCTTTTTGCAAAGATTTTTAGTCCAGATGCAACAAGCTGATCATTAAATATCTCTAGCAAAGAAGGATCATAACTTTTAGATACAGAGATTTGTTTCAATAATGCATTCCTATTTAACAAATGCTTGTTATAGAGTATTAATTCATCAAGATAGTTGGAATCGGTCTGCGATATCACATTGTCCATAAACCTTCGTCGCTCCTCACTCCCTTCCATAATGATATTTGTATCATAAGGAGAGACCATGACTAATGGAAAAAGACCAATATGGTGAGCTAGCTTATCATACTCCTTCTTATTCCTTTTGAATTGTTTCTTTTGATTTCGTTTAACGCCGCAGGTGATTTTCTCATTCTTTTCCAATCGCTCGAAATCCCCCTGGATCATAAACAGATCTTCATTGGTCTTAATCTGTTGCGTATCGATTGGATTAAAATATCCTTTACAGAGGCATAAATAATGAATAGCATCCAGGAGGTTGGTTTTGCCGGCACCATTATCGCCTACGAACGCATTGACGGTCTTGGAGAAACTGACATTTGCATCAGAATAATTTTTGAAATTTAGAAGCGTAATGTTTTTTAACCACATATAATCTATTTCAAAGTTACCGTTTACCATTGTCAATTAAGATGGCTATTAATATGTTTTATTAAATACTTAAAAAAGAGGTTGATACTTTGATGTAAAAACGTATTTTTGCAATCCTTAATTTTTTTAAAACAAAATGTTGACAACAGAAAAAGAAACTACCCAGCCGGTTAGAAAGGGCTCATTTTTACAAGAAAACACGAAAAGCCTGTTATTTATTGCTGGTGCGATTGTGCTGCTTATCGCTATCTATATATGGTATCAAAACTTTTACTTAAAAGGCAGGGCAGAAGAAGCTTCAGCAAAAATGTACAAAGCTGAACGATTTATCGGAGTTGATTCCTTATCGAATAAGGCTTTAAATGGTGAAGGTGGATATCCTGGTTTAGAGAAAATTGCTGATGAGTATGCGAACACTAAATCTGCAAACCTTGCTAACCTTTACTTAGGTGGTATATATTTACGTAAAGGCGAATACAAAAAAGCCGTTGAGTCGTTAGGCAGCTATTCTGAAACAGGAAGCACAGTTATTGACCCCCTTGCTCTTGGTCTTCTGGGTGACGCTTACAGTGAGCTGAAAGATTATAAACAAGCCGCTACTTACTACAAGAAAGCTGCAGATAAAGCTAGTAACAAGTTCACATCACCAATGTTCCTTAAAAAATTAGGATTAGTAAATGAAACGTTGAAAGATTTCAAAGGCGCTCAGGATGCCTACACTAAAATCAAGACTCAATATCCTGATAGCCAGGAAGCAGTATTGATTGATGAATACATCGGTCGCGCAGAAGCTCAGGTAAAGTAGTATTACTTACCCTTAAAAGGTATAACAGTACCCTGTTCGATTAACTTCGACAGGGTATTTTTGATTAAGGCAGGTCATAAATATATTTTTATCTAGCTTTGCAATATGGCAACACATCTTAAAAACCTATCTGATTTTTCGCATACTACGATACCAAGTGGAGAAAACTATAAAATTGCTATAGCAGTGGCAGAATGGAACGCTGAGATAACGGGAGCATTATACAAAGGAGCATTCGATACACTTTTAAAACATGGCGTTCTTGATGAGAATATTATGTCAGTTGTAGTACCAGGAAGTTTTGAGCTAACAAGCACGGCAGATATTCTTCTGAACAAATACGCTGACCTTGACGCTGTGATTTGCTTAGGCTGTGTGATACAAGGAGACACCAAGCATTTCGACTTCATTTGTGAAGCGGTAGCGAATGGTATCACGCAAGTCAGCGTAAAGCATGGTAAACCGGTAATATTTGGCGTACTCACCACTAATGATCAACAGCAAGCAATTGACCGTGCCGGAGGCAAACATGGAAACAAGGGAGACGAAGCAGCCATCACCGCAATAAAGATGGCAGATCTGTCTGCCAACCTGTAAAAGCTTTGAATGTTTATTCAAATTAGTTAGCTTAGTACAAGATTCTACCGTAAATAAAAACTGATGAAAAAAATTGCAGTACTACTGATTGGCGTATTTTTTGCAATCACTGTTTTGGAAGCATGCTCTAGCAGACTTTGCCCAGCATACAGTTCGTATCCGGAAGGCAAAAGAAGAAGAGGATAATTTAGACAACGAAAAAAATTACAGATGCAGTGGAAATACATTACTGATTTAGATCAGATCAATAACATTAAAAAACAAGAAGGATACAGCCTGATATTTAAACACAGTACCCGCTGCTCAGTCAGCATGATGGCAAAGCGCCGCTTCGAAATGGATTGGGAAGCAATTCCGGAAAATACTTCTTTATATTTTCTAGATCTGATCAAATACAGGCCGATTTCAGTCCAAATAGCAGAGACATTTCAGGTGCAACACGAATCTCCACAGATACTATTAATTAAAGATGGGAACTGCGTCCTTGATGCATCACATAGCGATATATCAGCAGAGGAAGTTGCGGAAGTGATTGGCAAATAAATACAAGGGAGATCCAATCCTGGCTCTCCCCGTACATTTAAACCAGCTATAGTTTTTATCTTTATCTAATAAATATTACATCGTCAAAATAAAATGCCTCATCTTGGGCATCAGGACCTTGAATAAAGAATCCAATTTGCTTGAAAGGACCGCCTTTTTTCCAAAGCTACAAAGTCTCCATCGGTATTTTGAAGTACGTCCACACATTTGCAGGGATCTGAATTGGCACTGTGGTGTCTGAGTTTCCATAACCACCTTCTCTTTGATCTCCAGTTACATATAATGTGTAAGCTGCTGAAGCTCCCTTCACCCAAAATGACATAAATTTGAATCCAGGAGTATTGGCAATCCCATTCCAATTGGCGAAGCCATTGGCGCTCCAGTTCCCTTTAATGTAGCCTGCTTTGAAAGAGGTTGCCCCTGTCTTCGCAAATGCAGTCGAAGTGGATGCTGGACCCCATGATGCGTTCTCAAACCCGTTATTGTATCCTTCGGTAAAGATTTTATACGCCTTATCAAGGTTAACAAATACTTGGTTTGTAACGATCGGACCAGTGCTATTAGTAATTGTCAGGGCTGCACTGTTAACGTCAGTTGATGGCATTTTAATTACAAGGCTTCTCTTTTTCTGGGAAACGATAGTGGCAGTTGCAGAAGTACCAGTGACACCCACAGACACCACATCATTTAAGTTATTACCGGTGAGGGTGATCTCCGTATTCGTTTCAAAGTTGTAATTTGAAACCTCAGTTACCGTCGGCAATGCAATTACAGTATAAGGGATAGCTATTTGCTTATTTAATGAATTAGTTAGTATGATGTTCTGGTTACCGCCGGAAGCATCATCAGGAACCCTAAATACAACAGCGCTGTTATTGTTAAAAACGGGATTAAAATTCGCGAAAACGCTGTCTTTCTCAAACATAATTGTTTTCATTCCTCCAAGATCGCTTCCTGTTATAGATACTACTGTTCCGGCTGGTCCCTCCGACACTTCCAACGCATTCGCCTTAGGATTGTCTTTTGCTTCAGGCTTTTCAACTTCCTTAGTGCAGGAAGCAATGATGAATGCAACTCCAAAAAATAAAATTGATTTAATATTGAACCTTTTCATAGTGATATTTTTAATTGTAATAAGGAATAGCCGGCTTAGCTAGCTCGGGATTTGTTAAAATTTCAGTGGTAGGAATAGGTAGATACAAGTTTTCTGCGGTACGAAGTGTAGCTTTAATGCTTTCAATCACATGTTTTCCCGCAAAACCATAAATACCACGCTCCTGATTGTCTATAATTTGTTTGGCTTTGGCAAATCCTTGTCTCTGGATATCAAACCAATAATCCCCCTCGAAAGCAAATTCTACTCTCCGCTCATGAAGAATTACATCGGGTGTCAATACTGTTTTGTCTGCCGATACGCCAAATCCTGCACGATGTCTAACATCATTAAAGGCTTTCAATGCAGTCGCATCATTTGTTGATCCCGCGGTACCTAAAGTAGCCTCTGCATAGATCAGCAAAATATCAGCGTACCTCAATATATAGGTATTTATATCTGTTGAAGTGCCATTAACAACAACGTCTTTACTACCGGGACCAACTACGTATTTTAGTGAATTAGATCTTGTACCGGTTTTAATTTTTGTTTGCTGATCGGCTGAAGTAACATAAGTCGTATCGTAGACAAAACCAGATGGAAAATTAGTATTTACCCAATCTGTTCTGGTAAAACCTTGTTCCATAACAGACCAGCCCCTCCTTTTGTCGTTAGGCTCATAGCTATTTAACAAATCGATGGATGGTAAAATTGCAGAGTATCCTGCTCCGGTTGTTGGCAGTAATAGTGTCGATGGACCAACATAAGCCTGGATAGGATTTCCAATGGAATATCCACCAGCGGCAAGCCATTGGAAAGCAAATAGTACTTCTTGATTGTTATTCGCTGACGGATCCGTAAACATCCTGTAGTAGTCAGGATAAAGCGAATATTTACCAGAAGCAATAACTTGCCCGGCTTTTAATTTAGCATTATCAAAATCCTTTAGATAGAGATATACTTTAGCCATCATGCCCGTTGCTGATAGTTTTGTGACGCGGCCCTTTTCGTCTGTGGCTTGCAAATTTTCTTCAGCAAACTTCATATCTTCAATTGCAAACTTAAGCACGTCAGATTGGATGTAACGGGGAACATTGAATTTCCCAGTTTCCGCAAGTACAACAGGATCAGTAACGATTGGTACTGCCCCAAATACTCTAGCAAGGTAAAAATAGGCTACGCCACGCATAAATCTCGCCTCAGCAATACCTTGAATCAAAAAAGAAGCATCTGAAACCTTAGATTTTTTTTGCTCAAAAGTGTTTATCAGAACTGTGGCATTTCCAGCTTCTTTATAAAAGGCATACCATGATCTGGTCACCTGTTCATCAGTACCTGAAATTGAGAAGTTTAAAAATGTATTATATTTAGTATCTCCAGTATACATATTTCCACTCAATACCTCCCCGATCGCATGGAAAGCTTTATCCTGATATTCATACCATACACTATTATAAAGTAGTCCAGTAGCTCCCCTTACTTGCGCAGCGTTATCATAATACGTTTCAAGTGTTGGTTCATTTCTGGAAGGCTTCTCCAAAAAGTCTTTTTTACAGGAGAAGGTAATTGTCAACATCGCTATGGCGACTGCTGTATATATTATTCGTATTTTCAGTTTCATGTCAGTAGGTCTTAGAAAGTGATGTTTACACCAAATGTGAATGTGCGTGGATTGGGATAGTTTCCATTATCTATATTGAAGAAGGTAGCTCCACCATTGAATGCCCCAAGTTCTGGGTCATAACCAGTGTAATTAGTGAAAGTATACAGATTCTGACCAGATACAAAAAGCCTTGCGTTTGCCATTTTTGCCTTTTTTATAATATTTACAGGAAGGTTATATCCCAAAGTCACATTCTGAATTCTCAAATACGATCCATTTTCTACAAATCGGTCAGAAACCCTGAAGTTGTTGTTGTGCCATTGGTTATATCTTGGTAATTTTCCATCAGTATTGGTTGCAGAATACCTACCCATTACGGTCTCCAATTGGTTGTTATAAACATTGTTTAATGCTTCAGTTGTTCTCTTAGTATAATTTAGCACATCGTTTCCGTACGACCCTTGTAAGAACACTGATAAATCGAGTGTTTTGTACTTAAAGGTGTTGGTAATTCCGTAAGTAAAAGATGGATTAGGATCACCGATGAAAGTCAAATCATTTTGATCAATTTTACCATCAGCATTTAGGTCTTTATAACGAATATCGCCTAACCATGTACCCTTCGGACTAATACCTAATCCTTGATCAGGACCGCTATTCAATTCATCCATACTTCTGAAAAGACCGTCAGTAACAAAACCATAGAATCCTCCTACTGATCTGCCTGCAAGCGTTCTTGTTAACAATACAGCATTACCATACTCCACATACCTCGAAATGTCAGCAGTCTCGCTGTTTAAGGAGTTTAAAATATTCTTATAACGGGAGAAAATAAGGTTAGTTTTCCATTCAAAATTTGTACGAGTAATATTTGCTGAATTTATAGAGATATCAAATCCCGTGTTGACCATGTTACCGGCATTCACAACTGGTGCTTGTATATCGTTATATTGAATTCCAATTCCCGTAAACACAGGGAGTGAACTGGTTAGAATCATTTCTGATGTTTCCTTTTTATAAATATCCACGGTAAGTTCAAGCTTTCTGTCGAGAAAACCCATATCAATACCACCATTGTAAGTGATCACGGATTCCCATGCAAGTTTAGGATTACCTACATTCTGTGGAATACCACCTTGTCCGAATGGTGCGGTAGATACTAATCTGACCCTGGTAACATAGGCATTTTGCGTTGGGGAGTTTTGATTACCAACTGCTCCTGCTCCAGCTCTAAATTTCAAATAGTTTAGTACCTTAAGATCCTTAGCAAAGGTTTCATTCGTAACTGTCCAGCCTATTGAAGCTGCTGGGAAATAGCCGATTCTATTGTCAGGACCAAAAGCAGAGGAACCATCTCTTCTTAAAGAAACATTTAAAGCATATCTACTGTCATAGGTGTACCCTGCTCTACCAAAATAAGACTCCATAGCAAAATCACCCAGATATGACCCCAAAGACTGACCTGCTTCACCACCTGCACCAATTGCAGGAATATTTTGGGTAAGGTTTTGCCTTGCAGCTTCTAATTGATCGTATTCTCCTTCTTGAATTTCATGACCAAGTAAAGCCGTTACATTATGCTTGCCAAATGTTTGATTATAGTTTAAAAGGTTTCTCAAGCCATAGTAAACATTTGAAGATCTCTGCTCAACCAACCTGCTTGGCGTTAAAATATTATCTATGTATGGTTGAAATGCACTGTTGTCTCCAACCGTATAATCAAAGTTTGCTTCAGTTCTAAATGAAAGGCTTTTAGTAAATGATAGTTCTCCATAAAGGTTACCATATCCTTTGGTCTGAATATTTCTTACCTCACGGGCTAGAGCAAGTGCGATCGGGTTTCTAACATTACCGAAATTATAACCACCAACAGCAACAGTAGTAGCATACCCCCCACCCTCATTGTAAACTGGGGCGGCAGGACTGTTTGCTGTAGCAATGGTAACTATCGCATCAGAACCGTTTGTTAACGAGATTCGTTGGTTACTTCTTGTCAAATTGGTACTTAACCCGACTTTAAACCAGCTTTTTACCTGCTGATCAATATTGAACCTTAATGATAAGCGATTGAAGTCAGACCCTATAATTGTTCCTTCCTGGCTAAAATAATTGAAGGAGGTATAGTAGTTGGTTTTATCCTGTCCTCCAGAAAAACTGACCTGATGATTTTGCATCACACCACTTCTAAATACCTCATCCTGCCAATCAGTTCCTTTACCCAGTATAGATGGATTTTGGAACTCACCAACGGTAGTGAAAGTTGTATTACCATCAACCGCCGCAATCTCCCCTAAAACTTCATTGTTATATTGGGCAAACTGACTAAGATCCATGATTTTCAATTTCTTTTGAACTTCCTGTAAGCCATAATAACCTTCGTAAGTGATCTTTCCTTCTCCGGCTTTCCCTCTTTTTGTAGTTACGATAACCACCCCGTTCGCAGCTAATGATCCATAGATAGCTTGCGCTGAGGCATCTTTCAAAATGTCAACACTTAAAATATCTGATGGGTTAAGTGATGCTAAAGGACTTTGGCTAGTCTGTCCGCCCATACCTCCAAGTTGATCTTGAGAGATACTATTGCGGTTGCTTTGCAATGGAACCCCATCTACAACATAGAGTGGTTCGTTTCCATTTACGGAGGTAACGCCCCTAACCCGAACCGAAACTCCACCACCTGGTTGACCGCCGTTGGTGGTTACGCTTACGCCTGCAACTTTACCTTGCAGGACTTGATCCACACCTGAAACTGGAAGATCTTTAATGTCCTTTTCGCTGATTGATGAAATTGCAGAGGTTACATTAGACCGTTTGGCCGTACCGTAACCGATTACTACAACATCTGACAATATAGATACTGATGATTTCAAAGTGATGTTTAAGACCACTGTTGTTCCAACAATGGCTTCTGTAGATGTTGCACCTACATAGGAGAAAACAAGTACGCTTTCATCTGATGGAACAGAGATTGAATATTTACCATCTACGTTCGTAGAAGTGGAAGTTTTTGTGCCTTTTACTAATACTGCAGCGCCGGGTAAAGTTGTTCCGTCTTCATCGGTAACAATTCCGGTAATAATCCTGGTAGTGGTTTGGGCATAAATGGAATTGGAAATTCCGATTAGCGTAATGATGATGAATAGGCAATAAATCCACCTATTAAAACTTTTTCTTTTACTTTTCATTTTAATCAACATATTTGGTTTAGCTGGGAAACACGGGGAGTGTTTCCAAGGATAAACGTATGAAGAACAGGAATCTCGATTGCTAAAAAAGGGGGACTCAAATGTTAACCCCCTTGAAACGTTATTAAAAGACGGTTACATTTCTGCTTTTGTATATTTGGAAGGCAAAACATCAAATTCATCCTTGAACGACTTCACAAAGTTCTTGGTAGTTTTGAAGCCAACTTTATAGCAAACCTGAGAAACGGTGAGCTTTCCTTGTTCAAGGAGCTGAGTAGCTCTCTTTAAACGGTATGACTTGATAAATTCTAAAGGAGTTTTACCAGTAAGCGCCACGATGCGTTTGTAAAGTGTAACCCTGCTCACAAGCATTAAACCGCTCAGGATATCTACCGAGAAATTGCTGTTTGAAATGTTCCTTTCAATTTCTTGTAGCACCTGCTGAAGAAAGTCGTCATCCGGACTCTCAGATTCGACTTTCGCAGGCCGAACTTCAACCTGTTTTTGATAGACTCTTCTGAATGACTCTTGTTGAGCAAGGATATTTCTAATTTTTGAATGAAGAATCTCAAAGCTGAAAGGCTTTGTCATGTAATCATTCGCCCCGGTTTCAAGACCCGTAAGTTCTTGCTCTTCGCCAATAAGTGCAGTCAAAAGTATCACAGGAATCTGAGTGGTCCTGGAATCTAATCTGATTTTTTTACAAAGTTCAATACCAGTCATTTGAGGCATGGATATGTCGCTGACGATAATGTTGGGATGGTGAAACAGTGCTTTCTGCCAGCCGTCCTTTCCATTGACTGCCTCTATAACGTTGAAGTCTTCTTTCAGGTTATCCTTCAGGTAAAAACGTAGATCTGTATCATCTTCAACCAACAGCACTGTAGTTTTCTTCGACAAAGAAGGTCGAACAAGATCTCTTCGTTCAGGACTCTCATCTGCTATTAAGGCATCAACGAAATTATCGGTTGCAAAGCGCTGTTCTCTCAGCTCGTCAAAGGGAATAAGAATAATAAAACAACTGCCCTCGTCTTCGGCACTTTCCAGGAAAATTTCCCCACCGTGTAGCTTGACGAATTCTTTCGTAATGGCTAATCCTATGCCACTTCCCTGGTTGATAATTGCATCCGGGATTTCATTTTGGAAAAAGCTGTCGAATATTTTTTCCTGTTTTTCTTTAGCTATTCCTATTCCAGAATCCCTTACTCTGATCTCTACCATGTACTGATCCATCATAATGCAGTCCATAGAAACATTGACTTTACCATTACTAAATGTGAATTTGAAGCTGTTAGAAAGCAGATTAAATAGGATTCTTTCAATCTTATCTTGGTCAAAGTTTAGCTTCAATGTTTCATAGGTGGTGTTGAAAGTAAGCTGTATGTTTTTTTGCTCCGCTATGTCCTTGAAGGAATAGGTGATTTCTTTCACAAACAAAATAAGATCACCTGGCTGTTTCTGCAACTTTATTTCCTTAAGCTCCATCTTCCTAAAATCAAGCAATTGGTTTACGAGATTAAGCAGTCTTTTAGCATTCTTCTGAATCATGGAGACTTGTTCTTTGAGTTGATCGTCATCTAAAGCCTTCCTCAACTTATCAATTGGTGCCAGGATAAGCGACAAAGGAGTTCTGAATTCATGACTAACGTTCGTAAGAAATTTAATCTTCATTGCATCCATTTCTCTAATTCTTACAGCCTCCAGGCGTTCGCTATTAATAATCCGCTTTGTTTCTTTTTTATCCTGTTCCGTAGCGAACTGTGCTTTAAGTTTCCGGATGCCGCGGTGGCGCAAGTAATACAGCGAAGCTGCTACCAGCAGCACGTAGAGTATTTTAGCTAAAGTTGAATTATACCATGGATTTAGGATTTTGATCTTAAGAACCACAGGTTCAATATCTGATACCTCATCAGTGCTTATTGTACGAACTTTAAAAGTATAATTCCCTGGATCAAGGTTTGTATAGGTGGCTTTTCTAGATGTATTATCTGTAGCTATCCAGGTCTGATCAAATCCATCCAACATGTATTCCAGTTTTACCTTATGCGGACCTACATAATTTACCGAGGCAAATTCTATGGAGAAGACATTCTGATCATGGCTGAGGGTAATTTCTTTCGTGTTAAAGATAGAACGCTCGAGAATGGTACGACCGTCAACGCCCGTGTTAACAGTGACAGTTTTATTAAACAATTGAAAATCGGTAATAAAAAGTCTGGAAGTCTGATGATAAGGCTTTATGTTTGCTGGTTGAAAGATATTAATCCCATCGGGCCCACCGAATGCCAGTTCGCCAGTTTTGAGCTTAACAGAAGCGATCCTATTAAATTCTTTTCCTTGCAGACCATCATTTTCGTCGAAATTCTCGAACTTAACTTTGAAACCTTTTTTCTCGTCAACAGTAATTTTTGACAGACCGTTGGAAGTGCTCACCCAGAAGTTTCCGCTATCGTCTTGTTGAATGTCCATGACATTATTGTCAGCGAGACCTTCCTCAGTTGTATAATTATAGAAGCGGTTAGCTTTGGGACTATAAATGCTAAGTCCATCTCTGGTGCCTATCCAAAGCTTACCACTTCTATCAATGATAAAACTATTTATGTTGTCATTTACTAAACTATTATCATTGTTTGGGTTGTTGACTATCTTTACAAAGCGATCGCTGCCATTCATCAAAACATTCATTCCATAAGACGTACCTATCCAAATATTTTGCTGAGAATCTTCCAGCACTTTAAACACATAGTCTGAGCTTACCTTACCATTTTGCTGCCTGAATCGCTTAAACTTCCCTGTCTGTCTATTAAAAAGGTTCAATCCTCCGCCCATTGTGGCAATCCAGAATCTGTTTGACGAATCCTCCAGGAAGTCGGACACCTTATTGTCACTTAAACTTTCCAGATCATTGGGGATCCGCTTATAATGTTTAAAAACCCCCTTTTCGAAAATATCAAATCCCCCGGTATAGGTTCCCACCCATATTTTTTCAAACTGGTCGATATAGATCGCAACAATCGCATCATGGGAAAGGCTCTTAGGATTTCTTAAATCATGGCGATAGGAAATAAACTTCCCCGAAGATCTTTTATAATAGACTAGCCCCTTTCCATTGGTGCCAATCCAGATATTACCTGCCTTATCCTCAACCATTCTATTTACATCACTGTAGATCAGGCTGCCTGGATCAGAAGAGTGTTTTATAAGATTAAACTTGATGATCCCGGGATGGTAAAAGTTAATACCCTTTCTGAATGTGCCGATCCATACGATACCCTGGTCATCATAATAAATACTCGAAATACTATTTTGACTAAGACTCTTGCTGTCGTTTTCATTGTTTAGGACATATTTGATCGCAGAAATCCTTTTATTAATAACATTAATGCCGCCATGGTCTGTCCCGATCCATATGTTATCATCTTTGTCCTGCACTACTCCGGTAACGATATCAGAATTTAACTTCAGGTAGGCGGAAGCTTTGCTAATTTTTCTGAGAACTTTTGTGCCAGGATCAAATGAAGTTACTCCGGTAGAGGTTGAAATATCATAAACCCATACCAATCCCTGACGGTCGACGAAGATTTTATAAGTATCACTTTCACGATTATAAAATTTATTTGCCAGACTGATCCGCTGTTCTACACGCCGGGTTGTCTTAGAAAGCATTTCCAACAGGCCATCAGCATGAATAATCCAAGCATTGCCATTTTTGTCCTCCGCAAGATCGATAACCGGACTTACACCTACTGTATTTTCAACGCGCAGGTGATGAGAAACATGTGCGCTCTTTTGTGTTTTTGAATCATATTTATATAGCCCGGTAACTGTGGATACAAACCAAAAAACCCCATCATGTCCCTTTCTAACCATACGAACATTGCTGTCCGGAATTCCGTACTTTTCCAGCTCAGGCTTAATATTATGGTCGAATTGTTCGGTTTCGGGATCATAGATATCCAGCCCTGCCCTTGTTTCTATCCACAACTTCTGATTTGGGCCTTCATTGATCGTTCGGACATCACTGTCGCTTATTGTCGAGCTATTCTTCCCCCTGTGTTTATATACCTTAAAACTGTAACCGTCAAAGCGGGCGAGCCCAGCCATGGTTCCTAACCAAAGAAATCCTTTGTTATCCTTATAAAAGCAGTTAACATCGTTATGGGGCAACCCGTTATCAATGTTAAGATGAGAAAACTGATATTGATCGTATTGCGCTTTTATATCGTTATTAAAAAAGATGAGCAATGCGATACAAACCGACGATTTTATGCTTTTATACATTAACTCAAGATCTCAACTATTTATAAATGTTCATCAAGTCTTTTTCAAAGAGGGTATAAGGGTCATTATAGAACTTTTTGAAGTCTGCTATGTTAGGGTGCCCGGGATATGGTGCGTAAAAATGAGTAGGACTGCTGGAGTCATTTCTCCAAACCAATACATAGGACATTCTTATTCCTTTACTTTTCATCACTTTTAACAAGACATCGTTCCACCAATTCGGATTGGGTAAAGATTCTAATCCTGTTTCTGTAAACGCTGCTAATTTTGCATTTTTTAAAGCAAACGTAGATACCACTCTGAGTTTTCGAATTGCAAAATCTACGTTGTATTTATCGTATCTACCCATATCTCCGTAATTATCCATTCCCACCATATCTACCCATTCATTCCCTGGATACCTTTCCAGATACTGTTGTTCAGTTGTAAACGTATTATCAGGAGAGAACGCATATATAAAGTTGTGCACGCCGGCGCTGTCTCTTAAGTAGCTTACTGTCGACTTCCATAACGCTTTAAATTCGTCAGGCGTACAATGCGATTTCCCCCACCAAAACCAATCTCCATCAAACTCATGATAGGGTCGGAAAATAACAGGGATGAGCTCACCATTTTTACCTTTTATGTTTTTCGCCACATCTGCAATGCCATCAAGTATCTTCAGGTATTTAGCGTGTGCTTCTCCTCCCGGGATAATATACTTTACTGCTGGCAAAGATACCGAATCTTTCCAGTAGAAGTCGCCGGCAGATACCGGGTTTGAAAAGTGCCATGCTACAGTGGTAACTCCCCCCCTATTGTAAGTATCAGTAATGAGTTTGACCAACCTTTCTTTCGTGGTTTTAATATCAGCGTCTGGTCTGCCGGATAATCCTGAGAAATCTACCCCAATTACAGCAGGGTGGCTACCTACTACAGACTTCACATCTGACCGGTTGTCATCTCCAGACCATCCATGTCCATATTCTGTAGCATGTTGGTGCCCAAATAACGTGTGTTTGTCAGAAAGACGAAATAGGTTTTCAAACAGGGCTTTCGTTTCTTTTGTTGCTTTCTGGTCTATAGGCGCCATCATTTGCGCAAAAACTGAATTGCCACATAATAAGCCTACTACGATATATAAGTGTTTCATTTTCATCTCTAATTTTTTAAAGACGGCATTTCGTCTAGTGTGATTACATAATTACTTGCAAAAGCTTTCTTCCAAATACCAAGTGAATTTTGGGTACTATTTCTGGTAAAGTCTCCATACCAGGGCATAAACCATGACCAGCCCGCAGCATCCTTTACCACATCATCTACATCGGGCATGGAACCACACTCGCTAAGGGTAATCATCTTCTTATTCCCATACAAAGTTGCTAATGTATTAAATTCACTAATTCTAGAACTATGGTCTCCTTGATTATAATGATCTCTACCCACGATATCTACCACATCATCCCCAGGATACCATACATCATCTTTAGGCTCGCGCGTCCAAACCCATATCAGGTTATTTAACTTATGATAGTTAACCATTCGATCATACATGACCTGATAAAGCATTTTACACGCTGCCGGTCCTTTTGAACCCCACCAAAACCATTTACCAGCAGCTTCATGAAGGGGCCTCCAAATAATAGGCACATGATCTGCCTGTAACTTTTTGAGCATGCCGCTCACATAATCAATATCGGATATCATTGCCTTGTATTCAGAAGATGAGGGATCTGTGATCTTAGACACGTCAAAATTCGTTTTATTGGAGTAAAACTCTTCTGTTAATCTGGAAGGATCACGCCAATGCCACACGAAAACAGGTATTCCATTCCTTGACCAATAAACTTTTGCATCCTTTATAGGGGCTTCGTCGTCATACCAGTTGTATCCCCTTCCACTGTGCATGAAATCAAGGCCAATAATAGCAGGTTCTTTACCTGTATTTTCTTTAAGCCAGGAAGTTTCATCGAAACTGTTTAATGTCATAACGCCTGAGAGCATCTTTTTCCCATAGTTATCTCGTAAGAAATTATAAACTTTGTTGGCTTCGACACTTGCATTAGGAGTTACTAGTGTTGCATTGATACTGGACTTTGCAGGAACAACTTCAATGGGCAAGAGTTCTGTAATAGGCCGCTCTTCATTTGAGACTGTTTTTTTACAAGCATATAAACCCATTGCTAAAAAAACGAATGCCACGACATTGCTGCCTAGAAAGATCTTCTTCATGTTTCTATCGATTAATAATATTTGTAAAAGTACCTGCAGTGAAAGTCTTTAATGCTAAAATAAGGGGTATCAAATGTTAAACTCGTTTATTTCGCTAAATTTTAAAAAAAGTCAAGATTACACAGCGCTAACATTACGTTATTCTTCCAATTGAAAGCTATTGCTTAACTTTGTATCATGATCGCACTTCCGGTTGTTTCAGAAAACCCAGTACAACGCAAACCAGATTGGCTTAGAGCTAAACTTCCGGTTGGTAAAGAATATGCACAGGTAAGAAGCCTGGTCGATACGCACAAGCTACATACCATTTGTGAAAGTGGCAATTGTCCGAATATGGGCGAATGCTGGGGTGCTGGTACTGCGACCTTCATGATTCTTGGAAACATTTGCACTCGCTCCTGTTCTTTTTGTGCGGTCGCTACCGGTAGACCATTAGCTGTTGATACTGATGAACCAAACCGTGTTGCGAATTCGGTAAAACTGATGCAGGTGAAGCACTGTGTGATCACTTCTGTAGATAGGGATGACCTTAAAGACGGAGGTTCCATCATTTGGGCAAAAACATTGCAAGCAATCAGAAGAGAAAGTCCGGAAACCACATTAGAAACCTTAATTCCTGATTTTAGAGGGATGTGGGACAATCTTTACCGAGTATTAGAAGAACGCCCGGAGGTGATGTCTCACAATGTTGAAACCGTAAGACGCTTGACGAAACAAGTGCGCATTCAAGCTAAATATGAAAGAAGTTTGGAAGCCTTAAAAAGGATTTCGGAGTTTGGACTGAGAACCAAAACTGGGATTATGCTCGGCCTGGGCGAAACTGAAGACGATGTTTTGGAGGCAATAGATGATCTTTTAGCCAATGGCGTTCATATCTTAACATTGGGTCAATACCTGCAGCCAACCCGTAATCACCATCCTGTTGTAGATTGGATTCATCCTGATCAATTTGCTAAATACAAAGAAATAGGTTTAGCCAGGGGTCTAAAATACGTAGAAAGCGGACCATTAGTTCGTTCTTCTTATCACGCCGAAAAGCATTTATTTGACTTCTAAGTTTGATCTAGGTGCACTGTCCTTACAGGTGCATAAAAAACAAATTACATTTTGATCCTGTTGTACTTTCTGTATATTAGCGATTCATTGGAAGCAACTAAAAAAATATCACTCTCCGAGGAAGAACTCGTAAGCAAGCTGAAAAGTCAGGACACATTGGCTATCCAGGCGTTATACGATATGTACTCTGGCGCACTTCTCGGAGTGATCTCAAGGGTAATACAGCATACTGAGGTTGCTGAGGATTTACTACAGGAAACTTTCATTAAAATATGGAACTCGGCAGGAAGCTACGATAACTCAAAAGGTCGTTTATTTACCTGGATGATGAACATTGCGCGTAACTTGTCAATAGATAAAGTCCGTTCGAAAGATTTTAAGAATTCCAATAAAAACCAAGACATTGAAAATAACGTAGATTTTATAGACGCGCAGAAAGAAGTCACTTTCAATGAAGATGTTCTCGGTGTTAGGGATCTTGTTACATCGCTTAAACCAGAATTTAAAATTGTGTTGGATCTAGTATATTTTAAAGGATATACACATGTTGAAGCGGCGGAAGAGTTAAACTTACCATTAGGCACGGTCAAAACCCGGATTAGAATGGGTATTTTGGAATTAAGAAAGAATTTTAATTAGAGTGGAAGAAGGAAAAGCATATATAGAATCCGGCATACTTGAGCTTTTTGTTCTTGGGCAACTAACCGCCCAGGAACAAAAAGAGGTTCAGGCTATGGCTTCTTCATGTCCTGAAATTAGGCAGGAGATAGTGGCTATAGAAATTGCCCTGGAGAAATATGCGATGCAGAACGCCGTGAAACCTACTGTAGGTTTAGAAAACAGAATATTCGAACGCATTGGGCTAATAGCTACGGCTTCTCATCCAGAAGCGAAAGTCATCCCATTAAACGCCGCGGAAGTAAAAATCAATTATCAGTCTAAAATACGCGGTTTACGACTTGCTCTGGTAGCGTGCATCGCATTATTAGTCGTTAGCGTAGCTGCACTGTATTCTGCGCATTCGGATTTAGGAAATGCGAGAGATCAAATTGCTAGTCTAAGTTTGGACAGAGAGAAGTTTACCAGTACAGTGAACTACATGAAGTCAAATAACTCCGATCTTAATAAGCTTGTAGCGATGTCTGATAGTCCCGATTGGAAGAAAATCAAGCTAGCTGGCCAAAAAAATCCAAATGACAACATGGTTGTGTATTGGCATCCTGCAGGTAAACATGTGATGATAAACACTACTAAAATGGTTTTGCCGGCAAATGACAAAACGCACCAATATCAGTTATGGGCACTGGTGGATGGAAAACCAGTTGATTTGGGTGTATTCGATGTGAATCCCGATACTGCTCACATTCTTGTGAACATGAAAGAGATTGGTGAAGCTCAGGCTTTTGCAGTAACTCTTGAACGACGTGGTGGTAGTCCAACCCCAACAATGGAGAAGATGATGGCTATGGGTGGTGTTTAATTGTTTTAGACAATTGTAAAATCACCTCTGAAGCAGTCAATGAATTGTGGTCAGCAGATAAATCATCCCCAGACTTTCCGTGGAAATAAACACCTAGAATTGCTGCAGTTTTTTCATTAAATCCTTGTGCGATAAATGCCGTGATTATTCCTGTTAACGCATCGCCCATTCCCCCCTGAGCCATCGTTGGATTACCTGTTGGATTGATTGATACAGTACCATTCTGACCAATGATGAAAGTCCGTTCATTCTTTAATACAATTACAATTTCATATTCTTTTGCCTTTGAAATGGCAGTTTGCAACCTACCCCACCAAGTTTTGTGCGTTCCGAAAAGAGTGTCGAACTCCTTCATGTGTGGAGTCAAAATAGAATTCTTTGGAAGCTTGTTCAGGAGTTTAGGATCTTCAGCAAGTATATTTAGGGCATCTGCATCTACAACTATTGACATTCCTACACCTAAAATATGATTGAGGAGCTGCTTCTGATCTTTCCCTAATCCCGGACCAATAGCAATAGCCTGATATTTTTTAAAATCATTTCCGGCAATTTTCTGTAGACTTTTACGATCAAGAAACATTACCTCGGGCATTGCGGTATTCAAAGCTGTTAAACCTGAGGAAGGTATACTTAAAGATGTTAGACCGGCGCCTGCATGCAAACATGCTTTTGCCGAAATTAAGGCAGCTCCCATCGTCTCCTCTGCACCTGCGATAATCAAAGCATGACCATAGGTACCCTTATGACTAAAAGGCTGTCTAGGCTTGAAAAGGCGACTAATATCATTACTTTCAATCAATTGAAAAGGTTGGGGCCTTTTTCCTCCTTTATCTATTCCCCTGGCAACAATTTGTCGCAAACTATCGTCATCCGTATCGGGTAAATAATCGCTTAAATAAATTGCCATATTTTGTGGTTATAAATTCATTTCCTTCTTTAAAAACTTACCAGTTAAACTTATTGGATTCTGAATAAGGCCCTCAGGGGTACCTTCAAAAATAATCCTTCCACCCCCCGCGCCACCTTCTTCACCTAGATCAATAACCCAGTCAGCAACTTTCACCACGTCAAGGTTATGTTCGATCACCAGAACAGTATTTCCTTTTTCTACCAACTCGTTTAGTACACCCAAAAGCACATTAATGTCTTCAAAATGCAAACCAGTAGTGGGCTCATCGAGGATGTAGAATGTCCTCCCGGTATCTTTTTTAGATAGCTCTGTCGCCAATTTCACCCGCTGCGCTTCTCCACCAGATAACGTTGTTGAGGATTGGCCTAGAGTAATGTACCCAAGACCAACGTCCTTCAAGGTTTTTATCTTCCGATATATCGAAGGCATGTTTTCAAAGAAGTAAACGGCTTCCTCGATGCTCATATCGAGCACATCACTAATTGATTTGCTTCGGTATCTTACTTCCAACGTTTCTCTGTTGTATCGCTTTCCGCCACATTCCTCGCAAGGAACCTGAACATCGGGAAGAAAGTTCATCTCAATAACCTTCATTCCACCACCCTGACAAGTTTCACACCGTCCACCTTTTACATTGAACGAGAAACGGCCAGGCTTATAACCTCTTATTTTTGCTTCAGGCAGTTGTACGTAGAGATTTCTGATATCAGAGAACACACCTGTATAAGTTGAAGGATTAGATCTCGGCGTACGGCCTATTGGCGCTTGGTCAATCTCGATTACTTTGTCAATTTCCTTCAACCCGTTTACTTTTTCATAAGGCAAAGGATGCTTTTTAGCTCTAAAAAAGTGATGGTTCAAGATAGGATACAAGGTCTCTGTAATTAAGCTGGATTTCCCACTGCCTGAAACCCCCGTTACCGCAATGAATTTACCTAAGGGGAAATCAACAGAAACATCCTTTAAATTATGCCCGCTTGCTTTTATTATAGAAAGCTTATGTCCATTCCCTTTTCTTCTTTTTTTAGGTACAGCTATCTCCTTCTTACCATTTAGATAGGCAGCAGTTAGGGTATTAGATGCAAGGACATCAGCCGGCGTGCCCTGAGCCACAATTTGTCCGCCATGCACACCAGCCGCCGGACCAACGTCTATTACGTAATCTGCTTCCAGAATCATTTCTTTATCATGCTCAACAACCAGGACGGTATTTCCAAGGTCTCTTAAATTCTTTAGCGCACCAATTAAACGTTCATTGTCGCGTTGATGCAAACCGATGCTTGGTTCATCCAAAATGTACATCACATTCATCAATTGCGATCCGATTTGAGTTGCCAAACGGATTCTTTGAGCCTCACCTCCGGATAAGGTTCGTGCTGTTCTATCCAGTGACAAATAATTCAATCCCACATCAGTAAGAAAGTCTAACCGCGTTCTAATCTCCTTTAATACCTCTTTTGCAATCGTATTTTGTCGTTCATTCAAACGATCTTCTATTCCTCCATACCAGTTTTTCAAAGAATTGATATCCATATCTGCAAGCTCAAAGATGTTTTTACCATCTATTTTAAAATGCAAACTTTCCCTTTTCAATCTCGCACCGTTACACACAGGACAGGTTTTCAGCTTTCTGAAAGCCTCCATATCATCCACCGCACCCTCGCCTTTTTTCTCCTGCTGCTCTTCGAGCAATTTGATAATCCCGTCGAAGGAGATTTGATAATTCTGGACATTCCATTTATTGTATTCAACTGCAACACTCAGAAGCTCTGGTGTTCCATTAAGTATCAATTCTAGGTGTTCCTGACTTAGTTTTTCAATCGGAGTAGATAGAGAGAAGCTATATTTCTTTGCCAATGCTTTCAGTACCTGAAACATCCAGATATCCCTATATTCACCTAATGGCGCTAATCCGCCGTTTATAATACTGAGCTTAGGGTTGGGAATCACGGAGTCCTTATCAATCACCAAAATATATCCAAGACCATCACAGTTCTCACACGCACCATACGGTGAATTAAAGGAGAAGCTATTCGGCTGTGGCTCATCATAAGAAATACCGGTGGTAGGGCACATTAAAAATCTACTAAAGTGGGACACATTGTTATCCTTATCGCTAATCTTAATGATTCCCTTACCCAGCTTCATTGCTGATTGCAGCGAGTCTTGTAAACGCCTTACATCTTTGCGGTCTATAATTAATCGGTCTACAACGATCTCAATATCATGGATTTTGTAGCGGTCTACCTGCATTTTAGCGGTAATATCCTGAATAGCTCCGTCTATTCTGACTTTTACATATCCTTGTTTACGAATTTGCTCGAAAAGTTCACGATAGTGTCCTTTTCGACCTTTAACAACAGGAGCTAGAATATTTACGGGAATGTCGCTATACTTTCTAAAAATATTTTCAAGAATCTGGTCTTCGCTCATGCGCTCCATCTTTTCTCCTGTATTGTAAGAGAAAGCATCTGCTGTACGCGCGAACAGCAAGCGCATAAAATCATAGATTTCAGTGATTGTACCGACAGTAGACCGAGGATTCTTGCTTGTCGTTTTTTGTTCAATTGCAATTACAGGACTTAGTCCGGAAACCTTGTCGACATCAGGGCGCTCCATTCCTCCCATAAACTGTCTGGAATAGGCACTAAAAGTCTCCATATATCGCCTTTGGCCTTCTGCGTAAATGGTGTCAAAAGCAAGAGAAGATTTTCCGCTGCCGCTCAATCCGGTAATCACTACAAGCTTGTTACGGGGAAAAGAAACATCTATATTTTTAAGATTATGTACCCGGGCACCGTACACTTCTACATCTTTTTGTTCACCCAGGTCAACGGTGGTGTTTCTCATATTTACAAAGATAATTATTAAAGTCTTCTACCACACAATGGTGGTGTCATTTTCAGTTGGGTGACCTGTGCAAACCAGCACCCTTCCGGCAGCAATCTCATCCTCCACTAACACCTCGTTATAATCCATTCTAACATTTCCGCTAGTACATGTTGCGGTACAGGTACTGCAAATACCGGCACGACAACTATAAGGTATATCAATGTTGTTCAACAACGCTTCCTGAAGAATTGTTCTATTATATGGAACAGCGATTCGATTGACAACTCCCCTATTATTAAGGGTAACAGTGTAGGTATTGGTGTCGCCCGTTTCCTTCTCAGTCATGTCATCATCGTCGGCTTCATCTTCGGGCAACACAAAAGTTTCCCTTTTTATCTGAGTGATTGCGAATCCAAGTTCGAGAAGCTTTATGCGACAGGTAACCATATAGTCTATTGGTCCACAGGTATAGAATAAGGCATCTTTAGAATCGAACTCCATATACTCATTGACCAATTTTTCAATGAGGAAAACATTTAGTCTGGCGTATAAGAGGTTTTTGGAATGACTGGAGACAAAGATAATCTTAAAACGAAAAAAATATTGCTCTTCCAGCTCGTTAAGCTCAGCATAAAACAACGTTTCTGCAATAGACCTGCTGCTGTAAATAAGAACAATTTTACTACTATTTTCCTTTGATAATGCTGTTTTTATGATGGAAAATATGGGTGTAATACCAACACCTGCGGCAAATAGAAATACTGTTCTTTTAAGGCCTCGCTCCGGACTGTATGTGAAAATTCCATTGGGCTCAAGGGCATTTACCACATCTCCTACTGCGATCTTGTGGTGTAAAAACCTAGAAATTTCTCCATTTTCGACCCGCTTGATAGCTATAGAAAGCGGCTCATCTAAAACAGGGGAGCTGCATAAGGAATAAGACCGCCTAAGCTCGCGACTATTGACTTGGAACTGCAGCGTTATAAATTGCCCCGCAAGATAGGCAGGCTTGATTCCATTTATGACTTCAAAAGTAAGGACCAAGGAATCCCCTGGTCCGTATTTCATTTCATCTATTCTTAATTTCAACATTCCCATTGGGGAGTAAAATAAAAACCTGTTGTTACTCTACGTTCGTAGTACTAAATGGCTTGTGGTAAGCCAATAATGACTTGGGCAGATCAAAACCATAACGTTCAGGATCTTCTACAATTTCCTTCATAGAAATCAACTTGTAAACATAACCTCCTGTTTCAGAGTTCAATCGCATCTTGAAATAATTGTCTTGATTCTGGCGATCAATCTGTTTTCTCATGTGGTTATCGCCAACATTATAAGCCGCTGCAGCAAGAGTCCAACTGTCGAAGATGCCATAGAGCTCCTTTATATATTTACATGCAGCAATAGTTGATTTGCGTAAGTTTTTACGTTCATCAATTTTTGAGTTTACTTTTAAACCATAGTCCCTAGCGGTTCCAGGCATAAACTGCCAGAAACCAGTTGCTCCTTTAGATGAAACTCCGGCTTTCAAGCCAGATTCGACAAGAGGAACGTATTTGAAGTCTTCAGGAATTCCGTAGGCAGCAAGAATAGGCTCAATAATTGGAAACCATTCCGCAGCTTTCGCATGTAAACGATTGGTTTGAATTTTACGGTGATTGAAGGTAGCAAGAACTTTCTTCATTTTCCGTTCCACTTTGGCGTCGCCAAGCGGAAGTGTTTCTTCTGCAAAATTCAATTTAGCCATCTGAGATAATGGCGGTATCACTTTTTGTGGTGGTGTGGTAGTCTTTGTATATTTTGTTGCTTTACCTTCCATTTTTGGAAGACTTTCAGTTGCTTGGGACATGTTGTAAGCAAACACTTTTGCCATAACCAGTAATGCAATTATCACCGTACATAGTATTACGTGTTTCTTTATCATTTTCCTCCTTTTTTTGGTTAACAATATTAAACGGCTGCAAATGTAATATATATTTATCTAATTATCAAGCGATTACAAGTATTGCTTTGAAAATCAAGGTCTAACGCCATTTAAACATCGATTTTTTAGGCTGTATTTTAGCTCGATAGTAACTATGTTTAGCTACTGGAAAATTACCGTCATTGGTAATCCATTTTGGGAACTCGAAGAGAAATAAACCCCTGGCAGGTCCGAGGTCCCGAAATAATGCGGGGTCCCGGTTATAGAAGACAAGCTGTCATTAATAATTTATTTCGGGGCTTCTGAATAAACAATGCTTAGGTCTGGGCCCTGAAATAAAACTAGGACGGTCAATACATAACAGGTAAAGCAAGTAAAGAAATAACTACTACTTTCAAACACCCTAAATAACAATATTTTAACTCGAACCTGACAGTCCCAAAAGCACTTAAAATTGTGGAATTGAGCAATTTTGCCTAAGTTTGTGGCCGCATATTTCATGCGGTTAATAGCGTATCATGACAAAAGACAATAGTAGGAACAGTCGGGATGACAAGTCCAAACCGGGAAACCGAAGCACAACTGGCAGAAGACCAAGTGGAACTGAGAGTTCATACAGGGGCAAAAGCAAGTTTGAGGATAAAGACGGAAGAGATAATAAAGAATATAAACCAAGAGAAGGCGACAGAAAAGACTTCAAGCCAAGAGCCGATAAAGATTCAAAAGATAACTTTAGACCCAGAAGTACAGGTGGCGAATTTAAACCAAGAAACAGTAGCGATAGAGATTTCAAACCAAGAAGTGGTGAACGTAAAGAGTTTAACCAAAGGGATGGCGAGAAAAGAGATTTCAAACCACGTGATGGCGAGAGAAGAGACTTCAAGCCGCGTGATGGCGAGAGAAGAGACTTCAAGCCGCGTGATGGCGAGAAAAGAGATTTCAAGCCGAGAGAAGGAGAAAGAAAAGACTTCAAGCCAAGAGCATTTAAAGAAGGTAGTTCAAGAGAAACTTCTCTGGGAGAAAAACGCAGTTACATAAAGAAAGATAACTTTAGAACAGCTGATAAGCCGTTCAGGAAGCTTGACGATACTAGAGAATCAACTTCCAGAAGTACGGACAGCAGACCATTCAGAAAAAGAGATATCGAAGGTGGAAAACCTTCATTTAAGGATCGCGGAGAAAGAGTAGAAAGTACTCCATCTATGCGCAATAGAAAAGATACTCCTGCAAAAGACGATGGTCTAATCCGTTTAAATAGATACATTGCCAATTCAGGAATCTGTTCCAGACGTAAAGCGGATGAACTTATCGCTGCAGGAGTTGTATCTGTTAATGGTGAGGTAGTTTCTGAACTAGGACAGAAAGTAGATCCTTACAAAGATGAGATTCGTTATAATGGGGAGTTGTTAAAACGTGAAAAGCGTGTTTACGTAATATTAAACAAACCGAAAGATTACATCACTACCACGGATGATCCTCAGGAGCGTAGAACAGTAATGCAGTTGGTTGAAAAAGCCAGTAAAGAGCGTATCTATCCTGTTGGAAGATTAGATAGAAATACAACAGGTCTCCTTCTGATGACCAATGACGGTGATCTTGCTGATAAACTATCTCATCCAAAAAATGGAATAACTAAAATTTATCATGTTGAATTGAGCAAAAGCTTAAGTCAGGGTGATTTTAACAAAATCCAGTTTGGTTTAGAGCTAGAAGACGGATTGATCAAGCCAGACAATATTTCCTATGTTGCTGGCGCTACCAAAAAAGAAATTGGCATCCAAATTCACAGCGGTAAAAACAGGATTGTTAGAAGAATATTTGAACACCTGGGTTATGAAGTTGTAAAACTGGACCGCGTTGTATACGGCAACCTGACCAAAAAAGACCTTCCACGTGGAAAATGGCGCTTTTTGGAAGAGCATGAGCTCATTCAAATCAAACACCTAATAAAGTAATATGAAACGATTCACTTTCCTTGCCACTATGCTTTTGGGAACTCAACTGCATGCTCAGACTTATAACTTGTTAATTGGAACCTACACGAATAGCGGCAAGAGCGAGGGAATCTATGTATATAATTTCAATGACCTTAACGGGGAATTTAAAGCTAAGTCGATCGCGAAAGGAATTGAAAATCCTAGTTATATTAATCTTTCCCCAGACCAAAAAGTCCTCTACGCAGTTAATGAATCGGGAGCGGCAAGCACTGTCAGTGCCTTAAGCTTCGACTCAGCCTCTGGCCAACTTTTATTCCTGAATAAAAAGAGTAGTGAAGGTAAAGATCCTTGCTATGTCACATCAGATGCCACCAATGTTATTATCGCAAACTACAGTAGCGGGAGCATTGCAGTATATGGAAAAAAATTAGATGGTTCATTAACGAACCCCAAACAGGTAATACAGCATACCGGTAAAAGTATTGACCCTGGCAGGCAAGCAAGCGCCCACGCACACATGGTGCAATTTACACCGGATAAAAAGTATCTGGTGTGCACAGATTTGGGAGAAGATCTTATTTACATTTATAATTATAACGCATCGGGAAAAGAGAATATTTTGAATGTCAAAACAGTCTTAAGATCAACGCCTGGGACTGGGCCAAGGCATCTAACCTTTAGTTCTGATGGTAAGTTCGCTTATCTGGCTCACGAATTCAATGGCAGTATTACTGCTTATTCTTATAAAAATGGAAACTTTCAAAAGATTCAGGAAATTTCTTCGGTAGAAGAGGATTTTAAAGGCAGAATTGATGCCGCAGATATACATGTCTCTGCAGATGGGAAATTTTTATATGAAAGCAACCGTGGCGATGCAAACACCATTAACGTATTTACAATCCTGCCAACAGGCAGGTTAGCTTTTGCGTCAAGAAACAGTAGTTTGGGAAAAGGACCTAGGAACTTCGCAATAGCCCCCAGTGGGAGATACCTGCTCGTAGCAAATCAAAATAGTAATGAAATAGTTATCTTCAAACGAGATAGAATTACTGGTGCACTAACGGATTTAGAGAAAAGAATCAGCGTTGGCAGCCCAGTAAGTTTAATATTTGCACCGATTCAACAGCCTAAGAAAAAGTAACGGAGGTTGATATCAACATGTCAAGAGGCCAAAATTGTGTTCCGGCCTCTTTTGATATTCATTATTTTACTGTAACTGCATCATTACAAGCTTGTTATTTGCCATTAAGTTTTTCATCATCTTTGAATTTTAAGACAATTTTTGTCTCAACTAGCTAATTGCATTCTTGATATAGACAACGTTTTTTAAAGCTTTTAGTCCTTTCATTACACTGGCACTTTCAATCTCTTCAGGTAAGGTAACAAGGTCTTTGGATGACCTTTGATAATCATATCGCTCCAGTATGTTTTTCTATAGACTACACTTTCGTTAGCTTACCTTGCTTTTCAATAACTTGGTTGTAAAAATCAGTGTATTGAGGGAGGATTTTCTTCAGATCAAAATCCTTAGCCCTACTAAATGCATTTTCCTTGAACCTGTTCAAAACTTCGTCATCCTGAAGGATTAGAATCGCTTTTTCAGCCATGTCGTCTACATCACCTACGTTGCTCATAAACCCACAAAATCCATCCACGTTAAGTTCAGGTAGCCCACCTGCATTTGAGGTAATTGCAGGCACTTTACAGGCCATTGCTTCCAAAGCTGCAAGCCCAAAACTTTCTGATTCAGAAGGCATTAGGAACAGGTCAGAAACCGAAAGAATCTCTTCAATAGCATCTTGTTTGCCTAAAAAACGCACGTGTTCCCCAATGCCAAGGCTACGGCATAGCTGCTCATCATAGGCGCGCTCTGGTCCGTCACCCACCATCAATAACTTGGAAGGGATTTTATGCTGTATCTTCTCAAACATCCTGATAACGTCGGCAGTTCGCTTAACCGACCTGAAGTTAGAAGTATGAATGAGTATGCGTTCGTTGTTTGGTGCGATAGCTTTTTTAAAGTGATCCTTAGGTTTTAGACTGAATCTGCTGAAATCAATAAAATTAGGAATCACTTTGATCTCATTTGTGATCTCAAAATGGTTCTCAGTGTCATTTTTAAGGCTTTCTGAAACTGTAGTTACCCCGTCAGATTTGTTTATTGAAAATGTAACGACTGGTTTATAGGTGGGGTCTTTACCTACCAAAGTGATATCTGTACCATGCAAAGTGGTAACGAAAGGAATGTGTATACCGTAAGTCTCCAGTATTTGTTTTGCCATGAAAGCGGCGGATGCATGAGGTATTGCATAATGGACATGCAATATATCCAATTGCTCAAATCTAACAACGTCGACCAGCTTGCTGGCTAATGCTGATTCATAAGGCGCATAATCAAAAAGAGGATAATCCCTTACTGAAACTTCATGATAGAAGAGATTTTCTGAAAAAAAGTCGAGACGGGCGGGCTGACTATAAGTGATAAAATGAACCTGATGGCCTTCATCAGCAAGTGCTTTTCCGAGCTCAGTTGCAACAACTCCGCTACCACCAAAAGTGGGGTAACAAACAATACCTATCTTCATTATTATGATTTACCCTACAAAGTACAGTACTTAAAATGAGCTTTGTGTTAAAGTATTGCAATTATTACGTAGCTTTCATCTCAGAACGTATCACTAGGTACATTTCATTTGGTCGTTGCGTGCCAATGTAATATTCAAAACCATCTGTGTCTGTTAGGACAACCGCATCTTTCCCTGAGGAATAAAATCTAATGCTGCCTTTCCTATGCAGATTGTAGACAGGATTATTGAACAGGTAGTTGCTATAAGTATCTTTACGTACTTTAACTATAGAATTCAGGTCAATCACTACCTTCTTCGCCGACCAAAGTCCGTCAATTATGATCTTTTTGCTGTCTATTACCGTTTTATATTGAATTAAGAATAACAAGGCGATTGAAACTCCTATGATTCCAAAGCCAACTACTAAAAATAGATCTTGAGTATTGTCACGGTCACGCTCATAGACATAGGCACCGAAACAAAATGCCGCCATTACCAGCCTTATACAAATCCTGATGTAATCACGACCGATGTACTGTTTCTCCAGATATGCGTGACGGTTTCCCATTGTATTTATTTGTTAGATGTAAATAGTAATCCTAGGTTACACTGACAGCGTAACTTCAGGTGAGAACGAAAAAATAAAGTTAGTGGTTTTTTATGGCGAAAAGTGTTACTTTTTTTAAGCTGATGTTAACCTTTCATTAATTCGAACACAGCTACACCCGTAGTACTTCCCGTTACTTTAAACCTATCATCCTGGCGATAACCGCCTATCCATATAATTTCACCATTACCATTTACTAAAATTGGTGCAAGCTCCTTTTCGTTTAAAGGAACCTTCTTATCGACAAAGAAATTGCTCAATTTCTTGTAGGTAGTCATGCCCAAAGGAATGAATTTGTCCCCTTCTTGCCTAGACCTAAAAATCAATGGGTAGATCAACTTTCTTACATCGATAAAAGCCCTATTCGGTTCGTTATCGAAGTGAGCGACATGGCTGTAAGAGACTGATATTTTTTGATCCAGAAAGGTCACATGGTCATCATGAGGATGGATGAAACAAATTTCCTCTTCTTGTTTGCCTGAAATTTTGACGATGATAACATCCTTTCTGTCAACAATTAGCTGATGCGTGGTGCTATAAAATACGGCACCACTTTGTCCATCAACACTTAAAATTAAATTATCCAATACCGTCTCGGTAAATCCATATGGCTTAAGTAGCTCGAATAGCAATAACTTCTGAGGATGAAGGCGTTTTATAATTTTTATAGAAAGATGTATTGCCGTGTTCTTCTCTACAAGCAAGTCCTTAGTCAGAGATGCTACAACCTGTTGCAAAACTATCTCTGTTTCTCTAAAACGACATATATTTTGCATAAAGGTGTGCTCCAGATTTGGGTTAAGCTCCTTAAGCAATGGCAGCACCTGACGTCTAATTTTATTACGGGCATAGCTTGAGGTTAAGTTCGAACTATCCTCAACGTAATCAATCGCATTTTCCTTTATAACCAAATCTATTTGTGCTCTGGACAAAAATAGCAAAGGCCGTATTAGGTGATCTCTTTTAGGCAATATGCCATGCAAACCTGCAATCCCTGTTCCTCTGGTAAGGTTTAGTATCACAGTCTCAATAGCATCATCCTGATGTTGTGCCAGTGAAATCAGGTCAAATTCATGCTGGATTCTCAACTCTTCGAACCATTCGTAGCGTAGGTCTCTGGCAGCCATCTGTGTAGAAATTTTCTCCTTATTCGCGTAGGATATAGTGTCAAATTGCTTGACATAAAAGGGAACCTCAACAATGCTTGTCAGCATGCGAACAAAATTCTCATCTCTTTGAGATTCATCTCCTCTCAAATTGAAGTTACAATGCGCGACAGAAAAAGTATAACCAGCTTCTTTAAAAAGATGCACCATTAAAACAGAATCTTTACCGCCGCTAACTGCGAGCAAAATATTGCCTTCTTTAGAAAAAAGGTTGTTTTGTAAAATGAAATCGTTAAAGTTTTGAAGCGGCAGCATGAGTTCAAATATAATTTAATTTAAGTTATTACAATTATTCTGCAAATGACTTTCCATAGACAATCTGATAACACATTAACCACGTTAATACCGATAATAAAAAAAATTGCCTTCAAAAACTTAACTTTGTAATGTGCAAAGAATTCAGCTCTTAATCCTGGCCTTAATCCTTCCGTTATCCTTGCTTGCGCAACAGAAAACGAAGATAAAATTGGAAGACAATAAAACCGGTAAATTGCAGGGGGAAATAACTTATTTGAAATTTCCCGTTTTCAGACATGAAAATGCAACCTTAACGGCTGATAGTGCAGTTTTTTACGAGAATAGGAACGTTTTTGAGGCCTTTAGAAATGTACATATCAACCAGGGAGACACCATTAATATTTATTCAGATTTTCTTACTTACGACGGAAATACAAAAGTAGCACACCTTACTAGTAACGTTCGGATGGTTGACAAAGAGAACGTACTAACAACCAACACACTTGACTACAACATGGGCAGTAAAGTAGGTACATATGTTGAGGGCGGAAAGATTGTCAACAAGGATGTGACCCTAACCAGTAAAAACGGATATTACTTTTCGAATAGTCGTGATGCCTATTTTAGATATAATGTTCTGGTAGTTTCGCCACAGAGCAGAATTACCTCTGACACACTGCGGTACAACACCTTATCAAACTGGGCATATTTTTATGGGCCGACCAATATAAAGGGCAAGGACGACAATCTTTACACCGAGAACGGTGCTTACAATACCAAGACTGAATACGCTTATTTTGGAAAGAAAAATCTTTACACCAATGCCAGCAAATCTTTAAAAGGAGACAGCCTTTATTACGATGGCAAGGCAGGGTACGGCAAGGCGGTTAAAAATATTGTTTTTAAAGATACTTCTGATAAAACTGTGCTTTACGGACAACTTGGGTATTACTATAAGCTTGGTGAGAAGGCCGTCGTCACTAAGAATGCATATGTGGGAATGGGCACAAAGGATTCTATTAAAGTAAAAAACAACCTGCAGCCAGATAGCCTTTGGATGGGTGCAGACACATTAGAAACACAAATGGTGCTCCGAAAAACACTAAGACTCATATCTTCTCCTACGCTTCAGAAAGACAACGAACTTGGTGAAGCGGAAGAAAACTCCCAAAGTAGAAAATCTGCAACGCGGCCAAAATCAATAACTGGAAAAGCACCCAATATTCCTCCTGCAATTAAAAAACCTTTAAAAGCGGAACAAAAGGCAGCAAAAGAAGTGGTTCCTGATACTTCTAAAAATGAGATCCCAAAGGATAGCTTACTGAAAGACAGCATCCCCATCAAGACTGTAGCAGTAGTAGCTGCAAAAGACTCGCTCAAAACCAAAACCGCACCAAGCTTGAAAATTACGAAGCCCATAGATACTACGTTAGCAAAACCCAGTATTAAAGGAGCTGCCGTTGCTAAAGCGACAGCCAACCTCAAACGAAATGATACCATCTCAACAAATCCTTTAGATACAGTAAAGACTCGTGTTATCAAGGCCTATCACAATGTGAGAGTGTATAAAACCAATATGCAGGCCGTTGCAGACTCACTTTTCTACACTGCTGCAGATTCCACTCTGAGGTGGTACGGAAAGCCAATACTATGGTCCCAGGGTTCTCAACAAACCGGCGATACTATTTTCTTAAGGCTAAAAAACAACAAGCTCAAAACGCTACAAGTTATTCAAAATGCATTCGTGGTAAATGTGAATTCCGATTCTGCTAAGTTTAATCAGGTTAAAGGGAAAGTGATCACCGGATTCTTTACAAATGGTGAATTGAGTAATTTATTTGTTGATGGAAATGCCGAGAGTGTATACTATAACCGGAATAAGGATAGTGTCTATATTGAAATGAACCAGACGGTCAGCAGCAGGATCAAGGTTTTATTCAAAAATAAAGAGGTTAGTAGAATTTTGGCAATTAGAGATCCTGAAGGTGTTAGAACCCCAATTGCTGAATTAAAAGAAGATGTGAAACTTACGGGATTTACGTGGCAGCCTAAATTGAGAATTCTTTCTAAAAAAGAGGCCATTAATGGAAAATTAACATCCAAAACATCACCCAAAACCAGCAAACTGACGACAGCTACTAAGGTAGCCCCCGCGAAAAAGCCGATCATTACCAAAAAGAATGTGACCTCAACAATTAAGTCTGTCATTGGTAAAAACCCTATTCCGATCCCTGCTGCCAAAGACCTCAGGCAAGTAGATAGCTTGATTAAGAAAACGGATACTTTACTTAGGAAGAAGGTTGACCCTTTAAAAAAGTAATAAGCTTTTTCATAGCAATTGCGCGATGGCTGATTTGGTTCTTCTGTTCAGTGGTCATCTCTGCGAAGGTAATTGCATATCCATTTGGTTGAAATATAGGATCGTAACCAAAGCCTTTATCCCCCACCGGAACAGCTCTGATTGTACCCTCCACACTTCCCTCAAAGAAATAGTTTTGACCGCCTTGATAGAGACATATTACCGTCGTAAACCTTGCATTCCTATTGCTAACTCCGAGCATTTTCTGCAGTACAAAATCGAGGTTTTCTTTATCATTACGGGATCCTGAATATCTTGCAGAAAAGATTCCTGGCTCATCATTTAAAGCATCGATCTGCAACCCGCTGTCGTCACCAAAGCAATTTAAACTGAAGTGCTCAAATACATATTTGCTCTTCAAAGCGGCATTCTCTGCAAAGGTGCTCCCCGTTTCAGGTATATCTTCATCGCAGCCAATAGCTTTAAGACTTAATACTTTATACTGACCAGATAGCAGGTTACCAACCTCCTCTGCCTTGTATTGATTATTCGTCGCAAATACTAGTTCTCTCATTAAATTGTCAGCTTTTGAATAACTCCCCAAAGTGCTTTCTTAACCAGAAGATCGGCATCAAGTTTTCGAAGCTCCTTTGAAAAAATCAATCTGACGGCGCCTTCCAAAACAACTGTGTTTGAAGGATGATAAGTCAGGCCGAGATGGGAAGGTTCTACTCCGAATGAAAATATCAACGAACTCTTGAAAAAGTCGCGGAGGTCGTGAAAGCTTGCCCCTTTGTACTTTGCGTAATTAATTAGTGCGAAATCAACAGTTACCAGATTAATTGACTTGACAATCTTTCTTAAGAGCTCCCGTCCCAATTCATCACTCACATCATTATCTTCATCATTTACAAGAATTAGAATATTACGTTTATTACCCCCTAAAAAATTAAAATCAGGATTGGGTTTAGGTTTTGCTGATGCGGAAAGCGGCAATACAATAAGCTCCTGTTCTACTGGAGGTAATGTGGAAGGCTCTGGTGGGAGGCCCCAGGTGATACTTGGTTCATTTATAAGGTAAACGTCTTCAGTAAAGAATAATCGCAACGCATCACCGTTTGTTGTAAGTTGACCAGGCATTTATAGGAATTTCTTTTTCTGTTAAAATTAGTTAAATATCTCCTAATAGTGCCTTTATTTGTTACTTTTATGCCTTAAATTTTATACCATAAATCTCTTGTGAGAAAAATTTACTGTGTAGCTATTCTTTGCCTTTTTGGTACTGTTGGTTTTGCTCAAAATGTAGCAATTGTAAATGGAAAAGCAATACAGAGCAAAGAGTTTATTTGGACGTATAAAAAGAACCATAGGGGCATTGCCAACGTCTCTTACGAAGATTTGATAGCTTACTTGCACCTTTATATCAATTTCAAATTAAAGGTATTAGATGCAATGGAATTGAAGCTGGACAAGGATACCTCTTATTTGGCTGAAGTAAAGAAGTATGAGACTGCATTACAGGCGCAGAGAAGACTTTCGGAAAAAAGTGCAGAATACACTTTTGTGATGAACGAGTATAAGGAGGCTGTTTTGATGTTCAATATTTCAGAACTGAAGATTTGGAATAAAGCACAGGATGGAGAAGCTCAGCTTAAGCTTGAACAGGAATGGATAAATGCACTTAGAAATAAGTACACGATTAAAGTAAACCAGCAACAAATAAAGAAAATGGCTAAGCCATAGAACATTTTTGATAATTTTGCAACACAGAATACAATTGAAGACTCCAATAATGAAGAAATTTTTAGCAATCGCAAGTGTACTTACCTGCTTGTTTTTTAATGTAAAATCACAACAGTTACCAAAGAAAAATCTGGACAAAGTAGTTGCAGTACTAGGTAGCAATATCATATTATTATCTGAACTCAATCAGCAATACGCCCAGCATTTGAATCAAGGCAATCCGGCAAATGAAAGCTTTAAATGCTTAATCTTGAGAGATATGTTGGGAAACAAATTATTAAAGCTACAGGCTGAAATAGATTCAGTTTATGTGGAAGAGGCCCAGGTCGATGATGAAGTTGATAAGAGAATGCGTATGCAAATCCAACGTGCGGGAGGACAAGAACGTTTGGAGCAATTTTTAAATCGTTCAGTACTTCAGTACAAAGACGAGATCAGACCTGAAATTAAAGAGCAGATGATTTCTCAGAAGATGCAGGCAAAAATCACCCAGGATGTAAGTATCACTCCTCTTGAGGTTAAAAAATACTTTGATTCGTATCCAAAAGATAGCTTACCTGATATCCCAACTGAATTTGAGGTAGGCGAAATTGTGCTACATCCTAAACTTACAAAGGCGGAGAAACAAAGATTTTACGATAAGATTGATGCTTTTAGATTGAGGGTTAAAAGTGGAGAAGATTTTGGATTCCTGGCTAAATCTTACTCAGAAGATCCAGGCTCAGCACCTGATGGTGGAGACCTTGGTTTCTTTGACCGCACTAAAATGTTTAAAGAATTTACGGCTTGGGCCTTTAAATTAAAACCAGGGGAGATATCACCTGTATTTGAAACTGAAGCAGGGTATCACATTCTTCAGGTAATTGAACGCAGGGGTGAACAAGTCCAGGCACGTCATATATTGGTAAGACCTAAAAATACCCCAGAAAGCCTGGAACGCATAAAGTTACAGGCTGATACCATATACAAAAATCTGATGGACAAGAAAATTCCTTTCGCCTTTGCTGCATCGCAATACTCGGATAACAAGGACTCTCAATACAACGGCGGGATGATATTATATGCGGATAGGGTTACCGCAAGAACGACCTTTATCCCAGCTGACAAACTTGATCCAGCTGTGTTCCTTGTCGCTGATACCATGAAAGTAGGCGGATTCTCTAAACCAGTTGCATTCACTAGTCCTGATGATGGAAAAGAAGGCTACAAAATTCTTTATCTAAAATCTAAAGTTGCTCCTCATAAAGGAAGTTTAGAACAGGATTATGCCAAATTTAAAGAAAGAGCTCAGGAAGATAAGGTAAATAGAATCATGAGCGAATGGTTTGAAAAGAGAAGAGAAAATACTTACATTAGGATCGATAGCGAATACGGTACTTGTAACGAACTTAAGGTTTGGCAAAAGGAAGCTACCGCTAAAAACTAATCCATGTATGCAATTTGAGAATGATATTAAAGCAGTAGACGCCCTTCATGAGGCGTTCAAAAACATCAGTTCTGAAATAGGCAAAATTGTTATTGGACAGGATGGAGTTATCAAATCTGTACTAATATCTATTTTCAGTAACGGGCATTGCTTATTGGTAGGCGTACCAGGACTCGCAAAAACCTTACTGGTTCAGACAGTAGCAGGTGTAATGGATTTGAACTTCAATAGAATCCAATTCACGCCTGATTTGATGCCAAGCGATATTATAGGAGCAGAAATCCTGGCGGAAGATAGAAGTTTCAAGTTCATCCCAGGCCCTATATTTTCTAATATTATCTTAGCAGACGAGATCAATAGGACACCTCCAAAAACTCAGGCAGCCCTACTTGAAGCGATGCAGGAGAAGGCTATTACCGCTGCCGGCTTGCGCCACGTACTTCCCAACCCATTCTTTGTGCTTGCCACGCAAAATCCTATTGAACAAGAAGGAACCTATCCCCTGCCTGAAGCACAATTGGACCGGTTCATGTTTAACATCCATTTGGGGTATCCATCTTTCGAAGATGAGCTGACCATCGTGAAAAATACAACCAGTAACAGAACTGTCGAGTTGAAAAAAATCATTAATGCCGCTCAGATTCAATACTTTCAAAAACTGATCAGAAATATCCCTATTACAGATAATGTAGTCGAATATGCGGTTAAGTTAGTTGGTAAAACCAGACCTAATTCAACTCTAGCTACAGAAGACGTGAACAAATATATAAGTTGGGGAGCAGGTCCAAGAGCGTCACAATTTCTTGTTGTAGGGGCTAAATGTCATGCGGCGATTACTGGAAAATATTCACCCGACATAGAAGATGTTCAGGCTGTTGCAGCGTCAATTCTGCGCCATCGTATAGTTCGTAATTACAGAGCTGAAGCAGAAGGTTTATCGATTGAGCACATTATCAAAAAGCTATTTTAGCGTTATTCTTCCTTTATTTTCTGATAAATATTTGGATAGTCAGTTACGACTCCATCTACGCCTAAAAAGATCAAATCTTTCATATCCTTGACCGTATTTACGGTCCAGGGAATAATCTTAACTCCTGCCTTATGGCAACGATCCACTAAACCCTTACCTACTAAAGCTGCTGTTGGACTATAAACTGTTGGCTTAAAACCCAATTCTTCAATATTCTGCACGAAATCAACCTTTTCATCGACCATCAAAGAGGTCTTAATTTTCGGATAGTGCTCGTGAAGATATTGGAGCGTCCTTCTATCGATGGACTGTATAGTTACCCGTTTTGCTAGCTTATGCTTATTGACTACCGCCATAATGAGCTCTACGAATTCCTCAGCTTCTGGTTGGAATATATTATCTCCCTTTGGAATCGTCTTTGTTTCAATGCTGTATTCTGGCTTCGGAAGCTTGTTTGTCTTTACATAATCTTCCACAGCAACGATCGTCTCTTCTAATAAAGGTTTATAAGCAGGGTATTTCTGCTGATAAGGAAACCTGTTGTGAACCTTCAGACCAACATCGAACTTTTTAACTTCTTCATAATCCATTTTATAAATATTGAAAGTCTTTTGATTCTTCAATGTGATTGGCTTACCATTTGGCTGTGTGCTAAACTCATGGTTAAAGTATGGTTCTTGAGATAACACCACCATCTTATCTTTAGAAATAACAGCATTCATTGTTAATGTGGTCACCCCGAGCTCCAATGCCCTTAACATTCCGGTAATGGTGTTTTCAGGCATGATTCCTCTTGCACCGCGATTCCCTTGCAGATCAAACTTCTGAGCAGACGCTGTAAACGAGCCCAAGAGCATCAATACAAGAAACACATAACTTCTCATACTAGCGTTCTGCTGGCGCAAATACTATGGATATCAGGTTCCACATCGCATCAGGCTGACGCTCGTAAACAAATACATAATGAAAGCTTTCTCTTAAATCTGCTTTATAATCAATTGCTGCAACACCGTAAGTATATGCCAAATCACCTCCATCAGCCTTAACAACCTTTGTTCTTTTTAAAGAAACTTTTGCAAACATACTATTGAAAAAGGCAACAGCCTTGTCTTTACCGATAATCGGTTCATAGCCGGGGAACAGAACCCTCACATCATGGTTAGCAAAACCTGCAAATGCAGAAACACCATGCGTCTTTAGCAATGTATTCAACGTCTCTTCAGTAGTCCCGATGATCTCAGCTCCTGTTTGTCTCTGTTTATCATTAAGAAACTTAGGCTTATAGAAGTCATTCGGCTCGATGAATTGAGTTCTAACTTTATTTAATGGCTTATTATGTGAAACGCCAAGATCAAGAGCCAGCTCCCATTTACCATTTACTACCTTCCAAATAGAAAAATATTGGCCGTATTCTTTAACAGCTACCGTGAAGGGCCCAGTAGTAAATCCAAAGTCACCACTTCTTGATACTTTGGCATATACCGGGTTCCATACCACATCAGTAGATTCTGGCTGTGCCCCATAGAAAGTCTTTGCATTGACCGGATTAGGCCTAAACACCAAGGCATCATTAGCAGCAAATGTAGTGTATGCAGTTTTTGAACCGTTCTTAGCCAGGCTTTCTGCAAACTCCAGCTCAGCCTTAACTAATGATTTTGTTGTGCCGTCAGATTTCTGAGCATAAGCACCTAGAGTAATTAAGGAGGCAATAACGGTATAAAGGAATTTTATTGTCATAATTGTGTTGGTTAACAGGACAAATATAGGGTTTTCAGCATTAGATTTTATTCCAGGTCGTACCTTCCTTGCTATCTTTAAGCAGGATACCCATCTCATGTAAGCCGATTCTAATTTTATCAGAAGTTGCGTAATCTTTGTTTTCTTTGGCAGATTTACGAATATCAATTACCAAATCTAGAACTGAGTTAAGTTCAGTATTTGCGCTATCTTCATCTTTAAGCCCAAAGATATCAAACACGAAATCATTAATTAACTTCTTGAGCTTAACCAATTCTTCT
>Ga0123337_10000565_pt1 | contig 60319 bp, 56 predicted proteins | sample frozenSSSSmetaG_FD_89792 | JGI IMG/M metagenome (GOLD analysis project Ga0123337, IMG submission 89792) | Glacier valley bacterial and archeal communities from Borup Fiord, Nunavut, Canada, to study Microbial Dark Matter (Phase II) -... | ecosystem: Environmental > Aquatic > Freshwater > Ice >... | reverse complement strand
CACAGACAAATCACCAAGAATACGTAAGTAATCAGACTTCTAAAATTCATTTTCTATATCTGAATTCATATGTAGAGAATCAATCTCATCTAATCGAGCATTTTCTACTAAATAGACATAATGCGCCTTGCTGAAATCTGTGCTAAGCTTTATTACAATATCCAGAAAGTTAGGGTCTTCTCCTTGATCTACACTTTCTATAATTCCGATTATAATGCCCTCAGGAAAAACTGCACTAAATCCAGTGGTGACAATTGTATCTCCAGGATTAGCATTTACGTGACGAGGAACATACAGAAGCTTAGATTTTTCGGAGTTCTTTCCATCCCATTTAGTCGTTCCAAAAGAGTTATTGCTCTTGATTTTAGAGGAAAGCTTAAGCTCCGTGTTGAGCAAAGAAAAGGCCACTGAGTAATTTTCAGATACTGACTTTACTCTTCCAATAACTCCCTCTTCGTTAAATACTCCCATTCCAGGTTTTACTCCATCCTTAGACCCTTTGTTAAGAGTGATATGGTTTTGAGAAAAACGCAGAGAATTGCTAATAATTCGAGCGCCTTTGAAAGTAAACTGAGCCTCCAATGCTGAATCCAACTGGATAGTCATACTATCAGGTATTGAATTCAAAGTTTTAAGATGCTCCAATAGTGCGGCATTTTCCACAAGGAGCGCTTCATTAGCCTCCGCGAGTGAAAAGAAATCTACGACGTCTGAGCGGGTCTTAAGAACGGATCCGGTTACTGCATTGGAACTATTGAAGAAAGCTGCACCCTGAGGTGAATTATTGGAGACAATTAATCCTATCGCCAATACTTCAAGCAAAACAAATAATAGAAAAGACCTTAGGCTATAAAGGAATTGAAGGATGCGTAGCATTCGGAGTTTATGTCATCAATACTGTTCGGAAATTTTGCACGTTTTTCAAGGCTGTACCTGTTCCTCTTACTACAGCTCGTAGCGGATCTTCAGCAATGTGTATTGGAAGTTTTGTCTTCTGATGAAGTCTTTTGTCAAGCCCTTTCAGCAAAGCTCCCCCACCTGTAAGGTGAATGCCATTATCATAAATATCAGCAGAAAGTTCAGGAGGAGAGATTTCTAATGCTTTCAACACGGCCTCTTCAATTTTAGAAACTGATTTATCCAACGAAAATGCAATCTCAGAATAAGACACTTTGATCACTTTAGGAATACCTGTCATCAAGTCACGTCCTCTGATTTCGTAATCTTCAGGTGGATCATCGAGCTCAGTCAAGGCTGATCCGATAGCAATCTTCACTTTCTCGGCAGATCTCTCCCCGATAAGTAAGTTGTGCTGGCGACGCATGTAATCTAGAATGTCTTTGGTAAATGTATCGCCAGCCACTCGGATAGATTGATCAGCTACAATGCCTGATAGCGCGATAAGTGCGATTTCCGTAGTACCACCTCCGATATCCACGATCATGGATCCCATTGGCTTTTCGATATCGATCCCGATACCGATGGCCGCAGCGATCGGTTCGAAGATCATATATACTTCTTTAGCGCCAGCGTGCTCTGCAGAGTCACGTACCGCCCTTTTTTCTACCTCGGTGATTCCAGAAGGAATGCAGATCACCATGCGGTGAGACTGCGGGAATAAACCTTTTTTCTGACCTGGGATCATTTTGATCAAACCTCTGATCATTTGCTCTGCGGCGTAGAAATCTGCGATTACTCCATCTTTCAATGGACGGATAGTTTTTATATTCTCATGCGTTTTCTCGTGCATGTTCATTGCTTCACGTCCAACTGCCAATACACGATTGGTGGTCTTGTCGATTGCGATGATAGAAGGTTCGTCTACTACAATTTTATCTTTATGAATGATCAGGGTATTTGCGGTACCTAGGTCGATTGCAATATCACTTGAGAAAAAGTCAAATAATCCCATTTTTAGGTATTGATTGTAATTTACTGGAGTTAGGAGTTTAATATACTATGCTGAGCACTCATATTAAACGGAGGTGGGCAAAATTATTATGTTAATGGGACAAATTTGATAGAATCGGGATATTTTTTAATAACAAAATTAAATGATTCTCAGGTGGGTTTAGTTTGTTGAAGTTTTTTCACAGAAAAAAAACCTAAACAACTCTATTTCTTGATTTAGCGTCCTCATTGTTTTTACTACAAAAATATTTACCTTTGCGTCGTATTCGAAAGTTTCTGGAGGGGACACCATATGGTCCCCTCTTTCATTATGCATACTATGACTGAATTGAAACAAGCTATCGAAGAGATTGTAGAGAAGCATCTTCCGGATGAAAATCATTTCATTGTAGAAGTGAAGATGTCTGAGAAATCAGGCAAAAAGCTTCTTAATATCCTTCTGGACGCTGATGAAGGTGTGACTATCCGAGCTTGCGCAAAGTTGAGCAGGGCAGTTTCTGAAGAACTTGAGGCAAAAGAAATGATGCCTGAAGCTTATATTCTAGAGGTTTCTTCACCGGGATTAGATTTTCCTTTGAGCAGTAGAAGACAATTTCAGAAAAATATCAACAGGGAGCTAAAGATTTCTTTGACCTCGGGAGAAGAGATTGAAGGTAAACTACTGGAAGTATCAGAAACCGGTGTGAAACTACTGGTGAAAAAGAAAAAGGAAAAAGGCAAGAAAGCCACAGAGGAGGAAGTTTCTCTTCCTTTCGAAGAGATGAAGAAATCAATTGTACAAGTATCTTTTAAATAAATCAAATGGATGCCAAAGTCTTAATAGAATCCTTCGCTGAATTTGCGAGATCTAAAAATGTGGATCGACCTACGATGATCCGTATCTTGGAAGATGTGTTCAGAGCGATGATTCGCAAGAAGTTTGAAACAGATGAAAACTTCGATGTGACCATTAACGCTGATCAAGGTGACCTTGAGATATTCCGTATCCGTGAGATTGTCGACGACAACTCTGAGGATATTTGGGATTTAGACAAAATCAGCTTTGCGGAAGCCCGCAAAATCGAACCGGATTTTGAAATAGGAGAAGAAGTTTACGAGAAAATTGAATTGGAAGCTTTTGGAAGACGTGCTGTACAGATGGCTCGTCAGACATTGATCCAGAGAATAAAGGATCTCGAAAAAGATATTCTATATACTAAGTATGAAGAGCTAGTAGGTGAAATTGTAAGTGCTGAAGTTTATCAGATTCTAGGAAGAGAGATTCTTCTAATGGATGGTGATGGCAACGAGCTAATTTTACCAAAAGCAGAGCAGATCTCTAAAGATCGCTTCAGAAAAGGTGATACCGTGAAGGCTATTGTTCACAGAGTGGATATGTCTAATGGTAACCCAAAGATTATTCTTTCTAGAACTTCTCCAGTTTTCTTGGAACGTTTGTTCGAAAACGAAGTTCCTGAAGTATACGATGGATTGATTACAATCATCAAGATTGTGAGAGAGCCAGGCGAAAGAGCAAAAGTTGCTGTGGAATCATACGATGATCGTATTGATCCAGTAGGAGCTTGTGTGGGAATGAAAGGATCAAGAATTCATGCTGTAGTAAGAGAATTGCAGAATGAAAATATTGATGTAATCAATTTCACAGAAAATTTGGATTTATATGTCACTCGTGCATTGAGTCCAGCTAAGGTGTCTTCCATCACTGCGAATGAAGAAACCAAAAGATTATCTGTATTTCTTAAGCCAGACCAGGTATCTCTGGCCATCGGTAAAGGTGGATATAACATCAAACTTGCCAGTAGATTGGTAGGTTATGAAATTGACGTTTTCCGTGAGTTGAACGAAAGCGAAGAAGAAGATGTCGATTTGATGGAGTTTGTTGATGAAATCGACAGCTGGATCATCGACGAATTAAAAAAGACAGGTTTGGATACTGCTAAAAGCGTATTGAGCTTGACTAAAGAGGACCTGACTCGAAGAACAGAGCTTGAAGAAGAAACTGTTGATGAGATATTCAGGATACTCGGACAAGAATTTGATCAATAAATCGGGAAATAATCCCCGTATAATACCCTAATTATTTAAGATTTCGAAAGAAATTTTTGCTTATGTCAGAAGAAAAAATGATGCGTTTAGGCCAAATAGCCAGAAAACTCAACGTGGGTACGGCAACCATAGTTGAGTCATTGGCTAAAAAGGGCTATGAGGTGGAGAATAATCCTAATTCAAAAATCAACATGAATCAAGTTGAGATGCTGAATAAGGAATTCAAATCTTCTGCCCTAGATAAAGAGGAGGCATCGCACCTCTCTATAGGGAAGCGCCATGAGCCTATTTCTATGGAGCCTGAAATTCCAAAAGAAGAGCCAAAGCCAGTAGCACCACCAGCGCCAGCGCCAGCTCCAAAAGCAGCTGAAGAGCCAAAGCCTGCAGCTCCTGCTCCAGCTCCGACGCCCGCACCTGCCCCAAAAGCAGCCGAAGCGCCAAAGCCAGCGCCGTCTTCTACACCTTCTCCGCCTGCCGAGCCAGAGAAAATTTCTACCGAACCTCCAAAATTAGAGGGTATTAAAGTGTTGGGTAAAATTGACTTGAGCAAAAATATCGCTCCTGGACCTAAGTATAAGCAACAGCACGGTCAAAATAAGTATGCTCAAAAGCATGGGGATGCGAAGAAGCCTCAGCCTGGTCAGCAATCTAAGCCTCAGCCAAGACCGGCTCAGGAAGATAGAAAGCCGAATGTTCAGCCTGCACCTCAGGTGAGAAAAGAACAGCCGAAGCCTGCGCCACAACAGCCGAGTTCACCAGTACAACCAAGTACTCCAGTTCCACCGGCACCTAAGGACCAAGTAATCGCTGCAAAGGCAGATTCCCTTAAAGGACTTACGGTTTTAGGTAAAATAGAACTTCCAGCAGATCGTCCTAAGAAAAAAGGCGGTCCAGTTGCTTCTTCTGATGAAAGAGGGAGAGATAAAAAACGACCACGCAAGCGTATTGACAAGCCAGGAGGACCTGGCCAAGGTAACCGTCCAGCCGGTGGACCTGGTAATCGTCCTCATCCTGCAGGCAATCGTCCAGGTGGAAACCAAAGAACTGGACCTCCAGTTAGAGTTCAAAAAGCTGAGCCAACTCAAAAAGAGATTCAAGATCAAATCAAGCAGACACTAGCCCGTCTTCAGGGTAAGAGCGCCGGAGGAGGGAAAGGCAAAAGCCGAAGAGATAAGAAAGCTGAAAGAGTAAGAGATGTGGATTTTGAAACTGATGAGGTTAAAATCTTAAAGGTTACTGAATTTATTTCTGCAAATGATTTAGCGGCATTGATGGATTTGTCTGTCAATCAGGTTATCTCAGCTTGTATGTCTTTGGGTATGTTTGTTTCCATCAATCAGAGATTGGATGCTGAAGCGATTACTATCATTGCTGACGAATTTGGATACGAAGTAGAATTCACCAAATCAATCGAAGATGAAATTGAGGTTGAGGAGCCAGATTCTCCAGAGGAACTGTTAGAAAGAGCTCCTATCGTTACCATCATGGGTCACGTCGATCACGGTAAAACTTCCTTGCTTGATTACATCCGTATGTCTAAAGTGACTGCAGATGAGGCGGGGGGAATCACCCAGCACATCGGTGCTTACGATGTAATGACTAAGACTGGTAATAAGATTGCATTCCTAGATACTCCAGGTCACGAAGCGTTTACAGCGATGCGTGCCCGTGGTGCTAAAATCACGGATATCGCAATTATTGTGATTGCAGCAGATGATAACATCATGCCTCAGACTAAGGAAGCCATCAACCATGCACAAGTGGCAGGTGTTCCTATGATCTTTGCGATCAACAAAATAGATAGACCAAACGCCAACCCAGCCAAGATCAAAGAAGAGCTTGCTAATATGAATCTCTTGATTGAAGAGTGGGGTGGAAAATACCAATCTCAAGATATCTCTGCAAAAACAGGTGAAGGTATCGATGACCTTCTAGAGAAAGTACTTCTTGAAGCTGAAGTATTAGAGCTTACGGCTAATCCAGATAAAAATGCGGCTGGTACAGTTATCGAAGCTTCCTTGGATAAAGGACGTGGATATGTCTCTACTATAATGGTGCAGGCTGGTACGTTGAGAGTGGGAGATATCATACTTGCAGGTCAGCATTATGGTCGTGTGAAAGCGATGTTTGATCATAAAGGCAAAAAGCTGAAAGAAGCTGGGCCATCTACACCTGTTCAGGTGCTAGGTCTTGGTGGAGCTCCACAAGCGGGTGATATCATAAAAGTTTATGGTACTGAGCGTGAAGCAAGAGACATTGCTAACTCAAGAGAGCAAATACAGAGAGAGCAAAGCTTAAGAACTAAGAAGCATATTACGTTGGATGAGATCGGTCGTCGTTTGGCAATCGGTTCATTTAAGGAATTGAATATAATCATCAAAGGTGATGTGGATGGATCAGTAGAAGCACTTTCTGATTCACTATTGAAACTTTCTAAGGACGAAGTAAAAGTGAGCATTATCCACAAAGGTGTGGGTCAGATCTCAGAATCTGATGTCTTGCTGGCTTCTGCTTCTGATGCGATTATACTTGGATTCCAGGTTCGACCTTCTTCTAATGCTAAGAAATTGGCAGAGCAAGAAGAAATCGAAATCAGACATTACTCTATCATCTACGATGCGATCAACCAGATCAAAGATGCGATTGAGGGAATGCTAGAGCCTACATTTGAAGAAATTATTACTGGTAATATCCAAGTAAGAGAAGTCTTCAAAATCACCAAGATCGGAACTGTTGCAGGTTCGTATGTTACGGATGGTTTCATTACCAGAAAGAACAAGATCCGTGTGATCAGAGACGGTATCGTAATTCACGAAGGCGAAATCGATCAATTGAAGAGATTCAAAGATGATGTAGCTGAAGTGAAAGCTGGATATGAGTGTGGTATCTCCATCAAGAATTTCAATAACATCGAAATTGAAGATACGATTGAAGGTTACGAGATGAAAGAGATCAAGCGCAAGAAGTAATTCTCGCTTAGATATATAAATGAAAAGGAACAGCATTGCTGTTCCTTTTTTAGTTTTACTCCATGATGTCAGCTATTCTAATCCTACTTTGGTTTCTGTTCTATTTTTGCCTCTTTAGTCTTGTTGCAGGATTGGTGCGTCCAGTAGTTGTGCTTTGGTTTATGGATAGGATGAACCGTCTGAAAGTCTTAAAAATATACGGATCAGCTACTCTTGTTATTCTGATTGTTTTAAAAATATTTGAATATTATTTCATATAAATTAAATTCACGAATGATAATTTGGTTTTAGTATAATTTGAGGAAATATCCTTTCAACTAATTTATGCAAGAGTTGGTTTTATAAATTGAATTTTAATACTTTTCGAATTGTAATAAACTCATAATTGAAAAAGATCCTTTCCATATTTCTTTTTGTATGCTTTGCCATATATCATTTTGGCTACTATGCATTCTATTTCTCTTACGATCAGCATCTTGAGAGTAAGTGGGAGGAAAAAATTTATGGGGAAAATTCCGTGAAAGTTCAGGAGACACTAATCGAAATTCCACTTTCGGCACCGTACATGGCTAATCAGGAACAGTTTCAGCCTACCAATACCTCATTTAAAAAGGATGGTCAATATTTCCGTGCGATCAAGCAGCGCTACCAAAATGATACGCTACAGATCGTCGTGGTTCCAGACACTGACAGAAAAATGCTAGATAATACTGTTAAAAAGTGGATTTCTTCATTAGTAGATGATGAATTTCCTGATGGCGAGGATAGTAAAACAAGCGTTAAACTTTTTATAAAAGACTATCTTCTTCCTGACACCTTTTCGTTCAAATCAGATTTTTCAATTTCAATAGATCAGAAACCAGTTTTGGATTTTCTAGCCTATAGTAATCGATACGAGGGTATTGATTCGCCCCCTCCCCAGTTTTCCTAATTTATTTCTTATGATTATTTTCTTTTGCTCATTCTATTTAAATGGAATTGAGTTAAAGATCGATCGCGCATTTCTCTCAAAAGCCAGCAAAAAGAGCTAGAGAGATCATGCTTAATCTATTAGGAATCAATAATAAAAACTATGAAAAATTACTTAAGGACGCTGATTCTCCTATTGGGAGGATTGGGTCTGTCCAATATGACTGTGGGACAAACCCCAACAGACGGTTTGATGATGCCAAAAGGGGATATCTGCTTTTTGCTCAATTTTGACTATGGTCAATTTGATCATTACTGGGAGGGAGAAACCCTTCGAAAAAATGGAACTATCGCAAAAGTACAGCGAAAAACTGCACTAGTAATGGTGGCTTACGGGATTACAAAACGCCTAGACGCTTATGTAGGTTTGCCATATATCTCTACAAATTCGACCACCCCAAACGGCGGTAAGTTCGCTGGGGCAAAGGGAATTCAGGACTTGACATTAGCTCTTAAATATGAGGCGTTCCGTCACAAAGGTGAAAAAGGTGAGTTAACCGCATTTGGATCTGTGACATTTTCTGCACCAGTCTCAAATTACCTGTCGGATTATCAACCCTACAGCTTAGGAATTGGAGCTCCTCAGCTTGCATGGAGAGGATTAGTAGAATATGAGTGGGATAATGGATTTTATCTTCGGGGAAATGGAGGATATATCTGGAAAGGTTATACACAAGCTGAGCGGGAATACTATTACAATGAGGGTAGTTATTATACTTCTTGGATGGACGTTCCTAGTGCCTGGACCTATGAAGCAGTAATCGGCAAATGGTTTATGAACAAATCATTGAGAGTAGAATTGAATTATAACTCTTCTAAATCTACGTCTGGAGATGATATCAGAGCTTATAATGCGCCACAACCCACTAATAAAGTAGATATGAATCGAGTGGGAGCCTTTGCCCAGTATTTCTTCAAAAAACCAAAAGGATTAGGCCTGGTTGCTTCGTATAGCAAAGTTATCAATGGAAGAAATGCTCCAGAAATGTCATCAATAAGCGTAGGTATTACTTACCAATTTGGCTTGTTCCACCCAAAAAATTGAAAGAATGAAACTACTTCAACTAACAATAATACTTATTACTATGGCCATGATGACCAGTTGTAATATGGATTTAGAAACCGAATTGGAATATGAGAGTTATGAGTTTTCAGGTATTGATGAAAATGCAGGTAGCTGGAAGCCTATTTTGATCTCTAATGGGAATGATATTACTATAGATGAGCCTACTTCAATCAGTTCTGCAGAATACTTAAGTGAATTGTCGGAAGTAAAGAGCATGATATCAGCAATGTCATCTGACCAAAGGAAACAAGTAAATTTATGGACTAACAATTCGGTAATCAGATGGAATGAAGTTGCACTCGGATTAATAGCCAAGTACAATTTGATTCCTGGTCCGAATGTGGACGAATCCTATACCTTGCCAAATCCAGCAAATCCGAAGGGACCACCAGTTTTTCCATTTGCTCATCCACCCTATGCAAGTAGGGCTTTGGCCTATCTTTCGGTAGCTCAATACGACGGGATGATTTCTGCCTGGCATTACAAATTCATGTATGATCGTCCCTCTCCTTATATGGTAGATCCGGAAATTCCATATGCTTATGTGCCCAATAACCTTCCATCTTATCCTTCTGAAGGTGCTGTATTGGCAACAGTCTCGCGGAAAATTCTAACTGCAATGTTCCCTTTAGAAGCAGAGTATCTTCTTCAATTGGAAAAAGATCATTTGGAAAGCCTACTTCTAGCGGGAGAAAATGTACCTAGTGACCTAGATGCTGGTAAGAAAATCGGTGAAGAAATAGCATCTATTGCATTGGCACGTGCATCTAATGACGGGATGAAGTATGCCCAAGCACCCAAAGCAGTTTCAGATTCGCTAAGAGCTGCAGCTTTTGATCGATTTGGCTGGCAATGGGAAAATCTGGAAAGTCCTGTCCGACCAGTTGGTTTGACTCCTTTATTTGGTAAGGTGAAAATGTGGAGCGTCCCAAATGTGGAAGATACTAGAGCTCCAGTACCACCGACTCCAGGTTCTGAAGCATTCCAAAAGGATGTGAAGATTTTGGAAGACTATGCAGATAATGTAACCCATGAGCGAAGAAGAATTGCAAATTTTTGGCAAGACGGCTTAGGAACATACACTCCCCCCGGCCACTGGAATGATATAGCAGGTGAATATTTTTTAAAATATAAGCTGAATTCAATTCGGACAGCCCGTGCATTTGCCTATATGAATATGGCAATAATGGATGGAGGAATTAGCTGCTGGGATACCAAATACTACTATTACTATCCTAGACCCATACAGATGATCAAGGGTTTTGAGACTATTGCGGGTACGCCAAATTTCCCAAGTTATACATCTGGGCATTCGGTGTTTTCAGCTGCAGCTGCAGAAGTATTGACTTATCTCTTTCCTCAGGAAGGAAGTGTATTCCAAAAATGGGCAGAAGAGGCAGCTATGTCTAGAGTTTACGGAGGAATCCATTGGACTTTTGATGCCACAGTGGGTACGACTCAAGGTAGAGATGTAGCTCAATACACAATTGAGGTCGCCAAAACTGATGGCGCAGATAATTAATTATTAGATAAGAAACTTATGAAAAAATATACCAAAATAATACTTGTAGCGGCAGTCATAATGCTCGCTTATACTAACTCATACACCCAAGGCTGTGTTGCCATCAGACAATTTTCCGGACTTGGCAATGCTGTGGGTCAGGGGAATATGCTCAATAAGGGCGAACTGAACATCAGTGGCAGCTACCGCTATTTTAAGTCATTTAGACATTTCAGGGGAACTGAAGAAGAACATAACCGCCTGACCGACCACACAGAAGTGATCAATAAGCAGCATGGCTTGGATATCAATGTCAGTTATGCTTTCACAGAACGACTTTATGGTATTGTTTCCTTGCCTCTGCAATACAACGAAAGAAGTTCACTCTATGAGCATAATAGAATTGAAAGGCACACTTCCTATTCCAAAGGATTAGGAGACATGAGAATCGGTGCTGGATACTGGTTGCTTTCTGGCGAAAATGCCAAGAAGGGAAATACCGCAATTGGGCTTGGGATCAAATTCCCAACCGGAGATTATGCAGCTAAAAGTACCTTTTATAGAGGCAATGAAGGAACACCTACTGAAATGACAGTGGATCAATCGATCCAGTTAGGCGATGGTGGAACAGGTTTGATTGTTGATTTCCAAGGGCTTTGGAATATCGGTAGCACTAACTTCTGGTATTACGATGGTTTCTATCTCTTCAATCCTCGCGAAACTAATGGAACACTAACTAATAGAAGGCGCCCGAATGAAGCAATCATGAGCGTACCGGATCAGTTCGCTGTGAGAACCGGTGTTTTCCATTCCTTTGAAAAGGTACATGGATTAGGAGCTTCTCTTGGTGGAAGAATTGAAGGCATTCCTGTGCACGATGTCATTGGTGGAAGTGAGGGCTTCAGAAGACCTGGTTACATTATTTCTGTGGAGCCAGGCGTCAGCTATATGCTAGGAAATGTGACGGGAACACTGAATGTGCCAATTGCTTTATTTAGAAATAGAACTCAGAGTGTAACGGACATTGAGAATTCGACTCCCGACAATGTAGTACATGGTGATGCGGCATTTGCGGATTACCTAGTCAATTTCACAGTAGCTGTGAGAATTCCTAAGAAAGCAAAAGAGGTATTCAACTCTTTATAATTATCGGAAAGTCAAAGAGCCTTTACAGGTTCTTTGACTTCTTTTTTCAAACTTTTTGTTGCCAAAACCATTAAGGATATTGCTAATACAAAAAGTAGTGCTGCAATAATGGAAAGTACATAAACTTCATTTTGGAAGTTTTTCCAAGCAAAAAGTCCTAATGATGCGAGTGTGACGGTGAACATAAAGAACATAGGAATGGTCACGAAGAGCGCATTAATATTTTTCTTAATCAGCCAGACAGCGATGGTCAAAAGTGCAAGTGCAGCGAGTAGCTGATTTGCAGAGCCGAATATCGGCCAGAGTGTGGTGAATTCACCAGAGAGCAATAAAAGGATAGAGAAAACCACCACAATCCCAGTGGAAACGTATCGGTTTTTTGCTAAGTATTGACCTGCAGCCTGAGGTACATCTTCGAAATATTCCTGTAAAGTAAATCTGGCTAATCGGGTACAAGTATCCAATGTAGTAAGTGCAAATGCTGAAACAGTCAATGCTACAAAACCTATGGCAAACTCCTCCGAAACGCCCAATGTAGCAATCATACCTCCCAATCCTGTAGAGAAAAGTGCAACAGGTCCTTCGCCAGCAAGACGGGATATATATTCTGATCGGGATAAAATAACTACTGCTCCCACAGAAATAATTGCTAGAAATGACTCGATTAGCATGCCTCCAAATCCGACCAATTTGGCATCAGATTCCTTATCCAATTGCTTAGAAGTAGTCCCTGAAGCAACTAAAGAATGAAATCCACTGATAGCTCCGCAGGCAATCGTCACAAAGAGAACAGGAAAAATATATCCGAGATTTTCATCCGATACATGAATTTCATTGCTCATCTGTATTTCTGGATTTGCAATGAAGACGCCCAAAACTGCAGCTATGATCAATCCATAAAGCAAAAAACTATTGAGGTAATCCCGTGGTTGAAGCAACATTCCCACTGGAGTAACTGATGCTAGGAATGCGTATGCTAAGAGCGCCAAAACCCAGATTTTGTAATCCAACACAAAAGGAATTTTCATCCCCAGATACACAAAGAAGTACATCAAGACCACACCTATTATAGTAATGATGATAAATGATGTCTTCTTATCTCCTACCATTTTATTCACTATACCGAAAACTACAGCTAGCAATATAAATAGAATAGAAGCCGACGCTACCCCAGGATTAGTGACGAAAGTTTTGGCGATAATGTCAGCAAATACGCCAATGACAAGAATTAAAGTGGAGAAACTGAAGATAATAAACAGTTGCTTTCCCTTCATTCCGATTTGATTTCGGATGATTACACCTATAGATTTCCCATCAGTCTTGAGCGAAGTAGCCATACTGCCGAGATCGTGTACAGCTCCAAAGAATATTCCTCCGACCAAGATCCAAATAACTGCAGGGATCCATCCAAAAGTCACCGCTATGATCGGTCCAACGATTGGTCCGGCACCTGCAATGGATGCAAAATGGTGCCCCAAAACCACAATAGGCTTGCTTGGTTCATAATCCACTCCGTCCCTATGTGTATGAGAAGGTGCTGGATTTTTATCATTTAAACCAAATTTTTTATAGACATACCTGCCATAAATCTTATAGGCCAAAAATAAAATGATAGCGGAAATGAGGAGTAGAACTGCTAGGTTCATGAGTAGTTATTTGGGTATGAGTAAGTTTCTCGATGAAAAACCTTCTACTTGTGGACAATCTCAAAATAAGGTAAATATTAATCACCGAGAAAGCGATTTTCCATATTGTATCGTTTTCCTTTACGAAATTGAATTCTCGACCTATTTCCGAGGAGGTTTTATTTAACGGATTTTACGACTAAATTTGTAACCTTTGACTCGTCAAAAAACAACCTAAAAACTCAATATGGCTTGGTTTAAAAGAACTGACAAAGGCATCAAAACATCTACAGCTGAAAAGAAAGATGCACCTGATGGCCTTTGGTTTAAGACCCCAAATGGAAATATCATCCATACTAGAGAGCTCAAGAATAACGCTTATGTATGCCCTGATGATGATTTTCATGTGAAAATTGGTTCGAAGGAATATTTCGAAATTCTTTTTGACAACAACAAATTTAAGGAGCTTGATGCCAATATGACCTCAGGAGATCCTTTGAAATTTACGGATACCAAACCTTACGTTTCCCGCATTGAAGCAACGATCAAGAAAACGGAGCTGAATGACGCGGTTCGTTCTGCAGTGGGGAAAATGAATGGATTGGATATCGTTATAGCATGTATGGACTTTAATTTCATCGGAGGATCTATGGGATCTGTGGTAGGTGAAAAAATCGCCAGAGCTATTGATCACTCCCTGAAAAATAAAATTCCATTCCTGATGATTTCAAAGTCCGGTGGTGCACGAATGATGGAAGCTGGATTTTCTTTAATGCAAATGGCTAAAACATCTGCCAAGCTTGCGTTGTTAGATCAAGCAGGAGTTCCTTACATTTCTATGCTCACGGATCCGACGACTGGTGGAGTCACTGCCTCTTATGCTATGTTAGGTGATTTCAATATCGCAGAGCCTGAAGCTTTGATTGGTTTCGCAGGTCCTAGAGTAATTCGTGAGACGATTGGTAAGGATTTGCCTAAAGGTTTCCAAAGTTCTGAGTTTGTATTGGAGCATGGATTCCTTGATTTCATAGTAGATCGTCGTCAGTTGAAAGGCCGATTGACCACCTTACTAAACCTTTTAAATAATTAATTGAGTTACCTCTAAAAGGATTTGATTATTCGGGCCAAATTTGAACATCGATTTGGTCTCTTTTAGTGATTAATAAATATATTTGTGCTCCCGTATTGGGCCAATCCATAAGAAAAATTAAACCAAAATTTCATGGGTTCAGTAATTATTACATCCATCGTAGCTTTTACAGTAATTATATTGCTACTGGTATTTATTCTCCTTTTTGCGCAGTCTAAGCTGGTCAATTCTGGAGATGTTAGCATCATCATCAATGGTGACGCGAGTTCTCCAATTGTAACAGCAGCGGGAACTACCTTGCTTTCTACACTTGGAGGGCAAAAAATCTTCCTTCCATCCGCTTGCGGTGGTGGCGGAACTTGCGCTATGTGCAAATGTGTGGTCGAAGAAGGTGGTGGAGAAGTTCTTCCTACCGAAGTAGGTCACTTGAGCAGAGCAGAGCAGCAAGGAAACGTCCGTCTAGCATGTCAGGTGAAAGTGAAAAATGACATGAAGATCCGAGTTCCTGAAGAGATCTTTGGTATCAAGAAGTGGGAATGTGAGGTTATCTCTAACTACAACGTTTCTACATTCATCAAAGAATTCAAAGTGAAACTTCCTGAAGGTGAAACTCTTGATTTCGAAGCCGGTGGATACATCCAAATCGATGTGCCAATAGTGACGGTGAACTTCAAAGGAATGGATATCACTCCACACCCTGATCTAGGTCACCCAGCTGATGTGTACCAAAGTGACTGGGATAAGTTCGGTCTTTGGGACTTGACGATGAAAAATGACGAGGAGCTATTCAGAGCTTACTCTATGGCGAATCACCCAGCAGAAGGTAACATCGTGATGCTGACGATTCGTATCGCCACTCCACCGTGGGATAGAGCAAACAACAAATGGATGGATGTGAATCCTGGTGTTTGTTCTTCGTATGTATTCTCTAGAGTTCCTGGTGATAAGGTTACAATTTCTGGTCCTTACGGTGAATTCCACATTAATCCTACCCAACGCGAGATGGTTTACATCGGTGGTGGTGCAGGTATGGCTCCATTGAGAGCACAGATTTTCCATCTTTTCCATACAGAGAAGACTGGCAGAAAAGTATCATACTGGTACGGTGGTAGATCTAAGAAAGAGCTTTTCTATGTTCCTCAATTCAGAGATATCGAAAAAGACTTTCCGAACTTCCAGTTCAACATTGGTCTTTCGGAGCCACTTCCTGAAGACAATTGGAAGATCAAGAAATCAGAAGATGATAAAGAAGCTGACGGTTACGTTGGTTTCATTCACCAAGTTTTGTATGATAATTACTTGAAAAATCATCCTGAGCCAGATGAAGTAGAATATTACCTATGTGGTCCTCCTTTGATGAACTCAGCAGTATTGAAGTTGCTGGATGATCTAGGAATTCCTGAGGAAAATATCCGATTTGATGACTTCGGAGGATAATATGAAATCAAAAGATCCCGCTTAGGCGGGATTTTTTATTTAACCCGAATTTTGCATTAGAATCTGTAGTGAGAGCCAAAAATTCAAAAAAATCAACCACTTAACGAATAAGGCATAGCATCGCTATGTTGAATGAGTTAATTGGAGCGAAGCGATTGATTTTAAAGCAGTTTTGGCTCGTAATAGGAAGTCTAATGCATATTCCGGGTTTAAGAGCCTTTTTTGATTATTTTTACTTTAGACTATCGCCCATTATGAATATCCAATCCTACTTTGATCCAATTGCCGAATACCTTTGGCAGAAAAAATACCCAGACAATTCATTCTTCAAGCAGATTCACTTTTTCGGAGAGGAATTTCCGGATCTCAAAGGAGTTCAAATTGCCTTAGTAGGAATCAAAGAAAATCGTGGTTTAGCCAAAGTGGAAAGTGCTGATAGAGGAAGCAGTGAAATTCGTGAGAAGCTTTATGATCTGAAGAAGGGATTTGGAGCTTATCGAGTGGCAGATTTGGGTGATTTGATTTCTGGCGAAAAGCTAAGTGATACCTACCAAAATATGCAGGAAGTAGGAGACTACTTGATGAAGCATCAGATTCTGCCTATCTATTTTGGAGGATCACATGACTTGGATTATGGACAGTATTTGTCCTATCAGAAAATGAAGAAGTTGGTTAGTTTATTGACTGTAGATGCGAAGCTGGATATGGAAGAAGATGGTCCACTCGCTGATCAGCATACGCAGGAAATCATCCTTCATCAGCCTAATTTCCTCTTTTCTTCTGCACATTTGGCTTATCAGAGTTTTCTTGTAGATCCATCTTTAATCAACGTAGTGGAAAAGCTTTACTTCGAGCATGTTCGCTTGGGAGAGTTGAGAAGTGAATTCAAAGAGGTAGAACCTTTGATCAGAAATGCAGATTTGCTAAGCTTTGACTTATGTGCGATCCAGTCTGCGGATGCTCCAGGTGCAGTTAATGCCGAACCTTTCGGATTGACCGCAGAAGAGGCTTGTCAGATTTGTTGGTTTGCTGGAACAAATGAGAAGTTGAGTTCTATTGGGATTTATGGCTATGAACCATACTATGACGATACAGTAAATAAGACTGCGAAAGTGGTATCTGTGATGATCTGGTATTTCTTGGAAGGATTCTATTCTCGTAAAGACAGTCTTTCTTTCAAAAGCAGTGATTATACTAAGTACACTGTTTCCTTGGATACCAAACCTAGCACGCTTGTATTCTATAAGAGCAAAAGAAGTAGCAAATGGTGGATGGAAATTCCACATAATGAGACTGAGAAATTTGACCGAGTGAGTACCGTCCCTTGCAGCTATGCTGACTATCAGATGGCTCAAAAAGGTGAAATTCCAGAGCGTTGGATCAATGCTCAGATCAAGTTGCTTTGATGAAGATATATACCAAGCAGCAATTAGCCTTGCGAAATGGTCAGGACAAACCTGAAATATGGGTAGCCTACTTAGGTGTAATTTATGATGTGAGTAGTTCTAGACTGTGGAAAAAGGGCATGCATTACGAACATTGGGCAGGGCAAGATTTGACTGAGGAGCTTCCTGATGCTCCTCACACTGAAAAAGTTTTTGAAAAATTTGAAGCCATTGGGCAATTAGCATAAATGATTTTAATCGCAGATAGTGGTTCCAGCAAGACAGACTGGAGAGTTATTCATTCGGACCGTAGGATTAGTCAGCATAGAGGAATTGGGTTTAATCCCTATTATCAAACCTCTGAGGAAATGGCTATTCAGATGCAGGATGACTTCCTTATAAATCTAGAAAGCGAAATAGATGAGATATTTTTCTATGGCGCTGGTTGCTCCACTCCTGATCGGAAAAGCGAGGTTTCTTCAGCATTGAAAACTGTTTTCCCAAAAGCAAAAATCACAGTGGATCATGACCTCGCCGCTGCTGCTAAATCGACCTGTGGTCATCAGCCTGGAATATCTTGTATTTTGGGCACTGGATCTAATAGCTGTGATTATGATGGAAAGGAAATCGTAGATAGACGACCTGCTCCAGGATATATTTTCGGTGATGAAGGCGGCGGAGGATATATTGGAAGGAAGTTGTTGAAGGATTTTATCAATGACGAAATGCCAGCACAGATCAAACAAGATTTAATTGATAGTTTCAATCTAACAACTATCTCCATTCAGGAGCATGTATATCAGAAGCCGTTTCCCAATCGATACATGGCAAGTTTTTGTAGATTTATCACTGAGCATAAATCCAATCCTTACTGCTATATGCTCTATTACAATTCCTTTCAGGAGTTTTTCAAGCAGCATGTGATGAAGTACAAAGATTACAGGGAGAAGCCAGTGAATTTTGTAGGTTCTATTGCTTTTTACAACTCTGATATTCTTCGCAAAGCTGCCGCGGATGTGCAGATTAATGTGAATTTAATAATTGAAAGCCCGATCGCAGGCTTGACACTTTACCACCAAGAAGCAATATGAATATGAAAGTAACTGAAAGCACCTCTCATTATGACAATTTGGAGCAAATGGATTTGTTGGATTTGCTACATAATATTAATATAGAAGACAAGAAAGTCCCTCTGGCTGTAGAGAAAGTGATTCCTCAAATAAGCGCATTGGTAGAGCAGATTGTTCCACGAATGGAAAAAGGAGGCAGATTGATTTATATAGGTGCTGGAACAAGCGGGAGACTTGGTGTTCTAGATGCATCTGAATGTCCTCCGACGTATGGTGTTCCATTTGATGTAGTGTTAGGATTAATTGCCGGTGGAGACAAAGCGATCAGAAAAGCTGTGGAAAATGCCGAAGATGATACAAATCAGGCTTGGAAGGATATTTTGGAATATGGTTTCAATGCGGAGGATACTGTAATAGGAATCGCTGCTTCGGGAACTACACCTTATGTGATCGGAGGCGTAAAGTCAGCTCGCTCATCAGGGCTTTTGACAGGAAGTATTACTTGCAATCCAGAATCACCTCTTTCCAAGGAAGTTGAGCACCCAATTGAAGCAGTGGTAGGCCCAGAATTTATCACTGGAAGCACCAGAATGAAAGCTGGTACAGCTCAGAAGCTAATTCTCAATATGATCTCCACTTCGGTTATGATCAAACTGGGAAAAGTGAAAGGCAACAAAATGGTGGATATGCAGCTATCCAATGCCAAGTTAGTGATTCGTGGTACCAAGATGATCATGGAAGCTACAGGCCTAGATGAGGACAGAGCGAAAGGATTACTTCTCAGTGAGGGATCTGTCCGAAAGGCAACTGAATACTTTTACAAAAACCAGAAATAGTGCCTCAGGAATATTTTTGGAGTTGATGATTAAAAATATCTAGATAGGACGTATCTTTGCAGCCCGATTAAGGGATTGGTTTTCAATCGCTTAATAATACACAATCAATCCAGCAGGGATGCTGCAATTCTATGAAAGATAACAATTCAAAAAAGCCGTTTTTCGGCGAAGGAAAAAAAGATTCCAACTCTTCCAATTCAGGACAAAGAGGAGGATACAAAGGGAAATCAGAAGGATTCAATAAATCCAAAGATTCTAGCTTCTCGAAAGCTGGCCCAGGGAAGAAGTCATTTGGTAAAAAGGAAGATGACTTTTCTGACTTCGACAAAAAACCAAGACAGAAAAAAGACGGTTTCAAAACATTAGGGGAAAAGAAATTTGGGTCTAAATCCAAGTTTGCCTCCAATTCAAACTTCGGTCCTAAGAAAGAGCAAGGATCAGATTTTCAGGATTCTCAAAAGCCTAGTCTTGGGAAAAAGCAATTTTTTACTAAAAAAGAAGATCAAGACGCTCCAAAGCCCTACAACAGAGATGCTAAATCTGGTAAACCTGCATCTTCTGAAAAGCCAGGCGGACTGATATATAAAGGCCGTGGCAGAGATCAAAAACCAGTTTTTGCTGAAGGCAAGCCTACCTACAAGTCAGATAAGCCCGATCGTAAAGGATTCGGAAAGAGCCGCTTTGTAGATCAGGATGCCAATGTGGAAAGACCTGATTACAATTTTGATGCATTGCCTCAGAAGAAAGCAAAGCTCACAAACGACGAGACCCTTCTGCGTCTGAATAAATACATTGCCAATTCCGGCATATGTAGCCGAAGAGAAGCTGATTCATTGATTTCTCAAGGATTGGTGACTGTGAACGGTCTTGTGTGCACTGAGATGGGCAAGCAAGTGAAGCGTGCGGACAGAGTAGTCTATCAGGGGCGCAAAATCAATCCAGAGAAGCCTGTTTATGTTCTTTTGAACAAACCGAAGGATTTCATTACCACTACTGATGATCCTATGGATCGCAAGACTGTGATGAATCTGGTTGGAAATGCCTGCGAAGAGCGGATATTCCCAGTTGGTCGATTGGATAGAAATACCACTGGACTTTTGTTATTCACGAATGACGGAGAATTAGCGGCTAAGCTTTCCCATCCTTCCAATGAGATTAAGAAGATCTATCAAGTGACGCTAGATAAGCCTTTGGCTAAAAAGGACGAAGAGGCGGTTATAGCGGGACTGGAATTGGAAGATGGATCAGCACCAGTGGATGATTTGCAGGTGTTATCTGCTGATCGTAGAATTCTTGGTTTGGAAATCCACATCGGTAGAAACCGCATCGTGCGAAGAATATTTGCACACTTAGGATACGAGGTTACTGCCTTGGATCGTGTGGTCTATGCCAAATTGGATAAAAAAGATTTGAAACGAGGACATTACCGATTCCTTTCTGAGCAGGAAGTGATTCGATTGAAGTTCTTCATATGAACATTAAAAGCTCCCTAATCGGGAGCTTTTTTTATGCCTAGACGTGAGTGCGCTATTGAAGGTTATACTCTATTACCGTTTTGAGTATCTGGTTTGTCAAAGCACTTTTCGATCTAAAGTGGAATCTCTTACCTTTGTCAAAATCCTATAATCCATGACCCGAGCAGAGCTTTTCTCCCAAATCCAGCAAAAATCATCTTTTCTATGTGTTGGCCTTGATGCTGATCTCGCTAAAATCCCGACTCATTTGAAAAGTGAAGCAGATCCGATCTACAGCTTTTGCAAGGAGATTATCGAGGAAACAGCGGATTATGCAGTAGCCTACAAACCGAATATCGCTTTCTTCGAAGCTTTGGGTCCAAAAGGTTGGGAGACACTTCAAAAAGTACTGGAATTTATCCCAAAAGATATATTCACCATCGCTGACGCAAAACGCGGAGATATAGGAAACACCTCCAAACTTTACGCAAAGGCATTTTTTGAGCAAATGAACTTTGATTCTGTGACCGTTGCGCCGTACATGGGAGCAGATAGCGTGACACCCTTTTTGGAATTTGAAGACAAATGGGTGATACTTCTTGCCTTGACCTCCAATGCCGGCTCGATGGATTTTCAGTTGATTAAGGATGAAAATGGCAAGCCACTCTATCAGTCTGTTTTGGAGAAAAGCCAAGAATGGGGTTCGCCTGAAAATCTAATGTATGTGGTGGGTGCAACGCGTGGAGAATTGATCGGGGAAGTGAGAAAGCTAGTTCCTGATAATTTCTTCCTCGTTCCGGGTGTTGGAGCACAAGGTGGAAGCTTAGCCGAAGTAGCCAAATATGGAATGAATTCCAGCTGTGGGCTTTTGGTGAATTCCAGCCGTGGGATTATTTACGCTTCTTCTGAAAGGGATTTTGCGAAAGTAGCCAGAACTGAAGCAAAGAAATTGCAGGCGGAGATGACAAGTTTGCTTGAGAAGTATCTTTAACCCTCAATTATGTTAGGTAATATTTTGAAAGTCAGGACTTCCTGACTTTTTTATTTTTCAGCTTTTGGTTAAATTCATTTGATTTTTAGCCTGGACTTTTATGAATTTTAAAGAAGATTTTTTACAGCTCGTATGGAAGTATCAGTACTTCGACAAGAAAGAACTTCGAACAACAGATCATGAGGTTCTGAAAATAATTCAAGTTGGTTTTCATAACCTCAGTGAAGGGCCAGATTTTCGTGACTCTGTCGTAGTTGTTGATGACGTTATACTTCATGGTCATGTGGAGGTGCATCGATTAGCTAGCGAGTGGAAGCAGCACGAACACGGTGGCAATCCCGCCTATAATTCGGTGGTTTTACACGTGGTCTGGGAAAATGATCAGGAAGTTCTGAGAAATGATGGTACTTCCATGCCAACATTGGAACTGAAAGGTTTGATTTTTCTTGATATCTGGAGGAACTATGAGCAGATGCTCGATTACAAATCTGACTTGCCTTGCGCACATGGACTGAAGGATGTGCCAGAGATTGTTCGCTTTTCGGCAATGGAGAAATCACTCGTCGAGCGATTGCATGAGAAATCCTCCTTGATTCTAAATTTGCTCAAAGAAACCACAGACAACTGGGAAGAAACGGCTTACCGTTGGCTTTTTGTTTGTTTTGGCTTTAAAACCAACAGCCAGGCCATGGGCGAATTGGCTGCTTTGGTTTCCTACAAAACTCTCCAAAAACATAGAAATCAATTGCCTGTTTTGGAAGCAATACTTTTAGGACAAGCGGGCTTATTTCCATTAGAATCTGAAGAGCCTTATGTGCAGCATTTGATTCGGGAACATGATTTTTATCGCAAGAAATACGATTGGGATGCCACCATGAAGCGGCAACATTGGACGTTTATGAGCGTGCGACCTAGTAATTTTCCTACTTTAAGAATTGCTCAATTAGCTGCTATTTTATCTAACGCGCCTAGTTTACTCCAGTCAGTGTTGCAGGATTCCAGAGATTTTGCAGATTTTAAGAAATTATTGAAAGTGAAGCCCAGTGATTATTGGCAGTATCATTACAGTTTTGGAAAGCCATCAGAGAGACAGACGAGCTCGGGGATTTCCAGTACTGCGCTGGAGCTACTTGTTATCAATTATGTCATTCCGCTATGGTTTGCATATGGGCGATATTTTGAGGAGCCAGATTGGCAAGAACGTTGTTTCGATCTTTTACAGGAAGTTTCAGCGGAAAATAATTATATCATCCGGAGATTTAAATCTCACGGATGGACAGCAGAGAATGGGTTCGATTCTCAGGGAGTGATCGGCTTGTTTAAGAATTATTGCCAACCGAAAAAATGTCTCCAATGCAAAATTGCCCAAACTCTGATCAAAACTGAATCCAAGTGATTCTTGGGTAAGCCAGTGAATTCCTGTATTTTTGCAGCCTGAATTACAGAAAACTATGGAAAAACCAGTTATAATTTTTGGGGCAAAAGGCATCGCCCATCCCGCATTAGAGATATTCAATAGCAACAATGTAGTTGTCTTTGGATTTTTGGATGAGGATGAAAAAATTCATGGAACAGAAATCAACACAGTTTCGGTTCTAGGAAATCCTGAAGACGACGGATTCTTGAAGCTCATCGGTCAAAAGACTGAAGCTTTTATAGCAGAAGAAAATCCAAAGTATCGTAAATTCTTAGTGGAACTATTGAATGATCGTCGCAAGGTGCAGCCAGTGAATGCCATTCATAGACGTTCATTTATCTCTACAGATGCCACAATTGGTCATGGTAATTTTATCAATGCCAATGTGAATATAGGTGCTGGTGCAGAGATCGGTAGCCATTGTATTATCAATTCGGCAGCGATCATAGAGCACAAAGCTAAGTTGGGAGATTTCGTCCAAATCGGTGCTGGCTCGGTAATCAATTCCGAAGTGACTATAGAAGATGGTGCTTTCATCGGTTCTGGTGCTACCATCATATCTGGCGTCACTATCGGTAAAAACGCCCGAGTAGGTGCTGGATCAGTGGTGATCTCTACGGTCGGTTCGAATGAAACAGTATTTGGAAACCCTGCCGCAAAAGTTAAATAGTATGTACTGATTTGAAATTTTAAATTTCAAATATAAAATTCTTAAACACCCTGCCGCAACAGGGCTCAAGTTATGGAAAACACCAATTACCAAATCCTCCTTTATTACTGCTACGCCAGAATTGAGAATCCTGAAGAATATCGCGAGCAGCATCACCTGTTTTGTGTAGAGAATAACATCCGTGGAAGAGTCATCATTTCTGATGAGGGACTGAATGGAACTGTTTCTGGTTTGGCAGAAGACTGTGAGAAATACATGGCCTATATCCATGCTGATTCACGCTTCGCAAAGACAGAGTTCAAAATTGATTCTCATGACAAGCACGCGTTCACCAAAACCCACGTGCGATACAAGCCTGAGATCGTTCACAGTGCACTTAGACATCTCGATCCTAACGTAAAAACAGGTAAGCATCTCGATCCTGAGCAATTCAAAGCCATGAAGGATCAAGAAGATGTAGTGATCCTGGATGTTCGTTCTAATTACGAACACGAGTTGGGGCGTTTCAAAAATGCTTTAACGCTTGATATTGACAACTTCCGAGATTTCCCTGAGAAAGTCAAAGAGCTGGAGCATCTGAAAAATAAAAAAGTGTTGACTTATTGTACCGGAGGTATTAAGTGTGAAAAAGCATCTGCATTCCTTTTGGAGCAGGGTTTTGAGGATGTGTACCAACTTCACGGCGGCATCATCAAATACGGAATGGAAGCTGGAGGAGAAGATTTCGAAGGAAAATGCTACGTTTTTGACAATAGAATCGCTGTGGATGTGAATACCGTTAATCCGAAGATTGTATCTACCTGCCACGTTTGTGGTACGCCTTCAGATCGTATGGTGAATTGTGCCAATCAAACCTGTAATGCGCACGTTGCGATGTGCGAAGAATGTGGTTGGGAAATGGAAGGAGCTTGCTCTTCAGAGTGCAAGGAGAATCCTGAAAAAAGAACCTACGATGGTACGGGTTACTATCAGAAAAATACTAACGGGTATAATCCTTATAAAGGTCTTGTCCGTAAAGTCAAAGAAAAATCAATTGTTTAACTTGTACTGTGAGTAGACAAATTCCAGAATCCGAATTGATATTGAATGCTGATGGAAGCATTTATCATTTGCATTTGAAGCCAGAGAACCTGGCTTCTCTTGTTTTTACTGTGGGAGACCCAGACAGGGTTGCTTTGGTATCTCAATACTTTGATCAGATTGATTTCAAGGGAAATAAGCGTGAGTTTGTAACTCATACAGGAAGACTGAGAGGTAAGCGAGTTACGGTGATGAGTACGGGAATGGGAACGGATAATGTGGAGATTCTGATGACTGAATTGGACTCTTTAGTAAACGTGAATCTAAAAACGCATACAGTAAAACCTACAGAAACCAGCTTAGAAATTATCCGCTTGGGAACCTCTGGGAGTATGCAGGCTGATTTGCCAGTTGGGAGCTTGTTGGCTTCTGAGATTGCTGTAGGTGTAGATACATTGATGCAGTTTTATCCAAAATTGGAAGGGAATCAGGATTGGGCAACCTTGGTGCAAGGAACGCTTGACCTTACTTTTTTGCCATACCAAGCCTCAGCTTCAACTGAGTTGTTGCAAAAATTGCCTGATGAATTTTTTCGAGGAGTAACGCTTACGGCTCCGGGTTTCTATGCTCCGCAAGGAAGGGAAATCAGGCTTAAACCAAAAATGGAGAACATGATTGAGCGCTTGGCTATGTTGGAAGTTTCGGGTTTGAAGATGACTAACTTTGAGATGGAAACAGCCGGCTATTATGCTATGGGTCAACTGCTGAATCATCGAGTGCTTAGCCTAAATGCGATCGTAGCGAATCGACCTACCGGACAGTTTGATAAAGAAGCTGAAAAAACCGTTGACCATATGATCCGCGCAGCCTTAGAAGTTTATTGCTGAAAAAATATCACCCTTATGCTTGGAATTGATTGTGGTAGTTAGGTGTCTCCATCTTGAAGTTTTCCCATTCATTGTAATCAATATCCTGAATTATTTTATTCATGAAGTCAGCGCATTCTTGTTTGCACAGGTAGATGCCAAAAAGAGATTCACCTCTGTTCACCAGAAAAGTTCTGCTACTATCAAACATCCTAACCAAATCCTGCCAAGAGCCTAAGACAAGTAACTCGTCATGATTTTTTATAGTTTGGATTACTTTAAAATCCCCCTGTAGGCTAGATATTTTCATTTTGGAAAAAAGTTGGTTTGTTCTGAAATATTAAGTCAAACCTAGCCAAAATTAAGAGACGACTCAATACGTAGAAACACGTATATTTTGATTTCACTTAGGACAAAAATACTCTCAATCTATAATATCACGATTCTTCTGAGCCCAGATTAACAAAGAGTTGTGTTTTTTTTCTAATTGAAGCTTTACAATCATATTGCTCCTATGTTTGTCTACGGTGCGCTCTGATATAAAAAGTTTGTTGGCAATTTCCTTGGTAGAAAGTCCATCCGCTATTAATCTGAGAATTTTTACCTCTGAAGGGGTTAAAGGATTATCATCTGATTGGAACTTACTTTCTTTCAGACCTTCGAAAATTTTCTCGCTGAAAAATTGCCCACCTGCTAAGACTGTAGAAACTGCTTTGGATAAGTCCTCTAATGCAAATTCCTTTAATATATATCCCGACAGGTTCAGTTCTTTTGCCTGATGATAGAGATAAATTTCTTTATGAAGTGTAAGTAGGATCACTTTGGTGGAGAGGCCTAGTTTCTTGCATTCGGCTGCAATCTCAAGCCCAGTTTTTTTAGGCATTTCCATGTCTAAAATAGCAAGCTGAGGATTTAATTTGATAATATGATCAAGTGCGCTCTGCCCTTCATTGGCCATGCCTACGATGTTAAGCCCCATTTCGCTTAAGAAATCGTACAATCCTTTCAAAAGAATGGGATGATCGTCCGCAATGATTACTGTTGGTTTTTGGCTAGACATAAACGATAAAACTTAAGCTGGTACCAGTGCCTTTTTCACTAGTGACTTTCATACTTCCTTGCATGGATGCAATCCGCTCTTTTAGTGTTTTCAACCCGAGGCTTTGAAAGTCATTCAATTTTTCCGAAAAATCAAACCCTTTGCCATTGTCTTCAATCTTTAGCTCTACGCCTTTTTCAATTTTTTTGAATAAAACCCGCAATGCACTGGCCTCAGAGTGTTTTAGGACATTATTGATAGATTCCTGAAGGATTCTATATAGTTGCAATTCTTCTTCTTTTTTCAAAACTCCTTTTAGCTCTTCGATCTCTGAGGATACAAATATTTCCGTTTCGCGATCTATTTGATCTAATAAGTGTTCGGCGGCTTTACTCAGGCCAAGTTTTTCTAGTTGCATTGGGTGAAGTGATCTGGCAATTGATCGTAATTCGCTGATGGCTGTATCCAATAGTTCACCGGTAGTGTTGTCTTTAGAAAGTGCAACTTTGTTTTTGATCAAAAGAAGGCTTTGGCCTAAGCCATCGTGGAGATCTTTGGATATCCTTACTCGCTCGGCTTCCTGGTTTTTCAGGAGTTCCTGGGAAAATCTTGATTGCATTTGTTTCTTCTTCTTTTCATGTTGCAGGTTTTTCCAGAGGAAAATTAATACAGCTGAAATAATCAGCACAAATACGATGACTGCAATAATTCTAAGTTTGGCCCTGTTACCCTGGTTGATCGATTCGATCTCCTGAGTTTTTGTCAGGATCTCTCTCTCTCTTTTCTTTCTGTTTCATAAAGTGTCTGGTAATACGAAAAAGTAGTCGCTTGATTAGCTGCAAATATTGAGTCGGTATAGCGTGTCAATTCTTCCCGGATTTCGTACGCTTTGCCAGATTGACCCAGGTCTTGGTAAGTTTCTCCTAGTAGACGGTAAGCTTTGATTAAATGATCCATATTTTTGGACTCTTTGGCCGCCTTGAGAGACTCTAGAACAAGCTTGTTTGCTGCTAATACATTTCCTTTGGAATATTCTAACTGAGCTTTAGCATTGAGGTAAACAGGACTGGTAGTCGCTACTTCAGGCACATATGAAATCATTGCTTGTGCCTGAGCAAAGTATTCTTTCTGCTTTGTCAAATTCCCATGCTCTCCAAAATAATTGCTTAGAGAAAGCTTAATCATGCTTTCGGTATAATAATCCTGTGGATCAAATGGGGTCAGAGAATCGGCTTTTACTAGGTAGTCCAGTTGATCTTCGAACCTTCCTTGTTTCCCAAAATCTTCGGATTGATTGTAAAGTTGGATCGCAACATTGAATGTGTTTTTACTTTTCCTGTAGGTGGAAATCAGTGAACTTCTAATTTTTTCGGCCTCATTATAGATGGCAAATTTGCTAAACAAAATAGCCATCCCTCCATCTACATAATTAACATATTCTCCGTCTGCAAGTGCCTGATAGATATCCCGCGCAGTTTGATAGTCCTGCATACCTCCCAGTAGGTCACCTTTGTAATCTCTCGCCTGACCACGGAAAAAGTAAGAATCTGCGATTAAAATAGAATCCTTTTTTTCGAACCTATCTATTGCCTTTCCATATTCTACAATAGCTGAATCAAATTGCTCAATGTTGAAATAAGAACCTCACTTTCCTATTCTTATGACAACCGTGAACAAACCGAATTTTATAATCAGGAGTTTATAGACGTAGATGGAAATTCTGAGCCAGCCAAGCGATTGACCCAATCAAATGATCGTCCTAGAACGAGTAATCTATACGTAGCTCAGCTGGACTATGAGAAGCCATTCACTAATGGAGCGTCTATAGAAACTGGCCTGAAGGCTACAATCGGAAACTGGCAATGGAGCCAGCGATTTGCTCAGGGCGATGAGTTCACTGATTTCGAACCTGCAGTGGTTGATTCCTTGACTGATACTTTTGATTTTGATGAGCATGTCTATGCGGCTTATTTTACCTATAGAAATACTAAGGGGAAATTTGGCTATCAGCTTGGTTTGAGGGGTGAATACACCGAGACTTTAGGTGAAACTGCTAGGAATAATGAGAGCATTCCTAATAATTACTTCAATGTCTTTCCAAGTGCATTTTTGAGCTATACCATCGCGCCGGAGAATGAACTTACGCTGAATTATACCAGAAGAATTTCCAGGCCAAGTATCTGGGATTTGGCACCTATTTATAGAGTGCGCGATCAGTACAATTTTAGTATAGGTAACCCATACCTACAACCAGAATTTACTGACAGCTATGAAGTAGGCTATATGAAAGGCTGGGACAAGTACTTGCTGAATGCGACAGTATACCATCGTTTCAGTACGGATGTGGAAACTCGAATCACGATTCTAACGGATGATAACGTTGCGATTCAAAGCAGACAAAATGCAGACACGAGATCCAGTACTGGGTTTGAGTTGATTAATCAGATTCAAGTTTTCAATAATCTTGATGCCACTTTGACCGGAAATTTATTTTATTCTAAAATCAATGCGGAAAACATAGAAGCGGATTTCAGCAATGAGAATTTCAGTTGGACCTTGAATTTGCTCGCAAATTGGTTGATCCCGAATTGGTTTAGTATACAGGCACAAGGGAATTATCGAGGCCCGATAGTGCTGCCACAAGGACAAATCGAACCCCAGTATAGTTTGAATATGGGCTTGCGTAAGGACTTTCTAGACGGAAAAGCCACCGTGTCTGTAAATGTGAGTGATATCTTCAATACCAGAAATTTCAGAATCACTACAGACAATCCAAGATTTGATGAGAAGCGGGTATTCCAGCGTGAAACTCGTGTTGGGACACTTGCCTTTACTTATAGATTTGGTGGGTTCAAGGAGAAAAGTGAAGGAAATGGTAGCCGCAGAGAAGGTGGAGATGATGATGATTTTTAGAAAACTATAAGGTTTTCTATTTTTATCCATGAGTTTATTAGCAGAGCAAATCAAAGCATCACTTGCGGACAAAGGTATCCCTGAGAAAGCAGCATTTTTCCCGCGATTCTTCAAGTCCGGCCCCGGCGAATATGGTGAAGGAGATCAGTTTCTTGGAGTGATCGTTCCCGAGCAAAGGAAAGTAGCTAATGCAGTTTTCAAAGAGATAAGCTATGCTGAAATAGCGGAACTTCTTCAGGATGTCCATCATGAAGTGAGACTCACTGCTGTCTATATTCTTGTTTACCGTTACCAGAAATTGAAAAGCGAGGCAGAACAGAAGGAATTGGTGGATTTTTATTTGTCGCAGCTTGATTCTGTAAATAACTGGGACTTAGTAGATAGCTCTTGCCATCATATTCTCGGGCATTATTATTTGAATAAAGAAAAATCTCTCTTTTATGAATTAGCGGATTCGGATCATTTGTGGAGGCAGCGAGTAGCGATGATCAGTTGTTATTACTGGATTAAGCGAGGATATTTTGATGATGCTTTGGCTCTGGCTGAGAAGCTACTTTATCATTCGCATGACCTGATTCATAAAGCAGTTGGTTGGATGCTTCGGGAAATAGGCAATAAAGATTTTGAAGTAGAAATGAGTTTTTTAAGAAAGCACTACACGACCATGCCTCGGACTGCTTTGAGGTATGCGATTGAGAAATTTGATCCAGAATTAAGGAAACAGCTATTGACTGGAAGGTTGGACTGAGGCATTACATTACTTGAGAGTAAATAGTCAACATAGAAAATATGTTATAACTTTGTAATTACAAATTAGGAAATTATGGAAGCATCAATTATTCAAATCGGTAATTCTAAAGGTCTCAGACTACCTAAAACGATTATTGAAAAGTATGGCTTAATCGATAAGGTTGAAATCATACTTGAAGAGGATCAGATTATTTTGAAACCCATAAAAACTGTTCGTGAGGGATGGGGAGATTCTTTTGCTGAAATGCATGCCCAAGGTGATGATCAGCTGTTGATCGATGATGTATTGGAGGATGAAAATCTGGAGGAATGGAAATAATTCAGTACCTCATTGTATTGGTCAATCTGGATCCTACGATAGGAAGTGAAATCAGAAAGACAAGGCCCTGTGTCGTTATTTCACCAGATGAAATGAACCATCATCTCCAGACAATTGTGATCGCTCCGATGACAACTAACCTAAAGAAATACCCTACCCGAGTTGCTGTATATCATGATAGCAAAAAAGGGATGATAGCTATAGATCAAGTTCGGACGATTGATAGATCAAGAATCATCAAAGTCTTTGATAAGCTAAAACCGCAAGAAATAAGAAAATGTAAATCTGTGATCAAGGAAACTTTTGTCGATTAATAATCCTTAACCACATTCAATACTTGAATTAACTATTACCATATTATATGCAAAAGCCTGATTTCAACATCGAAGAAGTAAATAAAATTATCCGTGGACGTAGATCCATGTTTGCGGCGCAGTTCAAAGAAAATGATCCAGTAGATGATGCTGTCATCGAGGAGTTATTAGAAAATGCGCGTTGGGCTCCTACGCACAAGTTAACTCAGCCTTGGAGGTTTATCGTCTACACAGGAGATGGTTTGAAGAAATTTGCAGACTACCAGGCGGACATGTATAAGCTTCGCGCTGAGAAAAATGGGACGCCATTTTTGGAAGCGACTTATCAGAAATTTAAGCAAGGGCCACTGAAAGCATCGCATATGATCGCTATCATCTTGAAAAGATCTGAAGGCATTCCGTTGATGGAAGAGATTGCAGCAGTTTCTATGGCTGTTCAAAACATGTACTTAACTGCTTCTGCTCACGGACTGGCGGCATACTGGGGAACAGGTGGGCCGACATTCTGGCAAGAAGCTAGAGAGGATTTTGGCTTGGAGGGAGAAGATGCATTAATGGGGTTTTTCTATGTAGCTAAGCCTGCATCTGATACATGGCCAGAAGGCAAAAGAGATTCTATGGATGAAAAAGTAGCTTGGATTAGAGAGTAATCTCTTTAAAAACAAAAACGGCAATGAAATTTATCATTGCCGTTTTTTTATGTGTTCACTTCTTAATTTTTCAAAGAAGCCATATCAATCACAAATCGGTAGTGAACATCACCTGCGATGGTGCGCTCATAAGCTTCATTGATTTTATCGATTGAGATCACTTCTACATCAGAGACAATATTGTGCTCAGCACAGAAGTCCAACATTTCCTGAGTTTCTTTGATGCCACCTACAAGTGAACCCACTAGACTTTTTCGCCCGAAAATCAGTGAACCTGCATGGATATGTTCCATTTCAGGTGGCACACCCAAAAGAACCATCGTACCATCTGTCTTCAATAGAGAGAGGTAGGAATTGTAATCATGTTGACCTGAAACTGTGTCAATAATCAAATTGAAAGAGCTTGCCATCTTTTTCATATTCTCAGGATCTGTAGTCAGCTCGAAATGATGAGCTCCGAGGGCATCGGCATCCTTGGCTTTTTCAGGAGATCTGCTTAGCATGGTCACTTCTGCTCCCATTGCCGCAGCAATCTTCACTGCCATGTGACCTAGTCCTCCCAATCCTACCACAGCAACTTTATCGCCTGCTTTTACATTCCAATGCTTCAAAGGTGAATAGGTCGTAATCCCAGCACAAAGCAAAGGAGCTACAGCTTCAAGTGGTAACTTATCTGATACGCTTAATACAAACTTTTCAGTTACCACGATATGAGTGGAGTATCCCCCATAGGTGATAGTTTTCTTATCCTGAAGGAATGCATTATATGTCTGAGAGTTACCGTTTTCACAGTATTGCTCCAAGTCTTCTGCGCAATTATTACAATGTCCACATGAATCCACAAAACATCCAACACCTACCGTGTCGCCTACTTTATGTTTGGTGACATCAGAACCCACTGAAGATACTTTGCCAACGATCTCGTGACCTGGAACTACTGGATACATGGTGCCGCCCCATTCGTTTCGGGCAGTGTGAATGTCTGAGTGACATACTCCGCAATATAATATTTCGATTTCTACATCTGTTGGGCCTGGAGTACGTCTTTCTAGATCAAAAGGTGCAAGTGGTTGATCAGCTTTCTGCGCTGCATATGATTTTACTTGTGTCATTATAATGATTGGTTAATAGTTTTCTTATGAGCTCACAACAAGTTGCTGAGGAATTAAGTTTTAGCAGACCTGAATACTGGGGGGGAAATCAAAAAAAAATCCTGCGGTTTGAGTCCGCCGAATTGATGTTCAAGTATTTAAAACGAGGCTATCTTATACCTTTCGCAGCATCCTGATCCAAAAACCAGATCAATTCACCATGTGATGGCTGCACCAAGTTTGCTGGATATAGCGCAAAGTCCTTGTCCTTTTTGATGATTTCCTGCACTTTTTCCGCTTTACCAGCTCCAGTTACTAAGAAGGCAACTGCTTTGGCATTATTGACAATTTTACCAGTGATGGTTACCCGCTTTTGTCCTGAGTCTGGGTGTGTAGCTACGACACAGTTTTCTGGAGAATCCCAAAGTGAAATAGAATCAGGGAAAATAGAAACAGTGTGTCCATCATCACCCATTCCTAGCATGACTAGGTCAAACTGAGGAATATCATTCAATTTTGGAAGCTCTTTGTCCAAAACTTGACTGTACCGAACGGCTTCACTTTCTGGGTCATTTTCTCCCAAAACTCGATGAATATTTGCCGTAGGAATCTCAATCTTCGATAGCAAGTGATCCACAGTCATCTTGTAATTGCTTTCAGAGTCGTCGGGTGCTACGCAGCGTTCATCTCCCCAGTAGAAGTTGATTTTTGACCAGTCGATTTCACTTCCAAAATGAGCTGCTAAATAATCGAAAATAATCTTGGGCGTGCTACCTCCGGAAAGTGCGATGTGGATGGTTTGATCGCTCTTTGCTAAGTCTCTGAAGTATTCAGAAAACTCCTTAGCAACTTGCTCTTTGGTATCGTAAATATTTAGTGTCATTGGTCTAGTAGATTTATGAAATCCCTAAATATGCATGATTTGGGACTTTACTATAATGGTTTGAATTACTATTTCGCTCTTTCAGAGCTTTGAGATAGTTAATTTATCATTTACCCAGCCCTTCAGGCTGGGCTATGTTATCGCAGGCTTTCAGCCCTTTTTTTCGAAAGGTTTATCATAAACTGCGTTCTCTGCGTAATCCTCTGTGCCCTTTGCGGTTTAAAACTTATAGAATACAGAACCCTGTTTCGTCAGTCAGACGATTTCCTGGGTTTCTCCAGCCAAAATGACCTTCGAACATGTCATCAGAATTTCTTGGCCCCCAAGTTCCAGCTGCATAGCCGTAAGTAGGGACATCTTCATTTTCCCAATACTTTAAGATTGGATCCACAAATCTCCAAGCAGCTTCCACTTCATCTGCTCTTGCGTAAAGAGTCGCATCTCCTTGCATAGCGTCCAAAAGCAGTCTTTCGTAAGCATCCATTATCTCGGCTGAGTCGAGGTCAGAATAGTAGAAATCCATATTGGCTTGCTCAACATTAAAGCCTAATCCTGGCACCTTCACACCAAATTTGATTAAAATACCTTCGTCTGGCTGAATACGGATGATAAGCTTGTTGTCTTTTTTATAGACATCCTGACTTTTGAATACTTCGTGCGCCGGAGACTTAAAGTGAATCACTACTTCTGTGACCTTAGTAGGCATATATTTGGCAGTGCGGACGTAGAAAGGGACATCTTTCCAGCGCCAATTGTCAACGAAAAACTTAACCGCAGCAAAGGTTTCTGTTTTGGAATCCGGATTAACACCTTCTTCCTCCCGATATCCCTTTACCTTTTTGCCATTGATGGTTGAGGCCACATATTGGCCTTTCATTGTATGATTAGCAAGTTCTTCATCACTAGTCATTACTCGTAGCGATTTCAGCGCTTTTACCTTTTCATCACGGATTTCCTCTGCACTAGAATTGATCGGTGGCTCCATTACGATGAGCGAAACGACCTGAAGTAAATGACTTTGGAACATATCTCGGAGTGCACCAGACTTGTCATAGTATCCACCACGTTTTTCCACACCTACAGTTTCTGCATTGGTGATTTCCACATGATGGATGTATCGGCGATTCCAGGTCGGTTCGAAAATCGAATTAGAAAAGCGCGTTACAAGTAGGTTCTGAACCGTTTCTTTACCCAAATAGTGATCAATTCTATAAACCTGAGGTTCTTTGAAGTATTTGTGCAAGCCTTCGTTAAGCTCTTTTGCAGTAGCCAAGCTATAGCCAAAAGGTTTCTCCACAATGATGCGTTTCCAACCCTTTTCTTCCTGAGTCAATCCTGCTTCGCAAAGGTTCTTAGCGATTACTTCATATAGACTAGGAGGTGTAGAGAGATAGAAAATATAATTTTCCTCACAGCCCTTCTCTTCATTTAGCTGGTAAATTCTATTGGCCAAGCCAGAGTACTTGCTGTCATAATCATCGCCCAAGTCCTCATAAAACATTTTTTCAGCAAAAGCAGCTATAAAGTCTTTGCCTTCTTTGCTGATTTTATCCTTCAAAAACTCGCTCTCCTGAACTACCTTTTGACGGAATTCCTCATTTGACATTGCACTTCTGCTAGCTCCCAAAACCACAAAATTTTCGGGAAGATGCTTTCCTTTGTACAGGTTATATATTGCCGGAACCAGTTTTCTGGCAGTCAAATCACCTGACGCACCAAAAATTATTAGCATCTGGTTTTGTGTTTTTTTCATCAGTTTGGGCGTATTTTTATATTTTTTGTATCAAAACCCGACTTTGGGCGATCACAAATTTATCAATCTTACTAGAAAGCCAACCTTCAATCCATTAATTTTGGACTCAAGAGACGCAAAAATAACCCATATTTATTTCTAACCTTGCAAGCGGTAAGGCATAGAAGCAGATTTGAAAAATAACACTAAGAAACGATGGAGTACACAAATTATGATTTTGGATTAGTTGGCCTTGGGGTAATGGGGCGAAATTTTATTTTGAATGTCGCCGACAATAATTTCAAAGCTTTTGGCTACGATCTGGATCAGGAGAAAGTTGATGCATTGAAAGAAGAGGGTGGAAATCTAGAAAAGGTAAGTGCATCCACTGATATTAAGACTTTTGTGCAAGCCTTGACTTCTCCAAGAAAAATCATGCTTCTAGTGCCTGCGGGGAAGATTGTTGATCAGGCAATTGAAAGTCTTTTGCCACTTCTGGACAAAGGAGATATCATAATAGATGGAGGAAATTCATTTTTCACCGACACGGATAGAAGAGAAGCTTATTTGAAAGAAAAAGGAATTCACTTCTTCGGTTCTGGAGTTTCTGGTGGAGCAGAGGGCGCGAGAAAAGGCCCGAGCATCATGCCAGGTGGGGACAAAGAAGCTTATGAGTATGTAAAGCCAATTTTTGAAGCCGTATCTGCAAAATATAAAGGCGAACCATGCGTGGCTTACCTTGGCCCAAAATCAGCTGGTAACTATGTAAAAATGGTGCACAACGGCATTGAATACGCCATGATGCAGCTGACTTCTGAGATTTACGATTTGTTGAAGAAATCCTGTGACCTATCCAATGAAGAACTTCACCAAGTTTACGATACTTGGAACAAAGGCCGTTTGCAATCATTTCTGGTAGAAATCACTGCTGAGATTTTCACCCAAAAGGATGACTTGACATCAGCTGATTTGGTGGACGTGATTCTTGACAAAGCCAAGCAAAAAGGAACAGGTAAATGGACTTCTCAGAATGCGATGGATCTAGGTATTCCGGTTCCAACAATTGATATGGCTGTAAGTATGCGTGAGATTTCTGCGCTGAAAGACGAGCGTGTGCAAGCGGACGAATTGTATTCTCGACCTGAAGTGGCTCATATCGCTAAAGAAGAGTTGATCGCTCAAGCAGAGCAAGCATTATACTTCTCTTTCATCATAGCTTACTCCCAAGGGTTGCATCAGCTGATGTACGCTTCCAAAGAATACGGTTACGATCTAGACATGTCTACGATTGCTAAGATCTGGAGAGCTGGTTGTATTATCCGTGCGGGATTGTTGGCGGATATCGCGGAAGCGTATACTGCGGATAGTTCCATTCCGAACTTGCTACTGTCTCCATCTTTCGTACCTAAAGTTCAAGGCACTTTGCCAGCAGTTCGTGAGGTAGTTGCTTTTGCTGCAAAAAATGGAATTCCTGTTCCGGGACTTTCCTCTGCGTTGAGTTACTTCGATGCTTACACTTCAACTAAACTACCACTTAATCTAATCCAAGCGCAGCGTGACCACTTCGGTTCGCATACCTACGAGCGTACTGATCGTGAGGGGATTTTCCATACGGAATGGGGGAAACAATAGTTAACAGTCTTCAGTAACACAAAAGCTCTCGAATAATATTGGCGAGCTTTTGTGTTAAATATATATGCGAATCCAGCTTCTGGAGAAGCAGGACAACTGTAACAAAATTCCACCTTGTGCTCTCTGCGATCCCGATAGCCATCGGGACTCCGCCTTCTCCGCGGTTAAAACATTAAAAAAACCTCCCGATCACTCAGGAGGTTTTTGCATTTATATACCGGACTATAATACTTAATAAATCACTTTTACCATGCTCTGGATGACAGAAGCCATACGGATGGATTCGAAGATTCTTTCTTCACTAGTTCCCAATTCGATCAGGTGATTCTCGTGAGAAGCTACGCACATCTGGCAGCCATTTACAGCAGACACTGCGGTAGAGATCAATTCGAAGAACTCTTTACCCAACACAGGATTCATCATGATGTTCATGCGAAGCCTGGCAGGGATTTGACTGTACTTTTCCTTTTCCACGAAGTGGCGGAATCTATACAATACATTATTGCTGCTTAGCAAAGAAGCACACGCTACAGCTTCTCCAATTTCGGAAATAGTAGCTTGGTTTTCCTCAGCCAATTTTCTAAAAAATAGCTGAAGTGGGTTGTTTGCCGCGTTAGCGGCAAGTGCCAAGCCCATCAAAGCAACTTCCTTTTGGTTTAGCTTATCTCCTTTGAGGATAGTCTTGAAATTGAGTTTCAAATCTTTCACATATCTGGAATCAGCATCGCCCAGATTTCTCAAAGATTCGTTGGTAAATTCTTCATTCAGCCCTACTACTTCCAAAAGCTCGGCTACTGATTGATTTACATTTAATACTTCCATGGTGTAAGATTTAGGTTTGAAACGAGCAAAGGAGATCCTGAGACCTCCTTTGCTGTTAATAGATTTGAGGTCTGATTTAGTTCAGGTTCAAAGTTTCTTCACCTTTTTCCCAGTTGCATGGGCAAAGCTCGTCAGTCTGAAGCGCATCAAGCACTCTCAATACTTCTTCTACATTTCTACCTACAGAAAGATCGTAAGCAGATACCCAACGAACGATTCCTTGAGGATCAATGATGAAAGTAGCTCTGTAAGCAATTTTCTCAGTTGCTTCCAGGATACCAAGTTCTTCTGCAAGAGACTTAGAAGTATCAGCTAGCATAGGGAATTTAAGGTCACGAAGATCTTCGTGGTTGTTTCTCCAAGCCAAGTGAACGAATTCAGAATCAGTAGAAGCACCTACCAATACAGTATCTCTGTCTGCAAATTCACCTGCATTCTTGTTGAATTCAGCGATTTCGGTTGGACATACAAAAGTAAAATCCTTTGGCCACCAGAACATCACCATCCATTTGCCATCGGCAGTGTGGATATCGTTGCTGATTGTCTTGAATTCTTGTCCTTTTTCTCTTGATACTACTGCGGTTTTTTCGAAGGCTGGGAATTCGGCTCCCAAGCCTAATATGCGATTGCTCATATGATATATGTTTTTAGTTTTCAAAATTGTTACACAAAGTTGTCTCACATTTTCTCATAAATCAAATTAATATTTCTTATCTATTCATAACTTTAGATTATATGACAATAGCCCAGCTAGAGTATATCGTAGCCTTGGATAACTTCAGGCATTTTGTAACTGCAGCAGATAGCTGCAATGTATCTCAGCCAAACCTCACTACGCAGGTGAAAAAGTTGGAGGAAGAGATTGGGGTCAAAATTTTCGATCGTGATACAAAACCTCTTCAGCCGACAATTGCAGGTAATTTGATCCTCCTAAAGGCTAGAAAAATTCTTAAGGAAATCTCAGAATTAAGGGAATTTGTGCTCACTGAGAAGGAATCCTTACAAGGGGAATTTACCCTAGGCGTGATACCTACTATTTCTCCCTATTTACTGCCGCTATTTTTACCTGAGTTTGTGAAGTCAAATCCACAAACCAAATTGATTATTCGGGAAATGCAGACCGCTGAAATCATTCTTGAATTACAGCGAGGCACCTTGGATGTCGGTTTGCTTGCAACTCCTTTGGAGGAAAAAACTATCCGAGAGATGCCACTTTTCTACGAGCCATTTCTCTTATATCTTCCCCAAGAACATCCTTTTCTCAAGAGAAACCACATCATCCCTGCCATGCTGGATCCAAATCAAATCCTGGTATTGGACGAAGGTCACTGCTTTCGCGATCAGATCCTTTCTATTTGCAACAGCAAGGCTTCCAAAAACAACTTTGGATTTGAATTTAAAAGTGGCTCCATCGAGTCTCTCATGCGATTGGTAGACAAGGGTGTGGGCTATACACTCGTGCCCGAAATGGCAGTTTTGGATAAAAAAGAATCTGGCTTGATAAGAAGGTTTGATGCGCCAGAACCAGTTAGAGAAATAAGTCTGGTGGTAGCCAAAAACTTCACCAAAAACGTGTTGATTCATGCGATCCGCAAATCTATTCTGCTTTCAATACCAGAGCGATTTCAGAAAGAAGATCAGTACAAGTTGATTACTTGGAAGTAGGACCTCCGAAATGAAGCTTTATAATTATTCTAATTCTCAACCGACTTTTAGGCGAAGTTCACCATGTCTTTTCACCACTTTCAACTCGAAGTGTTGATTGATGAAAGCCTTGCAGTGATTTTCTGCCCATTCGGCACGTGACTCGGTATCAAAAAGTAAAGTCATTCTCAGCATGGTTTTTACATACTGCTCGTAAATACCCAATTCGCTGACATAGGCAAGAAATGCTGCCGACCAATCCTCTTGAAATTTTTCTAAGTGTGTTCTTCCATCAAAAAGCATTTCCAGCTGATTATCACCGTGCTTGTAGCGATAGATACCACTAAGTTGGCGATAGATTAGGCGAGCACGATCTCGGGGAAACTCAAACGTATCAAGAATCTGCTCGTAGGTTGTATCCATGAGTTGAAGCGGATTATACAGAGAAGTATAGGATCGCTTCAATTCAAAAATCATTCGATCAATTAGCTCCTCTTCCAGCACAGACTGCGCCTGACGAAGGATATAATTTTTGTCTAATGGAAAGAGTTTTTGAATCATTGCTGCGCAAAAGTAATAAATTATCTTTTTAGGATGGGTTTAAATAGCAATTTATATGTTAAATATTGAGCCAAAAAATTAACGCTATTCAGTGAAAGTCACCATGTTCAGTAGTTTTCTCACGTCCAATGGCAAGCCAAATCGGTAATCCCATTTTTTAAATCTTTACTTTTGCGCCCTTGTAAGAACACGACCATGGAAAAGGAAACAAAATCTGTAAACCCAGTGAAAATCACCCCCGAACAAATTGAACAATGCATTGCCGTTCTGGAGGGTTTGAATGCTGATACAGACCAGATTTTTGATATTCCAACCGAGAATAGACTTGCGCTACTGATGGCTGCGGGACAATTTTCCCGACCAAGCAAAGAGGAACTTGCTGAGCGTAAAAAGGGTGCGAAAAAGATTCATCGAAAGAAGATTGCTGACAAAGACAAAACGGCTCGTAAGACTACAGGCATTCGTTCTGCGCGTGAAGCCTCGATTTTCATTGCTCCAAGCATGCTGGCATTGACAGGCAAGGAATCCGACGAGGCCATCCTGCTCGAATCTCCTCGTGAGTGCTACGTCTGCAAGAATTCCTTTGACAGACTTCATCATTTCTACGACACCATGTGTACGAATTGTGGTGATTTCAATTACGCCAAGCGTTTCCAGACCGCCGATCTAGAAGGTCAAGTGGCTTTGGTGACAGGCTCTAGGTTGAAAATCGGTTACCATATCACCTTGATGATGCTACGTGCAGGAGCGACGGTGATTGCCACTACCAGATTTCCTATAGATTCTGCATTACGCTACGCCAAAGAACCTGATTTTAAAGAATGGGGAGATCGTCTTCATATTCATGGTTTGGATTTGAGACATATACCTAGTGTTGAGATTTTTTGTAATTACATCGAGCAGCAATACGATCGACTAGATGTGCTGATCAACAATGCTGCGCAAACAGTGCGCAGACCAAGTGGTTTTTATCAGCACTTGATGGAAAATGAATCCTTGGCTTGGACGGATCTTACTCCAGCTTCGCAAAAATTGCTAGCAGACCATCATGCCTGCTTGCAAGAAATACGAATTCTGAGTCAGGAATTTGCCGAAGGCGAAAACAAAAATCTACCTGTATCCTGGCATGGGAAACAGCTTGGAATCGGTCTTACTTCTTCTGCTCAATTGACACAAATTCCCTATAGCATCGATGATTCTTTGAGTTCGGAGGAGATTTTTCCTATCGGCAAACTCGATGCAGATCTTCAGCAAGTGGATCTAAGAAAGACAAACAGCTGGAGACTGAAGCTTGGTGAAATCCACACCAATGAAATGCTGGAAGTTCAGTTGGTGAATTCTGTTGCTCCTTTTGTGCTGTGTAACCGTCTCGTGAATATCATGAAGAAGGATAATACGGGCAAAAAACATATCATCAATGTGTCTGCCATGGAAGGTAAATTCCATCAGTTTCACAAGGAAGCCCGCCATCCACATACCAATATGGCTAAGGCTGCATTGAATATGATGACACTTACTTCGGCTGCGGAATTGCCAAAATTCGGGATTTATACCAATGCCGTTGACACAGGCTGGGTGACGGATGAGGATCCTGCGGAACTGGCTAAGCGCAAGCAGGATTTACATGACTTCCAACCTCCATTGGATATCGTCGATGGGGCAGCACGAGTAATGGATCCGCTATTTGATGGGATCAATACAGGCAAGCATTGGAATGGGAAATTTCTTAAGGATTATAAGCCAACGAGCTGGTAAAAAGTTGCTCGCGGCGACGCAACGACGCAGCGTTGAATTTGAAAACTGGATTTCTGAAAATAAAAAATATCATTAACCTCTTACGTCTCACTTTTCACTTAAAGTTAATTCACCCGTTCTTTAATCCAATTCAAAACAACCTCCATTGCTAGAGGAGAAAAAGTCTGCTCAATCGTCCCATATTCACTTGGTGCGCCGGTTTGGGCTTCTTGGAATAAGTGATTCAAACCTGGTAATTCCACTGTAGTAATGTCTTTATTTCCGCCTTTTTCCAGCGCGGCTTTTATTGCTCCTAGATTTTCCTTTGGCGGCACTTGCAAATCCTTTTCCCCATTGATTGCCAATACCGGAGAAGTGACTTTTTCCAATGCTGGAACCGGATCATATTTGATGAAATACTCCATCCATGGGCTTGTCAGCTGATCTATTTGGGCTTTTACAAATTCTTCCTCACTCATTCCACCAGGGATATTTTCTGCAGGTATTTGGCGGAAAACCTGAGTCATATATGCCGACATTTCGGTTTTTAAGTCTTCTGAACTTTGGTCTTTGACCATGATCTCAAATGCCTTTCTGCTGATCATGTCGTTTTCTGCCAGTTGATTTGGACTCATTCCGGAGGCTTTCCCAATCAGAGCTTGCTGCGCCAAAAGCAATTGGTCACCCCGAATTCCTGTGCCGGCAAGAAGTACAAGGAAGTCAACATCCTCACTTTGATTTGCCACCATAGGTGCAATCAGCCCACCTTCACTATGACCAATCAATCCTATATGACTGTGATCTATTTCAGTTCTTGTTTTCAGATATTTAACCGCAGCAGCTACATCAGTAGCAAAGTCTGCGCTTGTTGCCGTACTGAAATCACCTTGGGATGCCGCAGTTCCGCGATCATCAAAGCGTAATACTGCAATCCCATTTTTGGTCAAATAATCCGACAATACCAGAAAAGGCTTATGTCCCATTAATTCTTCGTCACGGTTTTGAGGACCAGATCCAGAGATCAAGACTACCGCAGGGAAATTGCCGGATGCCTGAGGTAAAGTAAGTGTCCCGGCAAGTGTGATTCCTGCTTGCTCATTGTCAAAAGTTACATTCTCAGCCTCATAAGGATAAGGCTTTACAGGCTCCTGAGGTCTTTTCGTTTCTTGCTTTTTAATTTCCTCACGCGAAAGATTCATTGGAAAAGACTGCCCAGCTTGCGTGAAAACACCGATAACCACCTGGTCATCGCCGAGGCTTCCTTCGTATTTGATATTGGCGTTGGAGATGGCGATCATCAAAGTGCCATTCTCGAAACTGGTGGAGGAGACAGGAATTCCAAAAGCCCCTTGATCAGGACTATCCATGGTAGAACTGAAGCCACTTGCTGTTTTCGAAATATTAAAGACTAGTCTCAATTGCACGCCCTGCACCTTCAGGACACCGTTCCATTGGCCGGTGATCTCTTGAGCAAAACTGGAAATCGAGAATACAACACTGAGTAGCACTAAGAAAAAAGCCTTCATAGTTAAAATTGGTTAGCTGGTAGCAATTGAAATTCTCTAATAGGAATTCAAAAGGGAAATTAAGGAAATTTCTGTAGTCTGTAGTTTACGATATGAATCACACAAAGAAGAATGCTGCTGTAAGCTTAATCTTTTATTGCCACAGCAATTCTAATTTCCTATTTTTCCAGAATACAATTTCGATAATCCCACTTAACCCAAAATAATTGCTTACACTTTTCAGTTTCTTAGCTTTCACAGGCTTTGTAGCGATCTATTCTACGTGGATGCTTCGCAAACAAAACCTTCAAACCCAAGACGGTTATTTCCTAGGAGGTCGCAGCTTGACAGGCGTGGTCATCGCCGGATCTATGCTGCTAACCAATATTTCCACTGAGCACCTCGTAGGCATGAACGGTTCGGCTTATAAAAACGGGGCAATTATTATTGCTTGGGAAGTCACTTCCGCCATCGCTTTGGTGATCGGCGCACTGTATTTCATACCGAAATACCTGAGAATGGGACTCACTACCATTCCTGAGTTTTTGGAGAAAAGGTTTGATAAAATGACCCAGGCCCTGATTTCCCTGCTACTTATCATATCATTTGTGGTGACACTTTTACCTATTGTGCTTTATACTGGTGCGATAAATATTGAATCTATTTTCGGGATTTCAGAAACGCTAGGGATTACACAGTCAGAAGGAATTTGGCTCACGGTCGTCGTGGTGGGCGTAATCGGAGCTGTTTACGCTATTTTTGGAGGGCTGAAAATGGTCGCTTATACAGACACCATTAATGGTTTTGGATTGCTGATTGCGGGATTGTTGGTTCCCATTTTTGCGCTTTGGGATATCGGAGATGGGAATGTGATCGATGGCTTAGTGAAGGTGTTTAACAACGCACCAGAGAAATTCAATGTGATCAGTAAGGAACCTTCGATTGGTCCTGGATCGAGAGATTCTATTTTACCTTTTGAAGTGCTCTTCACAGGCTTGATCATTAACCAATTGTACTTCTGGACTATGCACCAATCCATCGTTCAGCGAGCACTTGGAGCGGTGAGTTTAAAAGAAGCTCAAAAGGGATTATTGTTCACAGGGATTTTGAAAATCCTGATTCCATTAGTGATTGTCCTTCCAGGAATTATCGGTTTTTACTATTTCGGTGATACGCTTTTTGATTCTCAGGACAGTGTATATCCAGAATTGGTCAAGCGTGTACTTCCGTCATGGATGACAGGATTCTTTGTAGCTGTAATTATGGGAGCGATTTTGAGCACGTTCAATAGTGCTCTGAATAGTGCGGCAACGATTTTCAGTCTGGATATTTTCAAAGTCTATATCAAGAAAGCAGCTAAAGAAGTTCAGCTCGTTCGAGTAGGAAAGTGGGTTTCAGCTATTTTGGCGATCGTCTCTATACTGGTTGCGCCATTTGTTGCAAATGCGCCAGCGGGACTTTATCAGCTTTTGCAGCAGCTCAACGGGATCTTCTTTATCCCTATGGCAACGGTGATCATTGCTGGATTCTTTTTCCCAAAAGTATCTGCCGCAGGTGCCAAAGCAGGATTGATTTTCGGATTAGCTTTCTACATTCTTATGGATTTGGTGCTGAAAGTCAACATCCATTTTGTTCACATTTGGGGCATCGAATTTATCCTCAATCTGATCGTGATGCATCTGGTGTCAGCAAAATATCCAGTAGCAATCCCATTTGTAATGGAAGATTCAGGTAAGTTGAGTATTGTCCCTTGGAAATATGCCAAAACTTTGGGCTGGGTTTTGATTGCAATCACAGTAATTATTTATGTAATTTTAGGTACAATCGCTTAATACTATGGAGACTACAGAAAAGGAATTCAGAAATTATAATCACGTCGACATTAAGGCTGCCGTGAAGCAGCATTACAGAAAAATGCGCCTGTATCAAACTTATGATTATGTGCAGAAGATGAAGGCTAAATACCTCACGTTTGACAAGCCGATGAGTCTTTGGGATGCGATGGAAAAGCTCAACGCGCTAATCGATGTGAGTGATCCTGATCTTGATTTGCCAAATGTGCAGCATCTGATCCAATCTGCTGAAGCGTTACGTGCTGACAATCGCCCTGACTGGATGCAGTTGGTCGGCTTGATCCATGATTTGGGAAAAGTGATGTATCTCTGGGGATCTGATGAAGATGGCACGAGCCAAGACGAGCAATGGGGATTAGTCGGTGATGTGTTTGTCGTAGGGGCAAAACTCCCTGATACCTGCGTTTACTCCGAGTTCAATGAGCTGAATCCTGACATGAAAGATCCTCGATATAATACAGAGTTGGGAGTTTATGAAAAAGGCTGTGGACTGGACAATTTGCAACTAGCTTGGGGACATGATGAGTATTTCTACCAAGTCTTGAAAAATCATTCTGAAAATACGATTCCAGAAGCGGGAATGGTGATGGTACGCTATCACTCTTTTTATCCTTGGCACAATGGTGGAAGTTATTCACAGTTTGAAGCTCCCCAAGACGCACAATACAAGGAATGGATTTTGGATTTCAATCAATATGACTTGTATACCAAGTCTCCAAAAATCTATGATCTGGATGATGTGAAGGGTTATTATTTACCGATTGCTGAGAAGTACTTGGGAAAAGGGCCAATTAATTGGTAATCCTCACTCTTCTAACTAGTTACCACTTATTTTTCGATAAAATTTAATACCTTCAGGAAGTTTTTAGTCGCATTCGAAGCTCGAATTTTTGAATGGCATTTATATTCAATGCCTGATATATGCGAAACAAAGACTTCCAGAAGGGAGTCATTCTAATCTAGTTTTTGAGCTTGGAGCATGCGATTAATTTTATTAATCAATTCACACAAATTTTTAATTTTTATGTCAACTACTCAAAATTCAAACAACGATTGGAAAGGCGGATTCGAAGGAACAAATAAAGCTTTTTCTTATCCAGACCCAGATCTCTCCTCTCTTCCATTGCTGGGCAATATGGACAACATCGACAAACTTCAACGGCAGCAAGATGTATTATGGCCTGAATTCAGCTGGGAAACTCAAAAAGGAATGCCGGATCCCAAGCGATGTTTTCAAATGTTTGCTCCAGACATTTCCCGTCTTGGTTATAATGATGAAGGACGGGTTTATTCGATCATTTGTCCACAGCAGGGACTCTGGATAAATGATATCGGTTGCTTAAATGTGGAAGTAACAGTAACCGGCCAACGGGGATGGGCAAATGAAGACACCAGAGAAATGGCTGCTGACATGTCCGTAGTAGGAAAAATCTGGTTTAGTCCAAGTGCTACACAAAAACCCTTTGTAAAACTACTCTGGAAGATGTTTAAAGATAGCGGGTTGCCTTTTCCTTTCAATAAGGCAAATGCCATTATAGTCAACACGTATGATCCGGGCAACCCAAATCAAAAGGATTTCCCTCTTCGCAAAGGTGTCACCCAAAGTTTTGAAAGTCCAAAATTTGCTGACCATAGCGATGTGGCTTGGACAGTATCAAATGTGGAAGTAGAGATAGGTCAGATCAACTCAACAGGGAATTCTGATGTGGATTATTTTAACCAGCTCGTCATGAAACTTTTTAATTTAGGAGCTGGGAATATGTTACAATCAGGAAATATCCTTACCTGGAACGTTTGGTTCACTGAGCCGTCCGTAGTGGATCAAGAGGAGTGGCAGCGTCATGCAGATAAATGGAGAGATTCCATAGATGCAGATCATGGCTCCCCTGATGGCCCAGGTACCACGGCTAAGTATTTTGACGGAACACCATTTCATCCAGTCGAGGAACTAATGGAAAAAGTAATTGAAGAGATTATTTCGCATATAGTAAGCAATGCTAAATTGAAATTCGAATAATACCAAAAGCCCCGAATTCCTGTTTATTGAGAGATTCGGGGCTTTTTTTGTCTACTGATTTTCAAACTTCTTCACCGCCTCCACTTGGAGTTTGATCATCTCTAATTGTTCTTGAGTTTTTTCTTTGATTTGGGAGAGCTCCCCGACTTGATTGCTTAGTCCTTGGGAGCGTTTTATCTCGGTTTGAACCAAGCCCTCCATTTCGCGCAGACGTCTAACTTGAATCCTATCTTGGCGAATATATTCCCGAAACAATAGGTAATGAAGCAGTGCAATACTGCCTAAAACCAATAGCGCTAAAATGCCTAGTAAGTGATTTTCAAAAATGGATAGAACCATTAAAAGATGAAAAGGTGAAGCTTTTCAAAACTAGGTAATCTAATAGGCTGAGATAATACGGCAAATGGACTATTTGACCTCCTTCATAGCCACTACTTATTCGCCGATCGAGTTATTTCTTCGGCATTAAAAGTGTTACTGTAGTGCCTTTCCCCGCTTGAGATAGTACCTCTAGTTTTCCGCCAAGTTCTTCAGCACGTTTACGCATATTGTACAATCCATTTCCAGCTTTGATTTCTGACTCGTCAAATCCAGTTCCATCATCTTTTATGGTGATTTGGAGAAGGTTATCAACTTGTGAGACGCTTACGAGTATCTGACTTGGATAGGCATATTTGAGCGAATTTTGAATTGCTTCTTGCACTATTCTATAGATTTGGATCCCCTCGGATGAGACCAGGTGGAAGTTTGGATCCAAGCTTTTATCCACTTCAAATTCAAAGTTGATACCAAGCGTAGAAATTCCGGCTCGCTGTAGGTAATCCGAAATTCTAGCTGAGAGTTGCTCCCATGTGATATGCCCGGAGTTCATTGCCCAGATCGTGTCCCGAAGCTCTGTTATGGTTTGCTTCGTGAAATTCGCGATGGAATCATATCGATGTGTGAGTTTGTCCTTGATCGGATCAAAATATTTGAGGTTTTCTATCGCTGAGATGATAAAAGTGAGTTGAGCCCCGATATTGTCATGAAGGTCTCGTGAAATAAGCATGCGTTGCTCCTGCAGTTTATTCTGAGTTTCTATTTGTCCCAAAGCTACTTTTAACTTTCCTGCTTGTTTAAGTTGGCGGTTTTTTAGCTTTTGCTGGCTGTAAAGCAAATATCCTACGACACCCAAAACTAGAGCTAGAACCAGAGAACCATAGAGCTGAAAATTCTTATTTCGAAGCTCGAGCTGTTGACGGGAGATGGCAGCATCCTTTTGCTCAGATTGGTAACGAGCCTCCAGATCAGAGGTGAGTTGCTGGATTTCCTGCTCAGTCAACTTCTTGTTCAAATCAGAATAGGCTTCTGTGTAGTAAGCTGAGCTGTCAGGCATTCCCAGTGCTGCATAGACTGGAGACATCAATAAGTACATCGATGCCAGGTCATTTTCGGCATTTTGAGCTTTGAAGTGGGTTATGGCACTTAAGTAATATTCTCTGGATTTTGGATAATCCTTCAGGTCATGATATGATTTAGCGAGGTTCGACTCCACAAGAGCATAATCATAATCAGCACCCACCTTATCTGCGAGTAGAAGCCCCTTTTCAGCAATTGAAATAGCGAGTTCACTTTTACCTTGCGCATTGTATAGCGTAGCAAGATTATTATAGGTAGTCGAAGAATTGTAGTCGTCCTCTTCTTCCTGAAAAATCCGAAGGGCATCCAAATAGGTTTTTTCTGCGTTTTCGAATTCTTTGAGGTTTTTATAAATGTTGCCAATATTGATCAGGGTAAGAGCCAAGTTGTATTCATCATCCTGAGCCTTTCTGTATTCTGCGACCTCCTGCAGTATTTCCAAAGCTTTTGGATAATTCCTCATTTCCAAATGAATCACCCCTATGTTATTTCTTATGAAATCAGCATTGCGGTCATTGCCTGAGCGTTCAAAAAAATTGAGTGCCTTGAGGTAGTTTGCCATCGCGGAATCGGATTGAAAATCCCGCTGATAGACTGAGCCAAGGTTTGTTATAGTGCCGTAGATTTTGGTTGAATCTCCAGTTTGATATCTTAAAATTAGTGCCTCTTGGTAGTTTTTTCTTGCTTCTATTAGCTCACCCTTTTCCATATAGGCATACCCCAAGTCGCTATATGCCTGGCCCAACATAGCTGGATCGTCAAGTGATTTGGCTATTTCAATATTTTCCTTTCCATACAGTATAGCTGTATCCTGAGAAACTGGAACATAATACCACGTCAGTTCTGAAAGAATAAGGGAACGAGCCTTGGCTGTGGAGGCTTTGGAAAGTTCAGTTTTAAGACTATCGAGCAGTTCGGAGCTGGTCTGTGCAAAAAGCATTTGTGTACATAAAAAGAAGAGACAAATACCTGAGAAACGGCAAAAAGAATGCATAAACAATTGATTTGATGGGAAATAAATCAAAAAATATTTCTCTCGCAAGGTGCTATTAAAAGTGGTTGAAAATATAAAGTGAGCAAGAATACAAAGATTATTTCTCCGAATGCCTATATATATGAATGAGAAAGAGTTAAATATAAAATTTGCTATGGAATTCTAGGATTTGTTGAATCCAAACTATTTCTGAATCTTAGGGTTCTTATAGAAGTAGAAGGAAATAAACCCAAATAACATAGAAATGCTAAATTTCAACCAAAATGAAAATCAACGGATGATCGCTCAGATGATTCGTGATTTTGGCGCCAAGGAGATTACACCGTTTAGAAAAGACTGGGATGACAAGCAGTTTTTTCCATTGGAAGTATTCAAGAAACTCGGCGAATTAGGCCTTATGGGAGTTCTTATTCCTACAGAATATGGTGGCTCCGGATTTGGTTATACAGAGTATGTCACCGCAATTGTAGAGCTATCCAAATTAGATCCTTCTGTGGGTCTATCCATGGCTGCTCACAATTCACTTTGTTCAGGTCATATAATGGCTTTTGGCTCGGAGGAGCAGAAGAAGAAATATTTGCCTAAACTCGCTACCTGCGAGTGGCTTGGAGCTTGGGGATTAACGGAGCCGAATACGGGTTCGGATGCTGGAAATATGCGCACAGTAGCCAAAAAAGAAGGTGATCATTGGATTATCAACGGAGCTAAAAATTTCATCACACATGGGGTTTCTGGTGATGTGGCTGTACTGATCGCCCGAACTGGAGAGATAGGGGACTCACATGGTATGACCGCATTCATTGTAGAACGTGGTACTCCAGGATTTGAAGGAGGTAGAAAAGAGGATAAGCTAGGAATGCGCGCATCTGAAACGGCAGAGATGATTTTCACGGATTGTAAAATTCATGAAAGTCAGGTTTTAGGTGAAGTTGGCGATGGCTTTATCCAGTCTATGAAAGTATTGGATGGAGGTAGAATTTCTATTGCAGCGCTAGGTCAAGGAATCGCCGAAGGAGCTTTGGAGGCTTCCATTGAATATTCGAAAGAACGCCAGCAATTCAACAAGCCTATCAGTTCCTTTCAGGGTATTTCCTTTAAGCTTGCAGATATGGCGACTCAGGTTGAGGCTTCAAGCTTGTTAATTTTTAAAGCTGCTGATCTTAAAAACCGTGGGGAAAAAGTGACTTTGGCAGGAGCTCAAGCCAAATATTTTTCCTCTGAAGTAGCTGTTTCCGTTTCTAATGATGCGGTTCAGATCTTTGGCGGATATGGATTTACAAAGGATTATCCAGTAGAGAAATTCTATCGTGATTCCAAGCTTTGCACCATTGGCGAAGGAACGTCTGAAATTCAGAAAATGGTAATTGCTCGAGAGATATTGAAATAATTTCCAACTTCAGAAAATTCAAAAAGCCTGAGATCTGCGAAGATTTCAGGCTTTTGTGTATGAGTATGAATTTAACCATTCCCAATAATTCTCACGATGTATTATTCTGGGTTTTTCAGCTGAATATGTTTCCTGAAATGCTGCTGGGAACTTCACCTTTGCTTTTGGATTCCATTTAAACTCAAATGGATAAAGCTTACCATCAATTTCTTCGATATAGTCTATTTCCTGACCTCTAGAGGTTCTCCAGAAATATGTCTGTCCATAGAATCCATGATATGCTAGAAGCTTTTGTCTCTCAGAAATTAAGTAATTTTCCCACAGTGCTCCAATATCGCTTCGATTCGAAACTGGAGCATAATTACCTATGATTGCATTTCTTATCCCATTATCAATGAAATATATTTTTCTACTTGAGCTGATTTCGGATCTAAGATTTCTTGAAAAAGGGTTAAGTTTTCTAATGATAAATGCCTTTTCCAGAAGGTCTATATAGTTTGAAACAGTAACTTTATCCGCTTGAACGGTCCTGCTTAATTCATTGAAACTAACTTCTGAGCCTACTTGCCAAGCCAATGCCTGTAATATTTTGTTTAAAAGTTCAGGCTTTCGAATCCCCTGAAAATTCAGTAAATCTTTATACAGATAACTGGTTGCAAGATTAGTTAACACAGGAATTTCATTGCCTTTTTGGGTAACAACTTCTGGATAGGTTCCAAAAACCAAATAGGTATTCAAACTCCCTAGAGCTTCTGGCATTCCCAAAGAATGATTTATTTCCATCCAGCTTAATGGGTACATTTTATACTCCCATTTCCTGCCAGTAAGAGGTTCGTTAATCGAATTTGAAAGTTCTAAAGCAGAAGATCCTGTAACTATTAGTTGGATATCAGTAAAGTTATCCACGATTAATTTTAGGGCAATGCCAATATTTGGGATGCGCTGAGCTTCATCTAGCACAACTACCTTACTTTGCCCTAAGTAAGACTTTAGAAACGAAATACTAGTATCAGTAAGTGAGTTTTGAACACTAGCTTCATCCCCATTTAGATAAAGGAAGCTTGATGAAATACTCTCCGCCAATTTTTTTACAAGCGTAGTTTTACCTACTTGTCTTGGTCCAAGCAATAAAATAACCTTGTTATAGTCTATTTTAGCTTGAAGTACTTCGAATAAAATACGAGAGATATGCATATTCAGTGATCGTAATCACCAAATATACGTATAATTGGTGATTACGATCACTTAAATTACTTTTTTAGCAATAAAATGAGGATTAATTATTTGGAGACAATTTCCAGAATTAATTAGGATCCCGCCACCAAAAACAATCCAGCTGCCAAAGCGGCTCCTACACAAGGTCCCAAAATCGGAACCCAAGCATAGCTCCAATCCGAGCTTCCCTTACCCTTTATAGGCAAAATCTGGTGCATCAATCTTGGTCCGAAATCACGGGCTGGGTTAATCGCATAACCTGTAGTTCCTCCTAATGAAAGACCTATTACCCAGACAAGAAATGCCACTGGAATTGCTCCTAAAGAGCCCATACCAATAGGAGTTTTGTTGCCGTCTCCGATTTCAACACCATCATTGTAAAGTATGACTAATAACAAGACGAACGTTCCTATTACTTCAGAAAGGAAGTTCAATGGAAGGTTTCTGATTGCTGGGCTAGTACCAAATGGAGCTGCTTTCAATCCGGCATCATCTGTAGCATCGTAGTGATCCTTGTAGATCAGCCAAGCTATTCCAACTCCTATCATTGCTCCTAAAACCTGCGCAATAATATATCCTGGTGCTAAAGCCCAGTCAAACTGCTCTGTCAAAGCTAATCCCAACGTAACAGCTGGATTCAAATGTGCGCCGCTATATGGGCCAGCGACCACTACTCCGACAAAAACAGCCAAAGCCCAAGCGGTACTGATTTCCATGATTCCTCCGCCATAACCCTTGGTTTTTGACAAAAGCATATTGGCGACAACTCCCGATCCCAATAATATTAACAAGCCTGTTCCTATTAATTCTGCTAGATATATATTCATTATTCTACCCAGTTTTTAGAGCGCTCTACCGCTTTGTGCCAAAAATGTATCAGTTTTTCTCGTTCTCCTTTTTCCATTTTTGGGGTAAAGCTCTTATCAGCATTCCAAAGTGAGTTGATCTCTTCCTGATCTTTCCAAAAACCTACAGCTAGTCCTGCTAAAAATGCGGCTCCAATAGCAGTGGTTTCAATAATCTCAGGTCGCTTGATTTCACAATCGAGTAAGTTTGCCTGAAACTGCATCAGGAAATTATTCGCAGTCGCTCCACCATCCACACGCAATTCTTGGGTTGGTTTACCTGCATCTTTTTCCATCGCTTTCAGCACATCGTATACTTGATAAGCAATCGCTTCGAGCGCTGCTCTAGCCATATGAGCTTTTTCCGTTCCTCTAGTGATTCCAAAAAAAGCTCCCCTTGCATTTTGATCCCAATGGGGTGCGCCTAATCCAGAAAGGGCTGGGACAAAATAAACGCCGTCATTTCCTTCTATGCTTTCCGCTAATCGCTCACTTTCTTTTGCATGATCAAGCAGGCCGATTCCATCTCTTAGCCACTGAATAGCTGCTCCGCCAATAAAGACCGAACCTTCCAATGCGTAATTAATCTCATCTCCAATCTTCCAGGCGACAGTGGTGAGCAATTGATTTTTTGATCTAACGGCCTCTTTTCCTGTATTCATCACCAAAAAGCAGCCAGTTCCGTAGGTTGTTTTTGCCATTCCTGGCTTAGTACAAAGCTGTCCGAAAAGTGCCGCTTGCTGATCTCCAGCAATACCTGCGATAGGGATTTTTACGCTGAGAACATCCCCAGCGGTCTCACAATAAACTTCACTACAGCTTTTCACTTCAGGTAAAAGCGATGCAGGAATGCCAAATAGATCCAACAATTCCTGATCCCATTCCTGAGAATGGATATTGAACAGCATGGTACGACTAGCGTTGGTAATGTCTGTAATATGAGTTTTACCAGCTGTCAGTTTCCACACTAGCCAAGAATCCACCGTTCCAAAAGCAAGTTCTCCAGCTTCGGCTCTCTCTCGTGCACCTTTCACATTTTCAAGAATCCATCGGATTTTAGTGGCCGAGAAATAGGCATCGATGATCAAACCTGTTTTGGATACTACCGATTCGGAATGACCTTGATCCTTGAGCTCATTACAATAGTCCGCTGTTCTGCGATCCTGCCAAACTATGGCATTATAAACTGCTTTACCTGTCTTTCTATCCCAAATAATAGTCGTCTCACGCTGATTTGTAATCCCAATTGCCGCTACTTGATTAGCTCGTATACTTTTGTTGACAAGCGACTCGATCATCACAGAAGACTGGGATGTCCAGATTTCTTCGGGATCATGTTCCACCCATCCGGGCTTTGGGAAATGCTGCTTAAAATCCTTTTGGGCTACAGAAACGATTTTGCCCTTTTTATCAAAAATAATAGCTCTAGAACTGGTCGTGCCTTGGTCTAGAGCCATTAGGTAGGGTTTATTTTGGCTCATTTTGGGTTATTTTTTTATCAAGTATTTGGAAGCTGTTTTAGTAAATTCAGCTAATTCCGATTCTATCCATTTTTCATCTTTGCCCATTTCTTTGGCCATCAGTTTTGCCACTTTGGGTGCTGTATCTATAGCGGCTTGGGCATCTAGGAAAAGCATGCGGATTCTTCTCGCCAAAGCATCTTCTACTTTCATCGCCATCTCTTCTCTGACAGCCCAGATTACTTCGGCTTCGATATTTGGGAAATCAGGGTGCAGTTTTGCCCCCCATTCTTTGTTCTCCTTAGTTAGGTCCTGAATAGGTTGGGCATCAAAGCCATAAACACCCCAATGTCCATCGGGAACACGGGAAGTAGCTCCATGGATTTTCATGTCTAGAGATTTGCTTTCCTTCAGCTTTTCTCCAGTGACTTTGGTATAATACTCCACCGTATCTTCTCCCATTTTTCGGAAGGTCGTCCACTTGCCCCCTGTCAAAGTGACCAAGCCACTTTCTGATAAGATCACTTTATGAGAACGTGAAATTTCTTTGGTTTTGGTGCTGCCTTCTTTTGGTCTGGCAAGAGGCCTTAGACCTGCAAAAACTGACTTTACATCTGCTCTAGTAGGATTTCTAGCCAAATAGCCCGCTGCAGTTTCCAGCACAAAGTCTATCTCCTTTTGCAGCGCTTCTGGTTCTAATTTTGGTTTTTCACGCAGTGTATCGGTAGTACCAACTACCAGTTTCCCATGCCATGGAACTGCGAAAAGTACTCTTCCATCTCTTGTTTTCGGGATCATCAAGGCGTCTTTTCCGCCTAAAAAGTCAAGATCCAAAACCAAATGTATTCCTTGGCTTGGCTGTATCATTTTCGGAGCTTCCGGATTATCCATTTGCAGTATTTTATCCGCAAAAACTCCTGTTGCATTCACCACCATTTTGGCGTTCACTTCATATCTTTTTCTGGATAGTTTATCCGAAACATGCAATCCGGTGATCTTGCCCGCTTCATTTTTTACTAAACTATTCACGCTGACATAATTCAACACACAGGTGCCAGCCTCATCTGCCGATTGGGCGATATTCAAAGCAAGTCTTGCATCGTCAAACTGACCGTCATGGTAGACCACTCCGCCATAAAGGCCTTCAGATTTTAGGCCTGGAAGTCGTTTCAGCGTTTCCTCTTTTGAGATGAATTCAGATTTGCCCAAACTCAATCGACCAGACATCCAATCGTAGATCTTCAGGCCAACACTATACATTATTCGATCCTTAGCTGTGAAAATCGGGATAATAAACGGCTGATCATGAGCCAAATGTGGAGCGTTTTGTAACAATTTCCCCCGCTCCTTAAGCGCCTCGAACACTAATCCTACATCTCCTTGGGCAAGATACCTCACTCCTCCATGGACGAGCTTAGTACTACGGCTGGAGGTGCCTTTGGCAAAATCGGATTTTTCAAATAAAATCACGGATAAGCCCCTTGAAATGGCATCTAAGGCCACTCCTAAGCCGGAGGAACCTCCGCCGATCACGGCAATATCCCAAATTTTACTTGTGTTTTGAAGCTGACTTATATTCTCTTCTCTTTTCATAGACATTAAAAATACCAAATTAAGGTAGGGAAAAAATTGGGAAAGAGAAGACTGAATGGCCTATAGAATCATTGAAAATCCCGCAATTCAATAATCCTTATATGTTTTTGTGACCACAGATGAATTTCCCTCCTTATCTAGCGTGACCACATAGATAAAATTGTATTCTGAATCTTCCAGATCTTGGTATTTATTACCATCACCTACAAAATAATTGGCGATTTGGCCCACCGTATTGCTGTGCCCAACTACCAATGCATTTCCTTCCAGCTTCCTAAGTTGATCTATAAGAGTATCGTGATTTTTCGGCTCATACGTTTCTATCTCAATACCAGCTTCGCTAGCTGTAGGTGTCGCCGTTAGACGAGTTCTCTTATAATTGGTGCTATAAATATGCTTAATCTCTTTATCTGCTAGAATCTGGGAAAGCTTTACTGCACGGGCGTTTCCTGCGACAGAAAGCTCAGGATCATTTCCTGTCAACTGCTTTTCTGCATGACGAACGATGTAGATGGTTTTCGGTTCTTGCTTGCTTGTGCATGCCGCAAAAAGTAAGATACTGATGAGAATAAGTAAGATATTTTTCATAGGCAAAAGTTAAACAATTCTATAATTGATTTTTAGCCAACCATAAAAAACAGAGCCACCCATAATATGTCATTATCCCTAAAAAATAAGAGCTAAGGGCCAATAATCTCTCTGCCTCTTTGCCAAATCCTTGGTTGGTGAGCCTGCCGAACCACTGTGAACTTTGAGGTAAATTCCCATAAAAAAACCTTTGAGATTTTATAAATCTCAAAGGTTAAATTCTTATCCACTGAACGAATTATCCAAGTGCTGGTCTTTCGTCTTGATGCTTTCGTATTCTAGGAACTGCTCCCAGAATTCCTCCTCCGGCACAGCGGCTCTTAAGTAAAGTTTTTCCTTTTTGATCGGATGTACAAAAATCAAATTGAAAGCATGCAAGTTGATGCTCGCATCTGGATTTGGCTTTGCGAAGCCATACTTAATATCTCCACGAATCGGGCAACCCATAGATGCCAACTGAACGCGGATCTGATGCGGACGACCAGATATAGGGCGAACTTCTAATAGCCAGTGGTCATTCATAAATCCAAGCGTCTTGTAATTCAACTCGGCTTTTTGAGAACCTGGTACTTCACGATCGTGTGCAGTCACCACATTTTTCTGTTCGTCTTTGACTAGATAATGGGTCAGTTTCCCACTTTCTTCCCTTGGCTTTCTCTTTACGAGTGCCCAATAAACTTTATGTATCTCTCGCTTTCGGAAAATCTCCATCATGCGCTCCAGCCCCTTCGATGTACGGGCAAAAGCAACTAATCCACTTACTGGGCGATCCAGCCGGTGAATCGGGTGTAAAAAAACATCCCCTGGTTTGTTGTATTTCTTTGCTATGTACTCTTTGAGGTAATCCGTCAAGGTTTTGTCCCCCGTCTTATCTCCCTGCACCAATAGACCAGCGGCTTTATTTACTATCAAAAGGTGGTTGTCCTCATAGACAACTGTGAATGGCTTCTTTTTCATCTGTTTATAATTGTTTTTCAATCGTCAGATGGAATCTCGCAGCGCACTTAATCATTTCTCTTTGTCACTTTCAGAATATTGCTCGATTTCATAATCAGCTACAAAGGTAAGAATTTCGCAGGAGTTGAATAATTGATTTTTCAGTAGCTACAATAAAAGTGTTTAAAAATGAGAATGGAGTACCTTCAACTAACTTAAATTTCTTATAATAGTATTCTTAAAACTACCTCTATGAAGATTCAATGGCTTTTTACTTCAGTAGTATGTCTGTTTTTTTCTTGTCAGACAAAAGATAATCAATCTGAAAACAGTTCGAATGAATTGCCCAGCTATGAACTGGAGGTCTTAGATTCAGTGACGGTGCATGATATACTTGTTCGGGTTTTTCTTTTTCAAACGGCTGACGAGGACGGCATTATTTTCAGAGATGGAGCTTCTTCTGATGTTTACCTGTTCGACAGGGATGGAAACCTAACAGATAAATGGGACAAAACAGGGGATGTGCCGGGAGCTTTCTCCATGTCTGGAGGAAATTTCGCACAAGACAAGGCAGGGAATCTGGTGATTTTGGATATTATGAATGGCCTGAAAGTTTTCAAGAAAGATGGTGAAATAGTCCAGAATTTTGGGGTTTATCAGAACCAATGGGGTTTGGGAGGACCTTTTTCGCATTTCAAAACGTACCAAGTCATCGAAAAAGACGGAAAGGAATACTTGCTTTATTCACTGGACATAATCGAAGAGGCACCTGGTGACTATGATCCTGAATTCCTCCAAACAAGGAAAAACTTGATTCTAACTGACCTGGAAACAGAGGAAACCAAAACCTTTTTACCATTCCCAGAAGGCTCTCAATTCTTAAATGGGAATGTCTTTTTCTTCGCTGATTTTAGACCTGTATTCTCCTATGATGAAAAATCTCAGTTACTATATCTCATGTTTCAAAATGAGCCAATTTTATACACTTATGATTGGTCTGGAGAATCTCCTGTCTTGAAGGAAAAGACAGCATTGAGCCTAGAGGGATTTGCAGCGGGCGAAGGATTCGAAAAGGGAGCGGTGAGCTTCGCACAAATTTTTGATTATAAGATCATTCCATACCCTTCTCAAATACTTAATCTTGAAAAATATGGAGATGACTTGTTGATCAGCTACAAACCTACTCCGGCTAATAAAGATGATATAGCGCGAGTAATTGCAAAAGAAGCATCAAAAGAATTAAGAGCGGAGCTATCCAAAGAAACAAAAATACGAACCGTAGTACTCACACAGAACGGCGATATCATTCCCTTAGCATTGCCAGAAATGAACCCGTATAATTTTTCTGTAATCGGAGATGATATTTGGTGGATGAAAAATTACGTGGGGGAAGAAGAGCAGGAAGATTTTACGCTTTATAGAAGTAGGCTTGTCAAAAAATAAGGTGGGTTACAAAACATCGACTTTAGTGGCTTGAACCCAGCTTTTCACAAGCGCCAAGCCATATTCAGTCAGGTGCGCTTCCGGGTGATATTGAATCCCAAGAATCGGTAAACTTTTGTGGGCCATCCCCATTACTTCTCCAGACTCAGTCTCCAAAATCACTTCGAGTTCCTCTGGCAAATTGGCTAATTGTAAAGAGTGATATCGTGTTACTTTGAAGGATTCAGGTAGTTCTTTAGTGTATGGATGAGCATTAGTCTTTCTGACTTGATGCACTTTCCCATGAGTTGGAACAGTATTCTTTTTCAGCGTTGCTCCAAAAAACTCACCTATAGCCTGATGCCCCAGACAAACTCCCAGCACAGGGACTTTATCGTAATAAGCTGAGAAGATTTTATTGAGATTTCCAGCATTCTGAGGAATGCCTGGTCCCGGAGATAAGATCAGTCCATCAAATTCCAACCTTTTGATTTCCTCTAGCGACACATCATTGCGAAGCACAAGTAATTGCTCCCCCGTCTGTCTCAGCAAATCAGCCAACATATGGCTGAAGGAATCAAAATTATCAATCAGTAGTAGCATCTTTGATTTTCTCCACTACCTCTTCCAACTTCTTCAAGCTCTCTTCAATACTTGGGAAAAACGGCTCAATGGCAGCGACAATTGCTGGTGCTATTGGCTCAATGAAGTAAAGCATTTCTGAATCCTTAGTCCATTTCTTTGGCATCTCCAATTTGAAAAGACTGGCTTGCCAAAAGAACAAACTGATAAAAAAAGCTGCTTTCACGGCTCCAAAAAGTGCTCCGACTATGGCGTCTAACGGTCCAAGTAGAACCATATCCATGACCTGTTTCAATATCCAGCCAGCAACTTTGATGAACAACAGCGTAAGTACAAAGACGACTATAAAGCCAAAAATGGGAAATCCGAGGTTGAATTCTGTGACATTTTCAGCTAGCCAGTCATTCATTGGCGACATGAAATAAAGGCCCAAGATCACTGCGATCACAAAGCCAAAAAGGCCCAGAACACCAAGAAGGAAACCTTTACGGTATCCTTCATAGGTTCCTAGACCAAGAATGATCACTATGATAATATCTATTAGGCTCAACTTAGCTGTTCAGTATGGCTTTGACTTTCTCAGAAATCACCTTGCCGTCGGCTTTTCCAGCCAATTGCTTGCTTGCAACTCCCATTACTTTGCCCATGTCTTTTGGGCTGGAAGCTCCTGTCTGAGCTATTATTTCCTTGATAGCAGCAGAAATTTCCTCGTCTGTCATCGCAACTGGAAGGAATTCCTGAAGCACTTTCAACTCAGCCATTTCCACCTCATATAAATCAAAGCGTGCTTGCTGCTCATAGATATCTGCCGAATCCTTGCGCTGCTTAGCTGCTTTGGTCAACAACTTCAACTCGTCCTCTTCAGTGATCTCAGCCTTCGCTCCACTTTTAGTTTCTTCCAAAAGAATCAGCGACTTGATAGATCGCAAAGCTCCCAAACGGATTTTGTCTCTAGCAATCATTGCTGATTT
>Ga0123337_10000561_pt1 | contig 60676 bp, 59 predicted proteins | sample frozenSSSSmetaG_FD_89792 | JGI IMG/M metagenome (GOLD analysis project Ga0123337, IMG submission 89792) | Glacier valley bacterial and archeal communities from Borup Fiord, Nunavut, Canada, to study Microbial Dark Matter (Phase II) -... | ecosystem: Environmental > Aquatic > Freshwater > Ice >... | reverse complement strand
TTCCCCTGGCTGCCGCCCCCGCCAAAGTTGCCCCCGCCAAAGCGCAGGTCGTTTTTTGGCTGCTGCTGCGCACCGGCTGCGGCCTGCATGGCTACGGCAGTGCCGAGGTTGACAAAAAACTGGTCGGGCGATTCAGTATCGGGGTCGTCGGTCAGGCCGTGCCGGGGTGTTGTCAGGTACCGGATGCCAAACACCGCCACGCCAATCAGTGCGGCCCCGCCCGCCGTAAGGGCCACATTGAGCGGTAGCAGGGCCACGTACTCATGAACAGTCGAAGCGGCAGCCGCCAGCCCCAGTGCACCCAGAATGAGCCGCATCCGGTCTTTTTTGGCAAAGCCCCGATACAAGTAAAACGCAGGAATGGCAAACGTCAGAAACCAGAACAGAGCAGGCAGGGCAATTTCTGGTGCATTAACGGGAGCGGGCTGGCTGGAGACTGACTCCAGCAGCAATCCGTTCAGTTCGCGCACTACGTAGTAATTACCACTGGCAGCCAGGACAATCAATGCCACCCACTGCACCAGATTCAGCGGGTCGGTATAATAGGGCGAGGTGTCGAACCGGCGGGCCAGCGCGTACAGCCCACCCGATGCGGCCATCATGACAAAGGGTAGTGCCGATTTGCCCCAGTTAATCTGTAGCATCGCGTCGAACACAAAGGCGTAGAACGTAGCCGTAGCTACAAAGGCAATCAGTGTGTCGCCATAATACCAGACTATGGCCAGTAACAACGGTAGCGTGAGCAGGCAGTAGCTGCCCAGTGTCAGGTTCTGGGGCAGAAACTGACCAAAGCCAAACACGAGGAAGCCCGTCAGCATAGCCACAAACGCATTGTCGACGCCGTTTCGGTATAGTTGCTGCCGGTTAATGATAAGCCGCCCAAGCCACCAGGTTACCACACCTGCCACCAGGCTAAACAGCCCATAGACAATCCGGTCGTCGCCAAGCTCAGCCAGTATGGCGAAGATGATTGATCCGGGCAGCATGTAGCTGGCCATGACGGCCACGCAGGTGAACAGAAACAGCCCGATTTCCAGAAAGCCGTTTGTCTGCCGAAAATTGAAGGGAAATGCCCGTCGGGCTGCGTCAATCTGGGCATCGGTCAGTACGCCCTGCCGGTGCCACTGTTCGGCCTGTTGCACTATGGCGCGGTTGCGGATCCAGGTTTCGTTATATGCTTTCACAGACTTAGTGAGTAAATGAGTGAATTCTGAATAAGTGAATGGACCCTCTCCGAAACAGAATAAATTCAGCCCCGTTGTGGTCTGTTGCGGGGGAGGTTGCGGAGCAGGTAATAGACAAGGGTAATGCCCGTGAAAATGAAGTAGTAATAATAAATTTCGGCTACGCTATTCAGATTGTCGGGTAGGTAGCGGAAGAACAGGTACGTAACGCTAATGTAGCCATATACGGTACCCATCAGCAGAAAGAGATACGATTGCTGCTGCCGCCCGTACCTGTCGAATGCAACACATGCTACCGCCAGACCCAGGGCAAACCACAGCCGCAATTCGCTAAAATTGAATAGACCACCCAGCAACGCCACCAGCAATACGTTACCCATCACGGTCATGTAGGTTTCAGTGAAATGTGCTTTGATACGCCGATGGTTAAGCCACAACGCTACACCCAGCACCAGCAACGCAAGACCTATGACCGAAAAGACGGTGGCCTGACTAAAAAAGTTGGTTTTGAAATACAGTTCCAGCGGCCTCACCGTAACGCCCACCCACGAAATAAGCGCGGTCAGGGCCATACCCAGCACCCCCCGATGGTCGAACCGGTAGGCGAGGGGCAAAAACAGCAAAGCAGGTAGTAACGTAACCAGCCCGTACCGTTCGCCAAAGACGTTATAGGCGTATTGGGCGTAGCCTTCCAGCGTCAGAAACAGCAGGCAGCCCAGCAGCAGGGCATAGTCGCCGAAGGTAGAGCGGCTGCGGGTTTGGGTAAACGCCCAGATGGGACGGTTGCGCCAGGCAAAGAAAAAACTGGCCGCGCACGCTGCTGCAATGCCCGCCAGCAACGCCCCGCGCCCAATCCGGTCGAAGTTATCGTAGATGAGCAGACCCAGGCCCGAACTCAGCAACAGGATGCCCACGTATAGCAGCGAACGGAGTTCCCAATGCAGCGAAAACGGCTTCTGTTGCTCGTGTTCGGTAATTTTGTCGCGCTGTTCGGGCAGGATAATGCCTGCCTGAGTTACCGTATTAAGCATATCGATCAGGGACATATACGGGGTATTTTTTGTTATAAATACGCATGACAGGACGGCCCAAACCTTTACTGACTCCCTACTACTATCTGGACAATTTCCGGTACGTGCTGGACTTCGTTAAGCGACTCTATGGTAATCTGCTGATTGATGGCGAGTGGGATTTCGTCCGTCGATTTGAGCAACTGAGCTTCGAGGGACAATGTCTATACGTACGATTCAGTAACCGTAAAGGTCAGTTTTTTCGGATTAATAAACTCGTTTACGCCGAAATCGCCGACCTGCCAGCCGCCGTGGGTGAGCTGCTGACCGCTGGATTTATCGAACGGTTACTCCCACAGCACGTGTCTTTTGGCAACGAAGCACTCAGTGTGTTTACCAAACCCGAATTGCTCGACCTGCTGCCGCTGGAGCCGGACGAGTTGAGGCTGCTTAACAAAGAAAAAAAAGAAGGTGTCATCAGCCATGCACTAAACGAGCTCGACTTTGGCGAGATTACGTCCTGCCTGACTGCCCGCGAAACCGTGGTGAAGCTCAACTTCGGTGCCGAAGACATGATGGTCAAGTACCTGTTCTTTGGTAATCGGGGCGGTAGTATGACCGACTTTGTTGTACGTGACCTTGGCATGATGAACTTCGAGCCGCACGATGACAGTAAGATGACCGCCCGGTTTCGCAATCGCAAAGAGGTAGAAGACAAATTGCTGATCTCGCTCACGAACGAGGCCTTTTATGAGCGTAAACAAATCGGCACCCCCGCCGACGAACTGTACAACTGGTTTCTAAACTGGAATGAAACCCGGCCTGACCTGAGTCAGATTGCCCAGCCTGGTTACCAGAAACTCGTGTGCCGTGTGGGGGCCTACCTCGAACGGCAGAAACTACCCGAACAGGCCCTGACCGTGTATGAACTGGCCGATCAGGTGCCGGCGCGGGAACGGCGGGCGAGGCTCCTGTTCAAAAGCGGCTCGGTCGATGAAGCCCTTGCCCTCTGCGACGAGATTGCCCAGGCTCCACTCAATGCTGAAGAGCGGTATTTTGCCCGGGACTTCCGCGAGAAAATTATTGGGCTCGGTGCAAAAAAACGCCCCCGTAAAGCTACTACCCGTTTTCTGTCCGATGCCGAGAGCCTGAATATCCCCTCGGCGTACCGGCATCATGTTGAAGCGGGTGTGATGAATTACTACCTTGAACGGGGATACGACGCGGCTTTTACCGAAAACTATCCCTGGCGCGGGCTGTTTGGGTTGATTTTCTGGGATGTCATTTACGATGCCGACGTGTCGGCTATTCATAACCCGATGCAACGCGCCCCGTCTGATTTTTACCTGCCTGAGTTCTACCAGAAACGCGAAAAGCTGTTCAAAAATCGCCTGTCTGAACTGACTACCAAAGACGCCTATAAGAAACAGGCAGGACGCACCTTCAATGCCAAACACAATATTACTAATGTGTTGGTTGACTGGTCAGATGAGTTATTACCGCTGGTTTATCAGCTTATCGACGTACTTGAGGTAGAGCAGTTGCGGCTGATTCTGCTCGAAATGGCCCGCAATATCCGCGAACACGCACGTGGCTTTCCCGATCTGCTGGTCTGGAACGACGCGGGCGAGTATGACTTCGTAGAGGTGAAATCACCAACCGACCATCTGGGGGCTCAGCAACTGCACTGGCTGGAGTTTTTCCAGACCATCGGCGTCCGCGGAAAGGTGGTACGGGTAATTTGGGAGTTGTTTTAAAATAAATTTTAAACGTTTTAGGGAGAAAGCTGTCTAACTATTGTTTACTAATAGTGAGTCATTTTTGATTGGCTTCCCGCCTGAAAACATTTATTTTTGCGAGATTCATTATTGATCGCGCCGGTCCATTAATCTTTTAATTACCTGATTCTTATGAAAAAATTAGTTGTCACTCTATTCGCTGCTCTCACCCTTGCCGGTGTTTCGTTCAACGCCAATGCGCAGGCATCAACCGCCGACATTCCGGCAGATATGAACGCGCTGATGAGCAAATACACCTGTATTGCCTGCCACCGCCCAAACCAGCGGCTTGTTGGCCCGGCTTACGCTGACGTAGCCAAAAAGAAGTATTCCAACGCTGAGATTGTCAACCTGATCTATAATCCAATTCCAACTCACTGGCCGGATTACCCACCAATGGCAGCCATGAAGCAGGTTCCGAAAGACGATGCCATGAAACTCGCCGTCTGGATCAACTCGCTCGACGACAGCCCGAAAAAAGGTACGACCAAGAAAAAAACTACGACCAGCAAAAGGTCGTAAGCAGTAATTACGCTAAACGAAAAGGCTTCTCCCTGCGTAGGGAGAAGCCTTTTTTTGTCGGTAACCTGACTTATCTATTCTGGCACCACGTGCATACTCCGCTGTCGAACAGCTTCGTAGAGCAATACCCCCGTAGCAACTGATACGTTGAGCGAACCTACTGATCCGAGCAAAGGAATTTTGACGTGATTATCGACCATGCGCAGGAGTTCGGGCGATATACCGTCTTCTTCCGAACCCATAACAATGGCCAGTGGTCCGGTTAGGTCAGTGGTACGTTCATAGAGATCGCGGTTCGATTTTTCGGTACAGGCCACTACCTGAACGCCTGATTCCTGTAAGTATTTAATGGTTTCGGTCAGGTTCGGCTCGCGGCAAACCGAGATGTGGTTCAATGCTCCCGACGATGTTTTCATAGCATCGGCATTGATGGCAGCCGCGCCACGACCCGGTATCACGATGCACTGGATGCCGGTACATTCGGCCGTCCGGGCAATAGCCCCGAAGTTACGAACGTCGGTAATACGGTCGAGGATAAGGAAAAAGGGGGTTTCGCCCCGCTCAAATACGTCGGCGATGACGTTAGAGAGTTTGACGTACTGTACCTGAGCTACCAGACATACTACACCCTGATGGTTTTTGCGGGTAAACCGGTCAAGCCGTTCAGTAGGTACTCGCTGAATAGTAACCCGTTTCTGGAAGGCCAGTGTTTGAATGTCGGGATTGCTCAACTCTTTTTCCATGTAGAGTTTATCGATCTGCTGATCGGAGCGGAGTGTTTCCAGCACGGACTGGATACCAAATACCATGTCTTCGGTAGATGGCTTTGGCGGTGCCGACCGAAACGGCGGGCGGGAGTTGCGATTATTAAACGTCATTTGTGGTCATTTACTGGGCGTCATTCCGTGTCATTGTTTGCTGCTATAGCCCAATGTATGACTACAAATGACGCCTGATTTTATTCCCGAACGGACCCCGTGCGCCAGGCTTCTACGATGGGGTACCACACGGGCTGGTATTCAATATAGCGTTGTAGTTCGTAGTGATCGTCCACAAACTGATTAGGCTTTTTGATAAAGGTGAAATTGGTCTCCGGGATATTAACCCGGCGATTGTAAACCCACACTTCGCGTTCGCGGTTCCGCTGCACCCGGTCAGGCGCGCCCAGCACGATGTAGATCATACCTTTATCGGTTTTCCAACCTTCTTTGTAACTCGTAAACAGGCGGTTGGCTTCTTCTACCCGGTCAAAATACGCCTTCAGCGTCCGGCGGGCCACGTCTTCGTTGCCCGACATCAGGCTGAGCCAGTACCGGTCAAATGCCTTTTTGGTATCCGGTGCCTGACTCAACTCGCCAATTTCGGTGCTGGTACTCATGTATAATACAGGCCGGATGAGTTTTTCGGGCCGTGTCATTTTTGGGAAGCGTTTATCGGCCACTACCAGCCCAATACCGTTGACGTCGGTGGTGTCTTCCATGAAATAATACAGCCCTTCTTTGGGCAGTACAAACGGCTTGTTGGTGGTGATGGTCAGCGTTGAATCGACGGATAGGGATTTAGGAACCGGGCGTGGTGACGTATTCATGGGCGACGAAGCCGCATCGAAATCGTGCTGGTACCGGAAGCCGTACAGCGTTTTAGGCGTCCGGTTTACATCGCCGATAATGAGCGTATCGCCCGCGTTGGCGTAATGGCGCAGTTCGGGTTTTCCGTCTTTGTCGTAGAGTGTGAACCGGTCGCTCAGTCGGGCTTTGCCGAAACGTACCGTGAGGTCATTGCGGGCTTTGGTGCCGCTATTGGTTTCGGTGAACTCGGTTAGTAAAATGGCGTTGGTGGCATCTTTAGGACGGGCCACGTCAAAAGTCAGTGTCAGATAGTTACCGTCATAATTCACGTTCTGGGCGCTGAGGGATATGTTACCGTAACCCAGTCGCTCGCGATTGTTATAATCAGGATACATAACGTAGGCCGTCAGAAAATGGCTGGCAAAGTCGGCAGGGCTGGTCACGGCCTCGCCCGAAGGGGTGCGTGCGGTAAGGTCCATAAACACCCGAACCGTATTGGAATCGACAACCAGAAACTTACCTTTTATTGATGTCACGGCCCATTCGCCAGCCTCTTTCCGGGTGCTGGTCTCGGCGGCTGCGGGCGCATCAACAGGCTGGGTTAGGGTGGCTGTTGGTGTTTGGGCGGGAGTGGGCGTTCCTGCCGGGCGGGGTGTAGCCGGCGTCTTACGGGCCGCTGCCGTTCGGGCGTCGTACTCGGCGGTGGCCCGGTCAACCTGCGATGTCTTGCCCGGCGAACACGCCGACAGGGTAGCTATGAAGGCGAGGAAAATAAGCGTTTTCATGTGAAGTTTTTTTCTGGGCCACAGAGATGCACCAGGACGCACAGAGGTACACAGAGATTTATTCTCTTTTTTTCTTTGTGTAACTCTGTGCGTCCTGGTGCATCTCTGTGGCGAAACCTTTAACCTATAACGAAAAACAGACCCACATTGGGTTAAGCCATCGGTGAGTTTTTCATTCCCTGTGCAAAGTGGTAATTTTACCGGCAAGATCTGCTAACTGAAATGTACAAAACCACCGAAATTACCTCCGCCGAGATTGCGTCTGACAACCCTGTGCATCAGCGCCTGCTGTTTCCCTATACCGAAGCGGCTAAACTCGTGGGTGGCAACGTACTCGAGATTGGCTGCGGCTGGGGTAGGGGACTGGAACTGCTCACCAAAGCGGCTCAGCGTTATACCGGTATCGACAAGAACAACGACCTGATTAACTCGCTGAGTGCCGAATACCCTCAGTCCACGTTCAAAGCCGCCAATATTCCGCCCTTACCTTTTGCCGATAATACCTTCGATTTCATCGTGACGTTTCAGGTAATAGAACACATCGAAAACGACGATCTGTTTATCAAAGAAGCCCACCGGGTGCTGAAGCCGGGCGGTAAACTGCTGCTGACCACGGTAAACAAAACGTTCTCGCTCACCCGTAATCCCTGGCACGTTCGGGAATATACCGCCATTGAACTTCGTACGTTGATGAGCAAGTATTTCAAGACCATTAAAACGCGCGGCATTCACGGGAATGATAAGGTAATGACGTACTACGAACAGAATAAAGCGTCGGTGCAGAAAATAACCCGTTTCGATGTGCTGAACCTGCAATACCGCCTGCCCCGCCGGTTGCTTCAGGTGCCTTACGATTTGATGAACCGCCTGAACCGTAACCGGCTGCTCCAGGCTGATGGTATTGCCGCAGAAATCAACTACACCGACTACGTCATCAGCAGCGAACCTGCCCAGAGCCTCGATTTTTTCTACATTGCTACCAAGTGAGTAGCAGGTGGTTTGCCAGTCGTTTATTGGTGGTTACCGGACTACTTGGTACGGGTGTCAACGCGGTTTTTGCTCAGATTACGCCACCTGGGGTGAGCAGAGCCAGAACGTCGGGCTGGGTGGTAGCTGGGTTTACGCAGACCATTTCGCCCCGCTGGGCTGTATCGGGCTATACCGGTATGTTAGGTCAAAGTACGCTGGATACGTATGTTTTCTGGAGGAAACGGGCCATGAGTATCGTTGAAAATGAATGGACATACACCGCTTCCGAACAATGGCAGATATCGATGGCCGGTAGTTTACGGTTCCAGAACGAGTACGAAGATACGCCCCCGTATAGCCCTGACGAACCGGCAGTACGCACCGAATGAAGGGCGTTTACGCGCCTTATGTACCGTCATTCGCAGGGAAGCCTAACATGGACGTACACCCTCCGGCCCGAATACCGACGGTTTTTACGCCCGACTGGCAGCCGTGGTCCTCGCCGGTGCAGCTTCGTTTACGGGGTGGGTCAAGGGTGAGTTACGCGCTCAATGCGAATAATACGATTTAGTTGATCGTGAATAACGAACTGTTGTTCACGATCAACCGGGTTTAGGGTTCTTATCCAGGCTCGCTGGCTGGAATCCGTTTAAGCTGAACGAAGACCGCCTGAGCATGTTTATCCGCCGGGTAGTCAAAAGGCCGGCTGTCAACGTTGACGCCGGCCTGGTGCACCAGTTTTGGTGGGATGACAGTTCGCAGAGAATCCGCTACTCCATTTATTTTGCGCTGGGTTTCCAATTCCGGGGCCCCATCAAGAAGCAAAATAGTCAATGAGCAGACCAATGCTGTATCGGGATCTACACGCCCGACAGTTCCTTTACCGCATCCACAAAACAGCGGGCTTTGTCGGGGTCAATGTCAGGATAGATACCGTGGCCAAGGTTGGCAATGTAGTGCTGATGGCCGAAGTCGTCGAGCATCTGCCTCACTTCGGCGCGAATCTGTCCAAAATCTCCGTAGAGGGCGCAGGGGTCCAGGTTTCCCTGCAACACCTTATTTGGCACTAACGCCCGCGACTCGGTGGGGTCCATGTTCCAGTCCAGACCCACTACGTTGCAGGCCAGTTGACCAATCTCGTGCCGGGCAAAATACGCGCCTTTGGCGAAGACGGTAAGGGGAACGCTGTTTTCCATTTCGGCAATAGCGTCGCAGATTTGCCGGATGTAGGGCAAGGAGAAGGTCCGGTATTGCTCTGGAGACAGAATACCCGCCCACGAATCGAATAGCTGCACCAGGTCAGCCCCGGCCCGGATTTGCGCCTTCAGGTAATTGATGGTACTGTCGGTGATTTGCCGGAGTAGCACATGCGCAAAATGCGGGTCGGTGTACAGCAGTTTTTTAGCAATCGAAAAGGTTTTGGAGCCTTTCCCCTCGGTCATGTAACAGAAGATGGTAAACGGTGCTCCGGCAAAGCCAATCAGCGGTACGCGGTTGTTTAACTCTTTTTTGGTCAGCCGAATGGCATCGAGTACGTAGCCCAGATCACTCTCGGCATCGGCTATACGCAGACTGGCGAGGTCTGCGGAGGAGCGCACGGTACGCGGGAATACCGGTCCGCGGCTTTCCACCATCTCGTAGGGTAATCCCATTGCTTCAGGAATAACCAGAATGTCGGAAAAGATAATGGCAGCATCTACGTCGAAGGCATCGACGGGCTGAATGGTTACTTCAGCAGCCAATTCAGGGGTTTTGGCGAGGGTTATGAAGTTTCCCGCCTTTTCGCGAACGGCCCGGTACTGGGGCAACACGCGCCCGGCCTGCCGCATCATCCAGACCGGCACCCGCTCGGTCAGTTCGCCCCGCGCCGTGCGGAGCAGCAAATCGTTCTGTAACGTCATACCGCAAAGATACGGCTGCCTAATGGCCTAAAAAAAGGAAACCGCCCCCAAAGGGAGCGGCTCCTGGAGTACAACAAAACCACAGTGAAGCTGCCGGACATTCGGCCAGACAGGATGCCTGTGGCTCTGTTTTTAATTATGAGTGATGAATGATGAATTGGGCTGGTGCAGAATAAACCCGGACAGCCAATTCATCATTCATCACTCATAATTCACCATTCAATTACGCTTCAATCAGGAACTCGTCGTGCTGGCTGACGTCGAGACCCTGCTTCTCATCGTCATCCGATACGCGCAGGGGCAGGATGAGGTCGGTAACTTTCAGCAGCAGGAAGGACATACCGAACGCAAAGGCCGAGACCAGCACCAGAGCCAGCATATGGGTCAGGAACAGGCCCGTTTCGCCGAAGGCCAGGCCCTCGGTAGTAACGCCGGGGTTAATGGCTTTGCTGGCAAAAATACCCGTCATGATCATGCCGACCATGCCGCCAACACCGTGACAGGGAAATACGTCGAGCGTATCGTCGAGGGTTGATTTGGTACGCAGATGCGCTACGAAGTTCGACACCATACCGCCCACTACACCGATGAAAATTGAGGTTGGAATCGTGACGAAACCAGCCGCTGGTGTAATGGCCACCAGGCCAACTACCGCGCCGATACAGAAACCGAGTGCCGACACTTTCTTGCCTTTAGCGGCATCGAACAGCACCCAGGCCAGACCCGCAGCCGCAGCCGCCGTATTGGTCGTGGCAAAGGCCGAAGCCGCCAGGGGTGACGCGGCTACCGCCGAACCGGCGTTGAACCCAAACCAGCCGAACCACAGCAGACCCGTGCCAAGCAGCACAAACGGAATGTTGGCGGGTGGAAATACACTCGCTTCGAGGTGCGATTTCCGGCGTTTCAGGTACATGGCACCCGCCAGTGCGGCCCAGCCCGCCGACATATGCACAACAGTACCACCGGCAAAGTCAAGCACACCCATTTTCAGCAGTAGACCATCGGGGTGCCAGGTCATATGCGCCAGTGGGCAGTAAACGAACAGGCTGAACAGGATCATGAACAGGACGTAAGACCGGAAGTTGACACGCTCGGCCATTGACCCCGTCACCAGGGCGGGTGTGATAACAGCGAACTTCAATTGAAAGAACGCGAACACGACCAGCGGAATGGTAGAGGCAAAAACCCAGGGCTTGCCATCCAGTACGTGGTTGAACATGAAGAAATCCATGGGGTTGCCCACGATACCGCCAATGGACGAGCCAAAGGCGAGGCTGAACCCAACTACCACCCACAGCACACTGATTACGCCCATAGCTACGAAACTTTGCAGCATGGTTGAGATCACGTTCTTGTTGTTGACCATACCGCCGTAGAAATACGCCAGACCGGGCGTCATCAACAGAACCAGGGCTGTAGCCATGAGCATCCATGCGGTATCGCCAGAGTTAATGCCCTCAGTCACGATCTGCGTAGGAACGGCGGGAAAAATAACGGCCACAAGGCTGATTACCAGCAGAATGGCAAGCGGGATGTAATTGGGCTTTTGCATTGGTTTTGAGGGGTTTTGTTGTTAAAATTTGAAGATAGCGGCCATGCCGAGAGTGGTTTGCGAAGGCGTAAGCGTGCCGCTGTTCTTCTCGAACTTATTGGCAGAATACGTGTCAATGCGCAGTTCAGGCTTGAGCAGCAAATGGCCGTCGCCCGCTATGATGTTGCCTGTAACAGTGATTGAACTGACGCTGGCTCCGTTGCCGGCGGCATCGGTCAGACCACGTACTCCGCTTTTGTTATCGAAGTATTCGTAGCGGGCACCCAGACCAAATTTATCGGTGAAGGCATAGTTACTGTAGACGGCGGCACCACCCCAGTTTTTTGTTGTGGACGGACCACCTGTTCCCTGGTAATCACCCTTTTGCGAACCGGCGGCTGCATTCAGACCCATGTAAAACTTGGGCGTGATCTGGTACGTAGTGGTGAGATCAAAAAGCTGGTAGTTTGCACTATTAACAGGTACGCCGTCAACAGCTTCGGAGGCTTCGTTAGAAACAATGGCGTTCAGATAGACGCTCCAGTTTGCCGCTGGCGAAATAAACAACTGGCTAATCAGCCCTTTCTTCTTGTTATTATCGGTCAGGTTATCAACGTTGTTAACCAGTCCTACCATCAGCGATGCGCGCTCACTGAACGCATATTGCGCTTTCAGGCCGATGTGATAGAACGGACCGTTGTTAAACAGGTTGGAGAGCGAATAATTGTAGTTGACTGGTGCATCAATGACTTCGTAGCCAATGTGCGTACCAAACTGTCCTGCCGTAAAGGAAAGCTTCTCAGTAGCTTTCAACACAATGTACGCCTGTTTGATAGCCAGTGACGTGGAGCCAGACCCGAGGGGCCCTACGTAGTTACCGTAGTTGCCGAGGTCGGAAAAAGGCCCAAAGGTAAGGTCTACCACCGCGTCGACTTTCCGGCTGGCATACATGGCTTTAGCCTGCACCAGACCAATACCGAACTGACCGGCTTTCTGGTCGAACGCCCGGGCTGTGCCGGGTCCTGTCTTGTTCAAACCCAGATTCGACTGACTCTTTGGATTGTTGAAATTACCGAAGTAATACGTATCCAGATAGCCGGAGAACGTGAATTTGCCGGGTACTGCGGCAGTGGAATCCTGTGCTTTCGTGCTATACGCCCAAAGCAAAGAAGTCAGAAGGAGTAGTGTTCTTTTCATGATGATTATTTGGCAAAAGTGGTTGTACTCTTATTGTTTGTTCGGGAGCAAATGTTGCGAGAAAAATTATCGTGCACAATCACTTTCGCCAAATATTATGCTTTATTTATTGATTTTGGCCAAACTTATTTCTATTTTTATATTTATCGTTGGTTAGTTTCTATTTTGTAAAAATTAATAATGATGGTATAAAATTTTGCGTTTGTAAATATTTGCCAAATAGTATAAATATTTGACATGTGGCTGTATAATCTGTTTAACTCAGTCTGAAACTGGATGAACAACAAAAAGCCCGGTCTCTCAGAGAGACCGGGCTTTGCCAATAGTTACTAAACAAGACTACTTATGCTTCGGCGTGTAGCCAGGCTTTTTTGGCCAGCAGCGTTTCTTCGTCTTCTACGTGTTCGGGATCGGGCACACAGCAGTCTACCGGGCAAACAGCGGCACACTGCGGTTCCTCATGGAAGCCCATGCACTCGGTACACTTGTCATTTACAATATAATAGAACTCATTCGAGACGGGCGTTTGCGGAGCCTTCCCACTCACAGCGGTACCGTCGCCAAAGTCAACTTCGGTCAGTTCTGTACCGCCACTCCAGGTCCATTCAACGCCCCCTTCGTAGATGGCGGTGTTGGGGCATTCGGGTTCGCAGGCACCACAGTTGATGCACTCGTCGGTGATCATGATGGCCATGAGCAGAGTAGTTTTGAACGTAAAAAGATGCTTCTTGAATTGGGGAACAAATATAACTATTTAAAGGTTGGCGGCAAACTAAAATTTAATCACCTCCGTTGATGGGGTATTCCGTTTCATTATCTCCTGTATGCTCAAAGCAGAACGCCTGCAAACGTTCGTGGCACTCGGCAACTTCCTGCGCGCTGCCGACTCTCAACCCGAATTGACCGAATTAGCTCACCGTGCCCACAGCCGCAACAACTGGTTCACGGTTTCCAATACGCTCAGGGCCATCGATGCGATTGCCCGCGAGTTCCTTGCCGAAGATAAACTAAGCAACTGGCTTGGTCAGTACCGAGCCGAACCCAACGTACCGCAACCGGTAGGGGTTGTAATGGCCGGTAATATTCCGGCGGTGGGCTTTCATGATCTGTTGTGCGTATTGCTGAGCGGTCATAAACTACTTGCCAAGCTAAGTACGCAGGATTTTGTATTAATCCATTATTTTATACAAAAAATAAAGGAGATAAACTCCGCTTTTTCTGATGCTATCGAGGAAGTTGAGCGGCTCAATGCGGCCAGCGCCTACATTGCCACTGGCAGCAACAACACAGCCCGATACTTTGAGTATTACTTCGCCAAAAAGCCCCATATCATTCGCCGAAACCGCTCGTCTGTTGCCCTGCTGATGGGTGAGGAAGCGGAAACCGAGTTTTTACCACTTGGCCACGATATTCTGGATTACTATGGCCTGGGGTGCCGTAGCGTATCGACTCTTCTCGTACCGGAAGGATACGATTTTGTGCCATTACTTCGGACCCTTGAGCCGCAGGCGTCAGAATATCTCAACAATCACAAGTACCAGAATAACTACGATTACAATAAGTCGATTTACCTCGTCAACGGCGTACCGCACTACGACAACGGCTACCTGCTTGTAACGGAAAACGACGCGCTGGTGTCGCCTATTTCGGTCCTGTATTACGAGACCTATAAAACGCAGGACGACGCCCGGCAATGGCTCACTACCCGCACCGAACAGATTCAGGTAGTGGCGTCGGCGCGGGGGTGGCTGCCCGGCAGCCTCTCGTTCGGGCAAACGCAACGCCCTGGCCTGACCGATTACGCCGATGGTATAGACATCATGGCGTTTCTGGACAGTCTCTGAACCGCAGCCTGAAAAATGGACGGTAGCTAACTATTCTGCAAGACATTCAGATAGTTAGCTTTTTTTTGTCATTTTTCCGGTCCGTTACACCCTCTCTATCAGCTGAACTATGAACTCCCTACCCCGTAACCTGTCGGACGCTGATTTGCTATTGGGTATTCGGGCGGGTGGCCCGCAGCGTCGGCTGTATGAAAATCGGCTGTACGAAAAATACGACTACCTCATTGCTGACGGCGTCAGGAAGCATCGCCTGACCGACGACGACTGCGCTAGTGCCTACTCTGACGCCGTACTTATTGTTTTTGATCACATTACAAATGACCGGTTTAGGGAGCAATCGGGTCTGAAAACTTACCTGTACCAAATATTTTCTAACAAATGTGTTGACGCTATCCGAAAAAAGACGACTAACCGAAGTAGTGTCCACGATGGCCTATCGCTCGATGATTCGCTGTTGCAACTGCCCGACGATACCCGTCTGGCAATCCAGCAACTCATTATGCAGGGCGATGCCGAGCGGTTGCACCAGCACCTACAGCAACTTGGTGAAAAATGCCGCATCATGCTGATGGCCTGGGCCGACGGGTACTCCGACGATGACATTGCTCAAACAATGAACTATAACTCAGCCGCCGTGGCCAAAACCAGTCGGCTGCGCTGCTTCGACAAACTCCGCGAACGATACCGCAATACGCCATGAACAATCTGGAAACGATAGAAAATTATCTCACCGGCCAGCTCACCACTGCCGAACGAAGCCGCTTCGAGACTACCCTGCGCACTGACCCCGCCCTGGCGCAATCGCTGGCGTTTTATATTCAGGTGAAGCAGGTGGCACAGGCCGAAGCGCGTAAACAGCGCAAAGCCGAGCTCAATGCGCTTCGGCAAACCGCAAAACAACCAGCGGCTCCCATGCGCTGGGTGGCGGCTGCCAGTGTATTGCTGCTGCTTGGTTTAGGCTGGCTTATTTTTCGCTTAGAAACCGAGTTGCCAACCACAGCGCAACTCACCGATACGTATTTAGCCGACAAGTACGGTCAGCTCAGCACTACCATGAGCGGGGACGCCGTTAGCTCGCTCGAACAGGGAATAGATCTGTATAACCGACAGCAATACGCCGAAGCCGAAACCATTTTTACCCGTGAATTAAACCGACAGCAAAACAGGCAGCTGTCCGGCTCTACCCTTAAAGGCGGGCTGGAGGCAACACTGGGCAGCGACCGGCTGCTAAAGTTTGCGGGTCTGGCAGCTCTCCAACAACAAAAATATGACGTAGCCATTCAGCGATTTCAGCAACTCGGTCAGCGTACCGATCTGTTCAGTAACCCCGGTTTGTTTCTCGAAGCCCTCGCCCGGATCAAGCGCAATGAACCGATGGATAAAGAGCAGGCTAAAAAATTGCTTGACACCGTCATTAACAAGAACTTAGAAGACAAAAAGACCGCCAAACAATTGCTGAACCAGTTTTGATGATCGAACCCTAAACTACGTTGATTCCATACCACCATGCTTGAGAAAGACGATTACAACGCGCAAAAAGTACCCTACGAGCCAGTAGCCCACCAATTATCCAATAGATTACTACTGGAACAGGAAAAACTCATAGAAGACGATGCCAGGCGGCTGTTTCCAAAGGAAGTCAGACTGGATAAACGTGAGCGCATCGTGCATCCATACCAGTTCATCGTTGCCAATACGGGACCAGACATCGATAAACTTACAGCGGGAAAAGTAATCTACCTGAAACTCCTTTCAGAAGGCGGAGACCGGATAAAAGTAACTGTACTCAAGTCCCGAAAAATGGCCCCGAATGGTAAGCGGTATGTGCTGCTGGAAGCAGATGAACCAATAGCGGGTCACAGTGGGAAGGACTGGGGAATTTATGCCAGCAATACATCGCCACAGGCAATCGGTACCATTCATGACGTTCCTGCCCGGGGAGGGGGCGATTCAAATTCGGGTGGGGGTAAAGACCATTCGGGCAATACGAACTTTTATGGTGTGAACCTGCTGGTTGCTCTCCGACCAGGCCAAACTCCTGCTCCAGCTTCGGAGATAAACCAGGCAGGCAGGGTGGCGGCTTTCGAGACCGACGCCGAACTGGGAACGGCCACTATTGCGGTGCTGGATTCGGGTATCCGGTTTACCCAGACCACCAGCCGCCCCGCCCGGCCCAGCGATGTTGGCTGGGATTTTGTGTCGAACACCACCTCCGATGGCGACCCATTTCCCGGCGATGACCATCTGGGGCTGCACGGCACAAAAATCTGCACAATCATCAAACACGCGGCTCCCGGCGTCGGTATTTTGCCCGTGAAGGTCTCGAACCAGAACGGTAGCCTCAACCTTTATGACGCCCTCTGCGGGCTGGAATACGCCCGGACCCACGGCGCAAAAGTCGTTAATGCAAGCTGGTCATTTGCCGCCACCGGCGACAATGATCCCGCAACGGACTATCCATTACTGCTTCAGGCCATCCGAGATTTAGAAGAGTCGGGCGTGGTAGTCGTGGCAGCTGCCGGCAACAAGAGCCAGTATTCGGTACCAAGCGGGGAACTGGCGAAAGACGGTGCCCCCAAGATTTACCCGGCCTGTTACAGCGGTATTCAGTGCAACGTGCTGACGGTAACGACTGTAATACGCGCTGCTGATGGTAAATTTGAAGCGTTTGAGAATTATTCACCCCGGTTTGTCGATACCGGTGCGCTGGCAAACGCGGGGCAGTTGGGCCAGTTTTCCATACCCGGATTCAGAGGCAGTTACGAAGGGTCTTCGTTTGCAGCTCCTTATGTGGCGGCCAAATTGGCCCGGTTGCTTGGCTCGGCGGGTCTGTTGAGTAAACGCGCCCTGCTGCACCGGTTGAATCAGTTTCACCGAACTTCCAATTTGGCCTATGCGATTCGTGACGGCGGTTCCTACGTTGTCGTTTAGCGTAACGGCAGCGTTATTTGTTGGTTCTTTTCTATGTCAGGCTCAGTGCGTTTCTCGCACTGAGCTTTTAGCTTTGGTCGATGCCAGCGCAAACAAACCCTACGAAGCGCAGGTAGCGGTAGGTTCTGACGCAGTTATAACCTGGAAAAAATGCGGATATGCCAATGATTCGGTCTATGTAAACCTTCGATTAGAACTCGCCAAAGCCCGCTTCCGCCTGGGCGACGTGCGCGGAGCCATCGCCGATGTGGCGCAGGTGACACAACTCTATGCCCGAAAACACCCATCCCGGACTGCCACCGACGAACTGAAAGCCTATTACCGGATGGGATTTTACTACCACAAGCTCAATGCCTATCAGGAAGCACAAACCGCGCTAAAAAAAGCCATCCTGATTGGTGAGCGATTGCCAGGCAGTAGCTGGACCGCTTTTGCCTACAGTACCCTGGCCTATGAAAGCTACTCCATTGGTGAGTATCAGCAGGCCATTGATTACGCCGAAAAGGGGATATATCAAGGCAAACGTGCCAACGACCCTGTGGCGCAGCTGGAGACATGGTGCGAAAAAATAAAAGCCCTCACGGCCATGAATCGCCGTCGGCAGGCGCAGGATGAGGTAATAGTCGCGATTATCAAAGCCAGGAAGACACCTGATTCGGGCTATTACCTGGCCCTGTTACTGGGCCACCAGGCCAAACTGGCCCGAATGGACGGAGCCGTCAGCAAAGCTTTAGCCTGTTACCGGGAAGCCCTGTCGATCAACCTTACGCAGAATAACGCAAAAGATATCGTTGACAATTACATCGACATGGGGCGACTTTTTTACGAGACAAATCAGTATGCCGAATCACTGAATCACTACCAAAAGTCGTTGGCCATCGTAACTGATCCGTATGTTAAGCTGCGTATTCTGAATAACATCGGGGCCGTTTACTGGCAACAGAAACGGTACCAAACCGCACTCCACTACTACCAGAATGCCTTGATGGCCATTCCGGGCGTGGTTATTGGCCGCTCGCTAAGTGCCCTGCCTAACGCACAAAGTATTCAGGCGGCCTCGCAAAAAGAATTTGTGCTTACGCTAATGCAGGACAAGGCCGATACCTGGCTCGATTTCGCCACTGCTACCAACAACCGGCAATACCTGCAACACGCGCTCGATACCTACCTCGTGGCCGACCAAATGATCGACTACATGCGCTGGGAACACCGCGAAGACCAGTCGAAACTATTCTGGCGCACCAAAACACGGGCTATATACGAAAAGGCCATCGAGACCTGTTGGCGGCTGGGTAGTACCGATGCTGCTTTCCGATTTCTCGAGAAAAGCCGGGCTGTTATGCTGGCCGATAAACTCAACGAACTGGGTGCCCGCCAAAAGCTGACTACGCAACAAACCACCACCGAAAATCAATTGCAGAAGACCGTGAACGACCAGCAAAGTCTCCTTGCTGATGTCTCACCCGGTAAACGTTATGACAGTCTGCGGGCCGTTTTGCTCAATGTGCAGGAGAAACAGAACGCATTCCGAAAGCAAATAGAGGTCTCAAATCCAGCCTATTTTCGGTATAAATACGATACCACAACGACCACCCTGGCTGACCTGAAAACGTATTTAAAGCCCAGACAGGCACAGTTTGTCAGTTACTTCGCCGGAGACAGTGCGCTGTATATGCTGGCTGTAGCCGCCGGGCGTGACACGCTGATTCGGCAGTCGCTGGGTACGTATAAACAGACGGTTCGGCAGTTTATGAACCTGCTGGCTAACCCCGATGCCATGAACCAGACGGCGAATGTCCGGCAGTTTCTGCAGTTGGGCAACGGCCTGTACCGGCAGCTCCTGGCTCCGCTTGGGCTACGCGGGGGGCGCGTCATTGTCTCGCCCGATGGGGCCTTCGTACCCGTCGAAGCCCTGAGCCGGTCGGCCACCAAACCCGATTATTTGGTGATGATCCACGCCTTCAGCTATGCCTACTCAGCGGGACTGCTGCTGAAGACACAACCCAACGAACCGGCTGGATGGCGGCAAACCGATTTCCTCGGCGTAGCGCCCGTGTCGTTCGCGCCCGCGCTGGGGCAGGTGTCGCTGCCGGGTTCAGATGGAGCCGTTCAGAACATTGCCCGTCGGTTTGGTTCGGCGGTGCTCCTGACCCGGGCGCAGGCCACCCGGCGGGCGTTCCTGACCGAAGCGGCCCACGCGCGGGTCGTGCATCTGTTTACCCACGGCACTGCCACCGACAGCATCGACACCGAACCCCGGCTCTACTTTGCCGATTCGCCCCTGAATCTCTCCGAACTGGGTACCGATGGGTTACCGATCACGCAGTTGGTTGTGCTGGCCGCCTGCAAAACCGGTGTCGGCAGCTATCAGCGGGGCGAGGGAGTGTTCAGCATGGCACGCGGGTTTGCGGCTCTCGGTGTACCCAGCGTGCTAACAACCCTCTGGAGCGTAGACAATCAGGCTACCTACGCCATTACTGATCTTTTTGAGCAATACCTGACTCGTGGACTACCCAAAGACGAAGCTCTCCAGCAGGCACAGCGCGACTGGCTCACCACCACCGACAGAGCCGGTCAGCTACCTACCTACTGGGCCGGTCTGATTCTTGTGGGCAACACCGAGCCGCTTTCGCAACCTACTCCCTGGCCCTGGCTGGCCGGTGGTTTAGGAGGGCTGGTGGTTGGGAGCGCGTGGTTATGGCGCAGAAAACGCCGGACTACACCGACAATTTCATCGCTTCGGCCAGCGTGAATACCTCTTTCAGGCATTTGGCGGTTAGTATGGCGTCTTCGAGGGCATTGTGAAACCCGTCTTCCCGTGCAAATCCAAAGTGACTGGCAATAGCGGTCAGGCTCAGCCGGTCAGGGGCTTTGCGCCCGTTGGCCCGTAGTACCCGGAAGGTAAAGTAGCCTAGCGTGTGCAGGTCGAGCAAGACGCGGGAAAAGGGCCATTTCAACTTTTCGTAGCGGTAGGCTTCTTTCAGGAAATTGATGTCGTTAATTACGCTCTGCCCGCAGATAATCACGTCGCGCAGGTAGGGTGTTCGGTCCAACTGCCCCGCCGGAACGTGGATGTTGAGTTGTTTGCAAATCCAGTTTTCCATCTCCGGCAACACATCGTACATCATGGGCGCGTCCTGTAAATCGGTCAGGGAGAGGTTATGGATTTTCTCCGATGAGCTCGAAAAAGCATCTTCATTTTCGGGATAGACGTTGGTCAGATATTGTCCTTTCTCCACCCAGTTGTCATCGAAGAGTACGGCACCAATCTGGACAATTTCGTTATAGTCCGGCTCCGGGCCGGTCATCTCAAGGTCAAGAACGAGGTAAGGCATAGGTAGTGAATGATGATTTTTAGTCTTAAACAGCCCGTTCAGACAGGTTGCCTTACTGAGTAAGAATAATGTGGAAAATAGTGCGATAGTTTTTCTTTCGTGCAACAAACAGGACAATACCGGCGTTTTACTTTCAACTGACGCAGCAAAGCCCCGACGATTCAATCGCCGGGGCTTTTTTTTGTGTCCTCTGGTTGCCAGTTTCCGCGTAGAATCAGTTTCTCAATATCCTGACTTATCTGCTGTACAAAACCAACCTGCTCCCGAAGCGACGTATCTATTTCCGGGCCGGATTGAGGATATGTTTCGCCTGGCAAATGGGATGGGGCAGGCGGAGCCGACCCCGTGAGTTGTTGCTGAGCCGCCTGCAGAGCGGCAAGCGTCCGGTTCATCAACCGGATTAGGTCTGGTCGGGCTGCGTTCAGTCGCGGGCGGTCGGGCCGGGCTGAGTGAGGTAGCCTGCCATCGCGTTCGGTTAATATTCCCGACATCAGCGTGGCCATATTGGCCTGAAGGATATGATTCAGCACCACAAACTCGTAGATGAGCGTGGCGTTACGTTGTTGTCGCTGTGGCTCGGAGGTCATCCGCTGGAAAGCAGCCGCGAGGTTAGCCGATGCCACATACACTTCCTTGCGGGCGAGTTTATAGTCAATCAGGGGTACAACCCGGCCCGACAGCCCATTGAGCAGCAGACTGGCGTAGTGAATGTCGGCGTTGAGCATGACGGTCATTGTACCCACAATTTGACGGGATTCCCAACTGGGAAACAGCCAGTAGCCTGCCGAGAGGGCAATCAGTCCGCCCAGCAGCGTATCAACCGCCCGTGCCCCGGCCAGGTCGAGATAACCAATGCCCATGAAGTTGAAGGCAATGAGCAGAAACGGCGTCAGGCACACGACCATGATCAGATAATTCAGCCGCATAAAACAGTACGTACCCAGCATAAACACCACGAGCAGGACAAACTGAGCAGTTTTGTCAGGAATAAGTGTCAGTACCAGTACCCCAATAACTGCCCCGCCCAGCGTACCCAGCATGCGCTGCTTGTTACGCTGTTTGGTAAGACTGAAGGCCGGTTTTAAAATCACCAGTATCGTGAGCAGTACCCAGTAGCTGTGCGAACCGGCGGGTAGAAACAGCGTAGTCAGATACCCTGCCAGTAACGCGACCGATACCCGTACCGAATGCCGAAACGCCGAGGACTGCCGGGTCAGGTTGTCGCGAAACGTTGACCAGTCAATGCTGTGGTGCGACACAAACCGGTCATACTCCAGAGCGTTACGTTGCAGGCTATCAATGTGTGGCTCGCTCAGGTTGCGTTGAATAACAGTTATACGCTGCGCAATGCTGCGCAATAAAACCAACGCTTTTTTGAGTACCAGTGTAGAGCCGTACCGATTTCCGAGTGCGTCAATTTGCTGGGATAACTCAACAAGCGTCGGAGAAATATCGACCGGGGGCCGGCGAACGAGAGGTGTCTGAATAGCCAGCCCAACATAGTCAAGCTCGACCGAAAGCTGGCGAATGAGTCTGGCAATCTGTGGTAGTACCCCCGTTTGTCCAAACCGCTCGAGCATATCATTATAGTCGAGGTACATGGCCAGAATCTGATCGTACAGATCAACCACATCTGTAAAGGTCAGCACCAGCAGCCGACCTGTGTTGTCAGGCGAGTTCATGTACTGCCGGCTTTTAAACAGCACCTCGCGCACGGCGTCCTGCTGCTCGCTCACAACCACCTGCTGCGCCACCAGATGCCGGTAGTCTTCGTCCAGCGGTTTGGTAACGTCGTAAAAATCGGCTTTGATGCTCATGGCACGAGCCACCGAATGAATGCACTGCCCGAGGGCCTGCCGGGCTGCCTGATAGGGGCGCAGCGTGGCCGACAGCAGGGCAATGGTCACGTACCAGAATCCACCCCCGGCAATCAGCACACTCTGGCGCAGCACCCCGGCCATGTCGAGCGGTCGGTCGAGCGTTAAGATCAGCGTTAGCAGGGCCGCCGTACCAACCGAAGCCGCCCGGGTGCCATAGACCACGAACATCGAGAAAAAGAAACCGAACAGGCCGATCTCCAGAGCCAGCACCGGCGGCAGGAACCGGGCAAAGCCCGTTAGCACCGTTATCAAAGCCGCCGTAGCCACCGTAATGAGCATGGCATTGCGCCGGTGCTGCACCGGGCCGGGGGCATCGACCAGACTCACCACCAACGCCCCCAGCGACAACGCCAGTCCAGTTCTTAACTGGTTCATTTGAGCACCCGCCAAGGACGGCAATAAAATCGACAGCGTCGTTCTAAAGCCATTCGATACGTTCTGACTTACCAGAAAATAGCCCAGGTCTCGGCTGTTCATAGTTAATTTTGAATGATAGAATTTTGAATGATAGAATAGTGGCTGACGCATGAATAGCCACCCGTGTCAGCCACTATTCTATCATTCAAAATTCTATCATTCAAAACTTATTCATCAAGCTCCTGAATGCGGGCCAGGTGGCGGCCACCTTCGAAAGGTGTGTCGAGCCATATTTTGACGAGTTTGAGGGCTGTTTCTTCGGTCATCATCCGCTCGCCAATGGAGATTACGTTCGCATCGTTATGCATCCGGCAAAGCCGGGCCGACTCTTCGTTCCAGCACAGGCCCGCCCGTACGCCTTTGATGCGGTTAGCCATCATGGCCTCGCCGTTGCCGGAGCCGCCCAGCACCACCCCCCGCTCTACTTCGCCAGCGGCAACGGCTTCGGCAACGGGCCGGATAAAACGCGGATAATCGACGGAGGGGGTTTCGGCGTAGGTGCCTTTGTCGATAACCTCATGGCCGAGGTCAGTGAGGTAGTGACGAATGGCTTCTTTGTAGTGGAAACCGGCGTGGTCGGAGCCGATGGCAATTTTCATACGATACTGCTTGCTAAAAATGAGGAAAGGGAGTGTGTCAGGCTGGCTTAGAGAAATAGTCGGCCACCAGCTGCCGAAGCATGGCCTGGGTAAGTGGCTTGGCCTGATAATCGGTAACCTCGGCGATGCTACCTGCCCGCTGCCGGTCGTCAGGATTTAGGGAGGTAGTCAGCATCAGCACCACCAACCGGCTTTTCTGTTCGTCGGGTAGTTGATGGTATTGCTCGAGAAACTCAAATCCATTCATACCCGGCATATTGATATCGAGCATAATCATGTCGGGCCGCAGGTAATCGGGAGCGTTGGTTTGGGTCAGGTACCGTAGCGCTTCCGTACCACTTTCGGCAACGCGTGTTGTCTGGCAAAGGCCCGATTCGCTAATAACGAGTTGATGGAGATAGTTGTCGTCGGGGTCGTCGTCAATCAGAAGGATGCAGTGAACGGGTTGGTTCATGGTGCTGAATGGGGTTTATCTCTTTCGGGATAGTAAAATAAACGGTTGTACCGATACCAACAGCACTGTCGAGCCATATTTGTCCACCATACACATCAATCACTTTCTTAACAGTGGCCAGCCCAATACCCGTGCCGGTGTACTGGTTGCGCCCGTGCAGCCGCTGAAAAATCTGGAACACACGCTCGTAATGCTGCTGGTCAATACCGATGCCATTATCACTGAACGCAAACAGGTGATGATTACCCTTGTCTGTGGAGCGAATGTGCAGGTGAGGAGCCACATCGGCCCGGCGGTATTTGAGACTGTTGCTGACGAGGTTCTGGAAAATCTGGTATATGTCTGTTGGGTGAACAACTATTGTTGGCAACGGCCCGACCTCAATCTGCGCCCCCGATGCCTGAATGTCGGACTGGTATTCGTCAATGATCTCAGCCATCGACTGGTTGAGGTTCACTGGCTTCAGATCTGTCCGGTTACCCACCCGCGAAAAATTCAGCAGGTCGTTGATGAGCGTCCGCATCCGTTCGCTGGCTGCGGTCGAGACGTTGATCAGTTTTTTTGCGTCGGTATCGAGTTCACTGCCGTATTTGGCTTCGAGCAGGCCGAGGTAGTTACTAATCGTTTTTAGGGGTGATTGCAGGTCATGGCTGGCGATGTAGGCAAACTGCTGAAGTTCCTGATTGGAACGGGCCAGTTCCTGTACTACCTGCTGCCGTAACACGAGTTCGCGTTCGTACTCCTGAGAGGTTCGCAGGCCAAGTGCCTCGTTGAAATACCGGATCAGGGCAATTACCGTAGCCACCGATACCACCCCGGTCAGAAACCGGATCAGCGCACTGAGCCGGTAAGCAGGCCACCAGAAAATAATGGCGTCGATGAGGTGGGTCATGCCGCAGAGCAAAATGAACGCGCCAAACAGCCAGAACACCCCCGACATCGGTACGCCGGTTTTGATAAGCAGAAATCGAATCAGAATCAGTGGAATGGCCATGTACGCCAGCCAGATGGTCAGGTCAGAAACAATGTAAAGCCAGCCATGAAACTCGGTCCAGCTGCCGCACAGCCAGCGCGGAGGCCAGTCGCTGGTATCGGTTAAATGCCGAAAAAAATCAATAATCGGTTCCATAAAAAACATAACGCACTCAGGCTGATTTTGTCATAGCGAGGCCTGAAATTACCGCTATAAAGTTACGCAGACCTGCCGTATTGTTTCTATCAGCGAAGCGGCAAAAAAGTTTGTCAACTGCCCATCCCAGGCGCAGAATCGCTCCGGCGTGCCCGAAACCTTAACGCACTGAGCTTGTTCAGAACCGGGAGGGGCGGTAATTTGCGGCCCTATACAACTGACATTATGATACCATCCACCAATCAGCGGCCAACCGCTACCGTTCTCTTTATCTTCGGTGGCAGCGGAGATCTGAACCTTCGTAAACTTACGCCCGCTCTTTATAACCTATACCTCGACAAGTACCTGCCCGAACATTTTGCAGCAGTAGGACTGGGCCGCAGCGAGTACGATAATGATTCCTTTCGGGAGCGGCTACTGGAGGGCGTTCAGTCATTTTCGCGCCGGAAAAACGGTGACGACGACGTCTGGAAAAAATTCGCCCCTCTGATCTCGTATATGCAGATGGACGCGGCCAATGACGATGCCTACGTGAAACTGTCTGACTTCGCCAGAGCGAAACAGAAGGAGTGGGGCGAGCCGGTCGATGTAGTATTTTACCTGGCCGTAGCTCCCCAGCTGGTACCGGAAATTGCTACCAACCTCAGCAAACTGGATTTGTGCGCCGATACAACCCATGTCAGAATTGTGGTTGAAAAGCCGTTTGGGCACGACCTGAAAACCGCCACCGAACTCAACGCGCTGCTGGGCGGGCTGTTTGCCGAAGAGCAGATTTACCGGATTGACCATTATCTCGGTAAAGAAACCGTCCAGAATATCCTGGCCCTGCGATTTGCCAATTCGCTGTTTGAGCCGATCTGGAATCGTCGCTACGTAGAATATGTGCAGATCACAGCCGCCGAAACCGTAGGGCTGGAAGGCCGCGGTGGCTATTACGAAGGCTCCGGTGCCCTGCGCGATATGATTCAGAACCACCTGCTTCAGGTTATGTGCATGATTGCTACGGAGCCGCCAGTCAACTTCACGGCTAACGAAGTGCGTAATAAAACCGTGGACGTGCTCAAAGCCATCCGGCGTATCGAACCTGATCAGGTAGACGAAATGGCCGTTCGCGGACAGTACGGGCCGGGTAAGGTGAAGGGGAAAGACATACCGGGCTATCGTGACGAAAAAGGGGTGGCTCCCGACTCGCCTACCGAGACGTTTGCCGCCGTGAAACTGTTTGTCGATAACTGGCGGTGGGAAAACGTACCATTCTACCTGCGTACGGGTAAAGTGTTGCCCGAAAAAGAAACCGTTATTACCGTTCAGTTCAAAGCGGCACCCGACTTCGCGTTTCCACAGGAGGCTACCGAAACCTGGGAATCTAACCGGCTTACCATCGGCATTCAGCCCGAAATGGACATCCGCCTGCGGTTTCAGGCCAAGCGGCCCGGCCAGACACTGGCCCTCGATCCCGTAGAGATGGTGTTCAGCTACAAGACTAACTACGATGGGCAGGAACCTGAAGCCTACGAAACCCTGCTCCTTGACGTGATGACCGGCGATGCGACGCTGTTTATGCGGGCCGATCAGGTGGAGGCTGCCTGGCGCGTCGTCACGCCTGTTCTGGACGCCTGGGAAAGTACACCGCCCACCAATTTTCCAAACTACACCCCCGGTACCTGGGGACCCGAAGCCGCCATGCAACTCGTAGAACAGGACGGCTACGAATGGGGCGCGAAATAACTATGGAACTCATTATTCAGAAAAACCCCGACGCGCTGGCCAAAGCAGCTGCTGACTTCATTACGAAGCGCATCAAACACGTACTTAAGACGCAGGATCGGTTCACCATTGCGCTGTCGGGCGGTAGTACGCCCAAAGCATTACACGAACTACTGGCCAAACCGCCCTACGTCGATCAGATTCCGTGGCTGCAGCTGCACGTGTTCTGGGGCGACGAACGCTATGTGCCTATTGACGATCCGCAGAGTAATGCGGGCATGGCCTACGATACGCTGCTGGGTCACGTCTACACGCCCGAAGATCAGATTCACGTCTGGCGAACCGACCTGGAACCCGAAGCTGCTGCCGCCGATTACGACCGGATCCTGCACGAGTATTTTAGTGAAACAGGCAAAGCGTCGCCCGGCCCAACGTTCGACCTCGTTCTGCTCGGTATGGGCGACGATGGTCATACGCTTTCGCTGTTTCCCGGTACGGAGGTGGTTCATGAGCAAACCGCCTGGACCAAAGCATTTTTCCTCGATCAGCAGGATATGTACCGGCTAACCCTCACCGCACCAATGGCCAACCGGGCCGCCTGCGTCCTGTTTCTGGTGGCTGGTCCAAAAAAAGCCGAAGCCCTGAAACAGGTGCTGGAAGGCGATTATAACCCCGATAAATATCCATCCCAGGAAATCAAACCCATCCCCGGCGAACTCATCTGGATGGTGGACGAAAAAGCGGCTGCGGAGTTGGCTAAAAATTGATTGCATAACAAACTACAGGTGTTGCGAAAGGCTTGTCTGAGATTTGGATGTCTTTGTTTAAGAAGTATTACAGTATACCCCGCCCATTCACTCATTCGATCCAATTCGGCACACCGATTTACTAATTCAAAATTGACCATGGAATTCCGTACTGAAAAAGACACGATGGGACCCGTTCAGGTACCCGCCAACGTATATTGGGGCGCGCAGACGCAGCGCTCTATCGAGAACTTTAAAATTGCGCAGGACACCGACAAGATGCCCCGCGAGATTATCCGGGCATTTGCCTACCTCAAAAAAGCCGCGGCCCTTACCAATCGCGACGCGGGCGTGCTGCCTGCTGAAAAAAGCGATCTGATTGGGCAGGTAGCCGACGAGATTCTGGCCGGTGAACTGGCCGATCAGTTTCCGCTCGTGGTCTGGCAAACGGGTTCAGGTACGCAGAGCAACATGAACGTAAACGAGGTGATTGCCTACCGCGCCCACGTGTTGCAGGGCGGGCAGCTCACCGACGAGAAAAAGGCTATGCACCCCAACGACGACGTGAATAAGTCGCAGTCGAGCAACGATACGTTTCCAACGGCCATGCATATTGCGGCCTACAAAATCCTTGTTGACGTCACGATTCCGGGCATCACTAAATTGCGCGATACGCTGGCCGATAAGTCGAAGCAGTTTATGCACGTGGTGAAAATTGGCCGGACGCACTTCATGGACGCCACGCCGTTGACGGTAGGGCAGGAGTTTTCGGGCTACGTCTCCCAACTCGATCACGGACTGCGGGCCATCAATAACACCCTCGCGCACCTGAGCGAACTCGCCCTCGGTGGTACCGCCGTGGGTACCGGCATCAACACGCCCCCGAACTATTCAGAAAATGTAGCCAAACACATTGCCGACCTGACGGGCCTGCCGTTTGTAACTGCCGAAAATAAGTTTGAAGCCCTGGCTGCGCACGATGCTATCGTGGAAGCGCACGGCGCGTTGAAAACTGTAGCGGCCAGTTTAATGAAGATTGGTAACGACATTCGAATGCTGGCGAGCGGTCCGCGTGCGGGCATTGGCGAGCTGCACATTCCCGACAACGAACCAGGCAGTAGCATCATGCCGGGCAAGGTGAACCCCACGCAGTGCGAAGCCATGACAATGGTGGCCGCGCAGGTCATGGGCAACGACGTAGCCATCAACATTGGCGGCATGAGCGGCCATTTTGAACTGAACGTGTTTAAGCCCGTCATGATCGTCAACTTCCTGCACTCGGCCCGGCTCATTGGCGACGTTTGCGTGTCGTTCAATGACAAGTGCGCGGTCGGCATCGAACCCATCGAAGCCAACATCAACAAGCACGTCAATTCGTCGCTGATGCTGGTCACGGCCCTGAACACGAAAATCGGCTACTACAAAGCCGCCGAAATTGCCCAGACCGCCCACAAGAACGGCTCGACGCTCAAAGAAACCGCCGTTTCGCTCGGCTACGTCACCCCGGAGCAGTTTGACGAGTGGGTCAAGCCGGGTGATATGGTGGGTGAGATGTCGTAATGGATGAGCAACCGTATCCTTTCCAGCCCGACCTGACTGAGTTCAGTTATCGGTTCGAGAGTGTTAGCGACAGGCGTATTGTGAACGAAGATTGTCTCAATCACCGATACTGGCCGCGCAAACGTAGCTAAGTTAGCCTTACTTGACGAGTTGGACGATGGTGAACTGTCCGACGTAGCAGTCAGCGATAATGACGACATGATAACCGTGCTGGCAACAGTTTTCAGAATAGCCGCTGACTTCTTAGATCGTTTTCCAGCTTATTCGCTCGCTTTCCGGGGGAGCGACGAGCGGAGAAACCGTCTGTATAGAATAGCTTTAGGCCGCGAACTGATTCAACTAGACAAAGGGTATGAACTGTATGGATTCAATGGTGAACAATTTGTGTTGTTTGCTCGTAATCAACCGTATAGTGGTTTTTTAATTCGGAAACGCAAATGAAGACAGACGAAAAGAAAACAGAGAACGTAGTTGTCATACGCCGGTATTCCGATCATCCGATCATTCAAAAGAAGGTGGCCGAAGTTCGCGAAATGCTTGAGAAAGCGGATTTGTCGTTCCTGAATAATCCCCCAGCAAAGAAGAAATAAGGTCACTTTGTGCCGTATATTGTCTCACCAATCGGATGACCACTCAGTCATCCGATTTTTTGTAGCCCTAAACCAATAGCCCCAGACTATGCCGGTTCCTGATTATCAGACGTTAATGCTGCCACTGTTGAAAGCGGTTGCTGACAGAAATGAGTATAAACTGAACGATATGGTTGAATTGCTTGGTGAGCAATTCAACCTGACCGAAGAAGAACGAAGTGAACTCTTGCCGAGTGGTCAGACATTTTTGTTTGGCAGTCGGGTTGGCTGGGCAAAAACGTATTTGAAAAAAGCAAGATTACTCGATTCGCCCAAACGGGGCATCATTACCATTACAGAACGCGGCTTGAGTCTTCTTGAACAGAAGCCAACTAAAATCAACGTCGCTTTACTCAAGCAGTTTCCAGAATTTGTTGAATTTCAAGCACCAAAACGCACCGATGATTCGCCAAATGAGCGGGTTATAATTGATGAAACGTCAGTGCAAACGCCCGAAGAAATTCTGGAGAATGCCTACCAGAGCATTCGTAAAACACTGGCGCAGGATGTGTTGAACAAAGTCGTTTCTTTGTCGCCCGCTTTCTTTGAGCGGCTCGTTGTCGAGTTACTGGTCAAGATGGGTTACGGCGGTTCTATCAAGGATGCAGGCCGGGCGTTAGTAACGGGGAAAAGCGGGGACGAGGGAATTGACGGGACAATTAAAGAAGACAAACTGGGTCTCGATATTATTTACATTCAGGCCAAGCGATGGGCACCCGGCAACGTGGTTGGTCGGCCCGAATTGCACAAATTCGTTGGCGCGTTGGCCGGGCAGGGAGCCAAAAAGGGCGTTTTTATCACGACGTCGAGTTTCACCAAAGAAGCGAAAGAATACGTGCCACGTAACGAGACGAAGATCGTTTTGATCGATGGCGAAGAACTGTCGCAACTGATGATCGACTACAACCTCGGTGTGACGGTGCAGCAGACCTACGAAATCAAACGTATGGATAATGATTACTTTGGTGAGTAGGCTGATTTTATTCCTGTTGTCGTAAGCCAATGTTCACCGCTGATTCGCTGATTCAGCTACTCACCAACAATAGGTTTCAGTTTTTGGACCGAACGGCAACTGGTCCGCTCCGATGGAACGATGCCGTATTTTGGTTTCAGGTGGCTGAATGGGTGCCGTGCCGTAGGGTGTGAAACGTAAGTGACTGTAAATTTTCGCAACAGCGTTGGCCCGGTGGAATACCTATTGCAGACTGCGTGTAGTGTACGGGCTGTTCTCATTTTGCCGGTTAGCTGGCGTTACTTGTAGGTTTCCGGGATTTTGCGGGATTTCGTTGCCTGTTCAAACGCGTAGCCAATTTTTAGCAGTTTGTCTTCCTCAAAGGGCCGGGCAATAAACGTGAGGCCGATGGGTTCGCCGTTGGTTTTATAGCCCATCGGAACGGTCAGGCACGGGTAGTTGGCGGCTGCGGCCAGACCAGCACTCCGGTTGTTGATCGACAGGATCACGTCGAGCTGGTTTGCCTGCATTGGCTTCTCAAAATAACCCACGCCACTTTTGCGGATATTCGTCCGTAGCTGCGCCATTTCTTCCGGACTGCTCGTCGTTTTGGTAACCCCCGCAATCCGGCCCTGTCCGTACGGCATGCGCCGGGTCGAGTCCTGTAGATTATAAGCCAGAATATCGTTTACCGATTTGTAGGGGAGTGCCGACGAGCCGTAATTTTTGATGTAGTTCGGCAGGTCAGCGTTCATGTCGGCGTTTAGCAGCGTACCGAATCCTTCGTTGGGTGCCTGCTCCAGCTCAATCTCTACCACCGTGCCACCCAGCGACCGAATTTTTTCGACGTTCAGGGCATAGGTCGTGTCTTTCAGCAACGGTTTATACGCGCCGAACCGAATGCCCTTTAAACTGCCGGTTTTCACCTCCTGCCAGTACGTTTTGTTTTTCGGGTTGTTCGTCGTCGCCGGGTCGGCGGGGTCTTCGCCCGACATGGCCGACAGCAGAATGGCCGCATCCACCACCGTTCGGGTCATCGGACCGGGCGTATCGAACGTACTGGAAATAGGGATGATACCACCCCGGCTCAACAGGCCCGTGGTGGGTTTGAGACCAACCAGCGAGTTGGCACTCGCCGGCGACAGAATAGATCCCGATGTTTCGGTACCTACGGCCCCGGCGGCATAGTTGGCCGCTACCGACGAGCCACTCCCCGAACTTGACCCGCCCGTATCGAACTGCCGGCGGCCGTACGGATTCAGGGTCTGCCCACCCATGGCGCTGTATCCGTTGGGGCAGTCGAGGCACATAAAATTGGCCCACTCGCTCAGGTTTGCCTTGGCTAGTATGATGGCTCCCTTCTCCTGAAACCGGTCTACGATAAAAGCATCTTTGGTATCGCGGTTGTTACTGAACACCTGCGCCCCGGCGGTGGTGGGTAGCCCGTTCAGGTTGATGTTATCTTTCAGGATAATGGGCATGCCGTAGATGGGGTGGGTAGCCGCCGATTTGTTTTTGTCCCGCTGTCGGGCTTCGGCTACGGCATTTGGGTTAATGGCAATGATGTTGTTCAGGGTTGTATTCCGGTCATTTTCGTAGAGAGCAATCCGGTACAGATACCACTGCGTCAGCTTCTCGTACGTCAGTTTGCCGGATTGAACGTTGGCCTGCAGGGTGGGTATATCCTGCTCCAGAATAAGCGGTTTGAGGGCCTGATAGTCTGTTGCCGTGAAGTTTTTCAATTGGCTCGCTATCGATTTCCAAAGCTCATTCTTATCCAGATTCCTGGACTGAATCAGCTTGTAGCGCAATCGGGGCGATTCGTTCTTAGCATTTTTGGCCAGTTCATCCGATTCGTCGTAGGGTGTCCAGGCGGGGATGGTCGTTTTCTGGGTCTTACAGGATGCCAGAGAAATTAGTAGCAGTACAATCAGCTTTTTCATTGGGTACGCTTTACAGGTTTGTAAATGGTTGATGAAGTTGGTTAAAGGTTCCTAAAACCCGGCGGCTTGCCCGTCTCTGCGCGATTCGGTAGCGTTACGAATTCGACTAAAACCAGATTTTCAGCATGTGCTGATTCAATTCTATAACCTGAGCCTCTTCCAAAGCCATAAGCAGTTGGGTGAACGAAGATCTGAACAGGTCGAGTAAGGGCCGATTGCGTAGATTACCAGTGGTAATGTAAACCAGTTGTAAAAGCAGTGACGAAGGCATCGACGGAACGATCAAAGAAGATAAATTGGGTCTCGATGTTATTTACATTCAGGCCAAGCGATGGGCACCCGGCAACGTATTGGGCAGACCCGAACTGCACAAATTTGTGGGTGCGCTGGCCGGGCAGGGTGCCAAAAAGGGCGTTTTCATTACCACGTCCAGCTTTACCAGAGAAGCCAGAGAGTACGTTCCCCGCAACAAAACCAAGATCGTGCTGATTGACGGCGACGAGTTAGCCCAACTGATGATCGACTACAACCTTGGCGTTTCCGTTCAGCAGACGTTCGAGATCAAGCGCATGGACAATGATTTCTTCGGCGAGTAAACAAACAAGTCGGATGACCACGTGATCGTCCGACTTGTTTGTTTCACTTCGCCCTTACCAGACCGTTATTCGTTCGGCTTCGGGCTTATACATCTTATCGCCGGGCTTCACGTCGAAGGCTTTGTAGAATGGCGTAAAGTTCATGAGCGGCCCGTTTACACGCCACTTGGCTGGCGAGTGCGGATTGGTGTTTACGTACATCCGTAAAAACTCATCCCGGGTTTTTACGCGCCAGATCCGGGCTATCGAGATGAAGAACCGCTGGTCGGGCGTAAAGCCGTCAATTTTCGTGGTGTCTTTGCCTTGTTCGGTTAATTTGAACGCATCGTAGGCAATAGCAACCCCGGCAATATCGGCGGTGTTTTCTCCTACGGTCAGGGGTCCTTTTACGTGTACCGAATCGAGTACGGTAAATGTATTGTATTGGTCAATCACCTGCTGGGTTCTGGCTTTGAATTTAGCGTAGTCGTCTTTTGTCCACCAGTTTGTTACGTTGCCGACTTTATCGAACTGTGCGCCCTGATCGTCGAACGAGTGGGTTATTTCGTGCCCAATCACCATGCCGATGCCCCCGTAGTTCAGCGCATCATCGGCCTGCAAACTGAAATAGGGCGACTGTAAAATACCCGCCGGAAACACAATCTCATTGAGTGGCGGATTGTTATACGCCGTTACCGTAGGGGGCGTGGTATGCCATTCGGTTCTATCGACCGGCTGTTGTAGTTTGGCTATATTGTAATCGTACTCGTTTTTAGCCGCTGACAGCCGATTCTCAAAATACGTATCCCGGCCTACGTTCACGGTCGTATAGTCCCGCCATTTGTCCGGATAGCCAATTTTCTCGGTGAAGGCGTACAGCTTTTCCTTCGCTTTTGTTTTGGTCGAATCGCTCATCCAGTCCAGACGATTGATGCGGGCTTCGAATGCTTTTTCCAGGTTGGCTACCAATACGGTCATGCGTTTTTTTGCTGCTTCGGGAAAGTACTTTTTCACGTACAACTGGGCCAGTGCATCGCCAAGTGACTGATCGACCGCCTGCGTCATTTCCTGGGTTCTTGTTTGTTTGACTGCCTGTCCGGTCAGGGCTTTTGAGTAGGCAAACGATGCCTCCAGAAATGGCTGGCTCAGGAAATTGGCGTAGTGCGTGAGGGCATTGGCTTTCAAATAAGCCTGCCAGTTCTGGATGGGCGTCGTTCCCAACAGCGTGTTCAGCCTGTAGTAATAAGCCGGTTGCCTGACGTTGATCGAATCGACCTGCACGCCGAGGTCGCTCAATAACGTAGTCCAGTTGAGTGTTGACTGGCTTTTGGCCAGCGTAGCAACCGCCATCTTGTTGTAGTTGGCCCGTACATCCCGGCGTTCAATATTCGTTTTGTGAGCTGCGGCCATCTGCTTTTCGATGTCGTAAGCTGCATCTGCCTGTTTCGCGGCAGTGGCGGCATCAATTCCGGTTAGCGTAAGCAGGCTGGTTATGTACGTTTTGTAAGCGCGTTGAATGGCCGTGGTTGCCGAATCGGTCTTGAAATAATAGTCCCGGTCCGGCAAACCGATGCCAGTCTGAGCAAGTTGCGCAATGTTGACTGTACTCTGTTTGTTGTCAGAACCTATATAAAGACCAATGATTGACCCATTCCCCGCTTTCTGTTCGTCGGCCACCAGTTTCAGCAAAGACGTAACGTCGGTTAGGGCGTCGATGCGGGCAAGTATGGGCTTGATAGGTTCGTAACCCCGTTTGTTGATAGCCGCCGTGTCCATACCCGACGCATAAAAATCGCCCACCTTCTGTGCGTTACTCCCCGGTGTATTACTCGCGGCAGAAACGCTGTCCAGAATCCCCTGTAACCGGATGCGCTGCGGGTAATTCATGAAGGAGTAAGAACCTACGCCCGTCTGCGCTGCCGGTATTTTGGCGGTATCGTACCAGATGCCGTTAGCGTACATGAAAAAATCGTTACCGGGCCTTTTGGAAGCGTCTACCCCGGTTATGACTATGGGTTTTGTAGTCGCGGTCGTGGTCATAACGGCACCCCGGTTACAGGCTGCTGCTGTTAAAATCATTACGGAGAGATAGACAAGTTGTTTCATACTGCGCCGGGTTGACGGTGTTTGGGAGTGGGAAAAGTAAGATAAAGGGTTGTTGGATTAAAGCAGGGTAGACCGGCTCTGTTGGAGCCCAAAAGTAATTTCCAATCACGTAGTTTACTGGACAAAGCTACCCCTTTTTCGGTTCTGGGTACCCTATTGCCCGGTACCGTGGTACTGGGCAATAGGGTACGGGGAGGATGACCAGAATCGGGCATACACAAAAACGCTCCCGGCAAGTCTGACCTGCCAGGAGCGTTTTTGTGTATGGGGTTGCCGGAGCGCTATGCCTGCTCTGCGGGAGCGGCTTCTTCGGCGGGTGCCGCAGCGGGCTTGGTGCCGTAACGCTTGCGGAACTTGTCCACGCGCCCTGCCGTATCGAGCAGCACGTTCTTGCCGGTGTAGAATGGGTGCGACTGCGAGCTTACTTCAAGCTTAACGAGCGGGTAGGTTTTGCCTTCGTACTCAATGTTGTCTGGTGTCTGAACCGTTGACCGGGTTACGAACTTATAATCGCTCGACAGGTCGTGGAATACCACTTCGCGGTAGTCCGGGTGAATGCCTTTTCTCATGGTATTATCTCAGTTTCTATCATCTTTCTCGGTTTCCGTCCGAAAAAGGATTGCAAAGGTAGGGAGATCATCGCAGACAGTCAAGGGTTTACCCGCCTTCTTTTGCGGGCTGGTAATCAATCGAAAAAAGTTGATCCGTTTGCTAATATCTCCGTAACAACCCTTGTCAGGCCGGGCCGATTTTCCTAAATTTCGCTCATCATTTACCTCCTCCTCCGGTCGAACGCAGGTAGCGACCGAATCAAAAAACAGGCCAGTTTTTATTTTTCACCAGGGTGCCACCCAATTGATTTCGGTAAGTCGCTAAGACTTACGACTTAACAATTTAGTAATCCAATCTACCCAATTGCATCTTTCCGGGAATCCGAAAAAGCTCCGAACCTTCGGCGTTTTTTTCTCGTCTATTCCAGCATACCCGTTCATCAACTGCGCATTCTATTCATTATTTTTCATAGATCACCACTAATCCCCAAGAAGACATGTACGTAATTAAACGCGATGGTCGCCGGGAGTCGGTTAAGTTCGATAAGATAACCGCCCGCATCGAAAAGCTCTGCTACGGCCTTGACCCGGCCTACGTTCAACCCGTTGATGTGGCTATGCGCGTCGTAAACGGTTTATTCGACGGCGTCAAAACCACGCAGCTCGACAACCTGGCCGCCGAAACAGCCGCGTCGATGACTACCCGCCACCCGGACTACGCCACTCTGGCCGCGCGGATTGCCATCTCCAACCTGCATAAGGATACCAATAAGTCGTTTTCCGGCACAATTAAGCAGCTTTTTCATTACGAAGACCCGAAAACGGGTGAGAATGCATCGCTGATTGCCCGCGAGGTGTATGACATTGTACGCACCCACGCGGCCCTGCTCGACTCGACCATTATCTACGACCGCGACTACGGCTACGACTACTTCGGCTACAAAACCCTCGAAAAATCGTACCTGCTCAAAATGGAGGGCCGCATTGCCGAGCGTCCGCAGCACATGCTCATGCGCGTATCCGTTGGTATCCATATGGAAGATATCGACGCGGCTATCGAGACGTACAACCTGCTGTCCGAAAAGTGGTTTACCCACGCCACGCCCACGCTGTTCAACGCCGGAACGCCCAAGCCACAGATGTCGAGCTGCTTTCTGCTGACGATGAAAGACGACAGCATCGACGGGATTTACGACACGCTGAAACAGACCGCCAAAATCTCGCAGTCGGCGGGGGGCATTGGTCTGAGCATCCACAACGTGCGTGCCACGGGAACATACATCAAAGGCACCAACGGCACGAGTAACGGCATTGTGCCGATGTTGCGCGTGTTCAATGACACCGCCCGCTACGTAGATCAGGGCGGTGGCAAGCGCAAAGGGTCGTTCGCCATCTACCTGGAACCCTGGCACGCCGATATTTTCGACTTCCTGGACCTGAAAAAGAACTCCGGCAAGGAAGAAGGCCGCGCCCGCGATTTGTTCTACGCCCTCTGGACGCCCGATCTGTTCATGAAGCGCGTGGAAGACAACGACGTATGGTCGCTGTTCTGCCCGCACGAATGCCCCGGTCTGGCCGATTGCCACAGCGAGGAGTTCGAAACGCTGTACACCCGCTACGAGCGCGAAGGCCGTGCCCGCCACACGATAAAGGCGCAGGAACTGTGGTATAAAATCCTGGAGTCGCAGACCGAGACGGGTACGCCGTACATGCTGTTCAAGGATGCGGCCAACCGGAAATCGAATCAGAAAAACCTCGGTACCATCAAATCGAGTAACCTCTGCACCGAGATCATCGAATACACCGCGCCCGACGAAATAGCGGTCTGTAACCTCGCGTCCATTGCTCTGCCCAAGTTCATTAAGCGCGACCCCGACGGTATTCTGCGCTTCGACCATCAGAAGCTGTATGAGGTGACGAGAACGGCCACGCGCAACCTAAACAAGATCATCGACGTCAACTATTACCCCGTTGAAGAAGCCCGCCGGAGCAACATGCGCCACCGGCCCATCGGTATCGGGGTGCAGGGTCTGGCCGACGCGTTCATTATGTTGCGGATGCCATTCGAATCGGACGAGGCCCGGCGGCTGAACGAAGATATTTTTGAGACAATCTACTACGGCGCCATGACCTCCTCGATGGAGCAGGCGAAGGAATCCGGCCCCTACGAAACCTGGAAAGGCTCGCCCATTTCGGAAGGTATTTTCCAGTTCGATATGTGGGGCGTGAAACCCAAATCCAACCGCTGGGATTGGGAAACGCTGCGCAAAGACGTAGTAGAGCACGGCGTTCGGAACTCGCTGCTGCTGGCTCCGATGCCGACCGCTTCGACCTCGCAGATTCTGGGCAACAACGAGTGTTTCGAGCCGTACACGAGCAACATCTATACCCGGCGCGTGCTGTCGGGCGAGTTTGTGGTCGTGAACAAGCACCTGCTCAAAGACCTCGTGAAGCTGGGCCTGTGGAACGACGCCATGAAGAACAACCTGATTCTGGCCAACGGCTCGGTGCAGGCCATCCCGAACATTCCGCAAAACATCAAAGACCTCTACAAGACGGTTTGGGAGATTAAGCAGAAGCACATCATCGACATGGCCGCCGACCGGGGTGCGTACATCTGCCAGTCGCAGTCGCTGAACATCCACATTCAGGATTCGAACTTCGGCAAGCTGACGAGTATGCACTTCTACGCCTGGAAAGCGGGCCTGAAAACGGGTATGTACTACCTGCGCACCAAAGCCGCTTCTGACGCGGTGAAGTTCACCGTAGTGCAGCCCCAGGCTGAGCCGCAACTGGAGCCGGTCATGGCCGAGACCATCGCCGTCGAGAAACCCCTCGATTACGTGCAGTACGCCAAAGACCACGCCACCAACGCCCAGCCTGCCCCCGTCCCGATGGTCACGGAACTGGAGCAGCAATATGCCGCCATGACCTGCTCCCTCGACGACCCCGAAGGTTGCGAAGCGTGTGGCTCGTAATGTATTCCGTACGTGTCCAAAGGTTTATCCAATCTTTGGACACATACATTTTTTGAATTGAATCAGACAGTTTCACGAGTTTTATGACATACACACATTTTCTTTTCGCTCTGTGTCTATATATAGGAAGTCTTAATGCTTTCAGTAAGAGTACTTTCAGTAAGAACTTAAAAGTAGAAAGTGTAACTACTATTCAAGACGAACTTGAGAGGACTCTACAACTTATTCAACTTCAATTCAAGACGAACGCTGTCAATAAATGTAAAGTTGACTTGAAAGGTAGCAAATTGATTATTATTCACGATGATGGTAACAGGTTCGTATTTGATCTAGATGTTATACAGGAAATAAAATCTGAATATGACTCAGGGAAATACTTTTTGTTATTGAAAGTTCACTCTAATTCTACGCTTTTCCAACGTGACATGGTTAATGTTATTTATAGTTATGACAAGGAAGGTAATATCATTGAGAGGGCGGTATCAATAGGCGTGCCATTCAAAACTTATCAAAGTGCAGTTACAACTCGCGATTTAGTTAGAAAGCTCAAAAAAATAGTTAATTCTTAAATATGTATTATTAGATGAACACACGGAATTTAAGCGACCAATATTACTTAAATATAGCGCACGTCAGTGAAAATATATACTATGAAGACTTCGTTGTGATATTTGATAATCTTTGTAAATTTCTATCGCCAGCCAAAGAGAAGATCTTTAATCAGAAATTGCAAATCTTAGATAATAGAAAATTTAATGAAGGTTCTTTTATTCAGATTGCATGTGAAACAACAGTTTGCTCTTACTTTTTAGAAAAATATTCAGAAGGGTTTTTTTATGAATGTAAAACTACAACTATCAGTGACAAAGATGTAGACTGTCAATTCACAGATGGTAAGTACACTTACAATGTTGAAGTGAAATGCCCTGGACTTGACACATACAAAGAAAAGTTTCACGAAAATCCCAAGATAGAAATAGGGGGTAGATTTAGTGAAGAGGGGAAGAAACTAATAAATACTATTGAGGAAGCCCTGCAAGATAAATTGAAAGCGAATAAAAGTGAATGGAATTATACCAAAAGAAAGCGACTTGATAATACTCTTAAAACTTTCTTACAAGAAGCAAACAGTAAATTTCCTTCTGTTGAAATAACAGACCAAGTTAATATTCTCGTTGTGTGTTGTGACGATCAAAAAGATATGGATAGATGGATAGGTTATTTATACCATAGTGGAGGTCTTTTTACTGAAGATTCTTTTGTTGATGTGGACACATATAATAGGGTTGATATAGTTATACTAACTAATTTATTTAACAGACATTATTCGTTTGCAGACAAAGTTATTCAGGGAAACTCATGGGACTTTAGCGATGCTTTTAATTTATGCTTCTGTAATCCCTTGAAAAATAATACGTATAAGGCGTTTCCAATAAGAAATTTTATAGGAAAATTTAATAACTATACAACGAGATTGATTAGCTTTATTGATAAAGAGATTAACTCAAACCCTGCTGTAGAGTATTTTCCGGTTCAACATTTTACGGTTGAATTTGAAAAATACGCTTCTGTACGTAGCGAAAATAAAATTGATTGTTTTGCAATCTGGAAATGAATTTTGAGAACAAAAACTCACATACCTATACACTTATTGTTATTTAAAGGCGGCTTCACGATTACGGTGCCTGCGCTACTGCACTACTTACGGGGAGAGGGTTGACGAATGCATCGCCAACGCGAAGGAAGCAGTCGAAATGTATATCGAAAGTCTGAAAACTGATGGCGAACCCGTCTCATCTTGCTGATAACCAACTATTTTGATTTCAAAAACTGCTTTTTGTATTTGTTCCTCACCAGTACCGATTGGCGTTTTTGAGCGAACGTTTTCTCAAACGTAACCAACAAATCAAGCTCTTTGTCGGTGGCCTGTTCACATAGATAGTCGCTTTCCTCTTTGGTCAGATGTAGGGAGTCATCAAAAGACCGATCAACATAATCGAGGAGACTGTTTGGACCGAAAAGGGGTTGAGGAAGGCTCGCTAACTTCGCCTGCATTTTGGGGTCCATACGGGTGATAACTGGCTTTACTAAACTCATAAAATCTCGGTTTTAACCAACCATATCGGCATTCAGATATACTTTCATCACTCCCTCGGAGCTTACCGTTGGCGTAGCGTAAGGAATGCCGTTGCGGTCAGCGAATTTCAACAAAAATACTGGTTGTTTGGACCAATGTCGATAACGGTGCCTACGTCACCCCGGCGCAGGTTGTGTTCGGGGAGGGGTTGCGTGAGGGCCACGACATCGTGCAGGCGCAGAGTTTCCATAGGCGTATCAGTCAGCTGATTACGTAACAACTCGTCAAACGTGGAAAGTTTTCATCGTCTTTTCGCTCAGGAACTCCAGTGCAAATCAGCCTGTCCTTTTCGTATCTTCACGTCAATCATAATCAACGAAGCTATGACAGTTGTACAAATTCCTGTTGCGGAAAATATCATTCTGGCGATGGGGCAGCGGGCAATCGAGGAATTCCTGCAAAAGCAGACGCAGGCGTTGCGGCTTCAGCTACTGGCCGAACGGTTGGATAAATCAATTGCTGATAGTGGCATAGACTGGGACGGCGAACTTGAAACGGCCCGTCAGGAAGCTTGGGAAACTTACCAGCGTAATCACTCGTGAACGCCTACGTCACTGATGTGAACGTCCTATTCAGTGGCCTCATTAGCCGTAAACCCTTCTACGAGCGGCTGTTTGGGCAGTATCAGTTTAGCACACCTGATTTTGCCTTGATCGAACTGGAAAAGTATCGCAGTGTCTTTCTCAAAAAGGTCAAAGGTAATCCGGCTGATTTTGAAGAGTTTGCGCTATTGCTGTTCTCTCGCCTGACTATTATTCCGGATTTTCTGATTCGCCCAGAATTCAAACATCAGGCTGCTATCTTATGCGATCCCGTCGATCCAAAAGATTCATTATACGTTGCGTTGGCTATGCAATTTAGTCAATCGCTTATCACGCGAGATGTACTGTTGCACGACCACCTAAAAGCAAACGGATTTGAGCAAGTCGTATTATTCGATGAATTTATACGTCAGACCGGGGCTGTTTGACGTGATTATTAATTGAGATCTTCCTATGCGTCTCCTCACTCTTTTCCTGTTCCTTACCTCTACAGCCTTTGGGCAGACGGCTTATGTTGATTCGATTAACCGGCATCGGGATGCGTACAAAGCAGATTTTCTGAAGCCGGGTAATGGCCCACTGAAGAACGAAGCCGATGTGGCGGCTCTGCGGTTTTTTGCGCCTGACTCGGCCTACCGTGTTACAGCTACGGCGCAGCGGACTCTTAACGCCGAGCCGTTCGATATGCCGACGTACAGCGGCAAAACCAGTCCGTATGTGTCGTATGCAACGCTGTCATTTACGCTCAATGGGCAGCCGTGTCAACTAACCGTGTTTCAGAGTTTGCGACTGGCGAGTAACCCGAAGTATCGGGATTATCTGTTTCTGCCGTTCAAAGATGCTACGTCGGGCGGGGAGACCTACGGCGGGGGGCGCTACCTCGATCTTCGGCTGGGCAGCATCCACGAGGGCAAACTGTTGCTCGATTTCAACAAAGCGTATAACCCATACTGTGCGTACAGCGATGGGTATTCCTGCCCCATTCCACCCGCAGGCAACCGGCTGACGGTGGCTATCAACGCGGGTGAAATGACGTACAGCCGTGACCACTGACTGAGGGACTGTTGCCCATAAATAATTCGGCCGGTCATCCTGAATACAGCGATTGTATTCAGGATGACCGGCCGAACAGGTAAAACGCTTTTGATATCAGAAACCGGCTGCCTGCCCGTCTTTTCTGGATTCGGTAGCCCCGTGGTATACCTTATTTTTGGCATCGTACATAATGGCCTGATAGCCACCGTAGCCGCCGAGTCCGTAGCCTACGCGGTGGCCCATGCGCATGAGGTCGCGGATGGTTTCGTAGGAATAGCCCGATTCGAGTTTAATCTGGCCGGAGTCGATCATACGCTCGCCGGTGGGTTCGGAGGAGCCATCGTGGTCGATGCGGGGGGCGTCGCCGGCTTCCTGCGGATTCATGCCGTAGTCGATCATGTTCATGATGATCTGGACGTGACCCATCGGCTGAAACGCCCCGCCCATGACGCCGAGGGTCATAAAGGGTTGCCCATCCTTGGTCACGAACGCCGGAATGATGGTCTGAAACGGGCGTTTATGGGGTGCAAACGTGTTGTTTTGCCCGTCGGTCAGGCTGTACAACTCGCCCCGGTCCTGAAGCATGAAGCCCAGCCCGTCTGGCACCATGCCGGAACCGAAACCCCGGTAGTTGCTTTGAATAAGCGAAACCATGTTGCCTTCATCGTCGGCAACGGTCAGGTAAATGGTGTCGCCATCTTTCAGGGCCGGGTTGCCCGCTTCTACGCGACTGGCAGCCTGGTTGTTATTGATGAGTTTGCGCCGTTCGTTGGCGTAGGGTTTGCTGATGAGTTCGGCCACGGGGATTTTGGCAAAGGCCGGGTCGGCGTAGTATTTGGCGCGGTCTTCGAAAGCCAGTTTTTTAGCTTCTACGAATTTGTGAATGTGTTCGGCACTGCCCCAGGGAATCTTCGAGAAATCGTAACCTTCGAGCAGGTTCAGCATTTGCAGGGCCGCAATACCCTGGCTGTTGGGCGGTAACTCCCATACGTCGTAGCCCCGGTAGTTGGTCGAGACGGGTTCTACCCAGTCGGAGGTGTGGTCGGCGAGGTCTTTCGCGCTAAGAAAGCCGCCGTTTTTCTTCATAAACCCGTCGATCGTGCGGGCAATGTCGCCTTTGTAAAACGCATCGCGGCCACCCGTTGCAATTTTCTCCAGCGTATTGGCCAGCGCCGGGTTTTTAAAGAGTTCACCCCGTTTGGGTGCGGCTCCAGTGGGCGCGTAGGTGTCCATGACGTTCGGATATTTGTTAAACCGCGCAATCATCGATGACCAGTAAAACGCAGCTTCGTCATGTACCGGAAACCCCTCGCGGGCGTACCGGATGGCGTGGCTCAAAATCTCGGTCATGGGCTTTTTGCCGAATCGCTTGTGCAGCGTAAACCAGCCATCTACGCAGCCCGGTGTGGACACCGGCAGCGGTCCGTCGCTCGGAATGTGCGTTAGCCCGCGTTTCTGAAATTCGGCCAGCGTGAGCGAATACGGTGACCGCCCGGATGCGTTCAGGCCATACAGTTTTTTTGTTTTGGCATCCCAGACAATCGCGAACAGATCACCCCCAATGCCGTTCATGTCGGGTTCTACCAGCCCCTCCATAGCGTTGGCAGCAATGGCGGCATCAATCGCGTTTCCCCCTGATCGCAACACGGCGATGGCGGCCTGTGTAGAGAGTGGGTGTGAGGTGCAGGCCATGCCATGCTGAGCCATAACTACGGCACGGGTGGCAAAGGTTTTACCCGTAAGCCGGTCCTGGGCAAGGGCGGGTAACGTCAACCAAATCAGTACGTAAAGGGTGGGTACAAATTTTTTCATGGAGATAAATCAGATAGGGCTAAAAAAATGCCGCGACGGACGACATCGTGGCACAAGATAACAAAAGACCCGGAACTGTTACGTCCTGGGCGTCAGACAACAGGCCTACCGCGTTACTTCGGAAGTCTGCTCCTCCAGCGTCAGCCCCAGTACTTCGCTCGTTTGGCGACGGAGCCGGTGGCCAAGTTCGGGATTATTGGCCAGCGTTTGGCCGTAACTCGGTATCATCTCTTTCAGTTTCTGCTGCCATTCGTCGGTGGCAACTTTACTGGCGAAGCAGGTTTTGAGCAGGTTCAGCATGATCGATACGGCGGTTGACGCACCGGGCGATGCACCGAGCAAGGCGGCAATACTGCCGTCGGTAGCACTCACCACTTCGGTGCCAAATTCAAGTACCCCGCCCTCGTCTTCGTCTTTTTTGATGACCTGTACTCGCTGTCCGGCAATTTCCAGTTCCCAGTCTTCGAGTTTAGCATCCGGGTAATACTCACGCAGGGCTGACATCCGGTCGTTGGGCGATTGCAGCACCTGCTGAATCAGGTACTTGGTGAGCGAAATATTATGTAAACCGGCCATGAGCATAGGGGCCATGTTGCTCAGCTGAATCGACTTCGGCAAATCGAGGTACGAGCCGCTTTTCAGGAATTTAGTCGAAAAACCGGCGTAGGGACCAAAGAGTAACTCTTTCTTTCCGTCAATCATGCGTGTGTCCAGATGGGGTACTGACATGGGGGGCGCACCCACCGATGCCTTGCCGTACACCTTGGCCGCGTGCTGCTCAATAATGTCGCGGTTCAGGCATTTGAGCCACTGCCCGCTGACGGGGAAACCGCCAAACCCCCGACTTTCGGGAATGTCGGACTTTTCGAGGAGACGCAGCGAACCACCACCCGCGCCGATAAATACGAAATCGGTTTGCACCTCACTGGTGTGGCCATCGTTCTTATTCTCCACCTTTACCTTCCAGCCACCCAGCGTTTTGGATCGCCATAGATCACGAACATCGTAACCGAAATGCATGGTAACACCATCCATTTTCTGTAACTGCGTAAACATGCAGCGGGTCAGTGCACCAAAGTTTACGTCGGTGCCGATGTTCATTTTCGTTGCGGCCACGGGCTGGTCAGGGTCGCGGCCACGCATTACGAGCGGTATCCAGTCGGCCAGTTGCGCCGGGTCTTCAGAGTAGTGCATCCCGTGGAAAAGGTAATTCAGCTGGAGGGTATCGTAGCGTTTACGCAGGAAATCGACGTTGTCATGCTCCCACACAAAGCTCATATGCGGAATAGAGCGGATGAAATTGGGTGTATCGCTCAGAAATCCTTGCTGTACCAGATACGACCAGAACTGTTTGGACTGCTCGAACGATTCCGCAATTTTTACGGCCTTGCCAATGTCGATGGTACCGTCTTCGCGCTCTGGCGTGTAGTTGAGTTCGCAGAAGGCCGAGTGCCCCGTACCAGCGTTATTCCAGGCGTCGGAGCTTTCGGCGGCAGCGCGGTCGAGCCGTTCGTAGATGTCGATAGTAAGGGTAGGCTGGAGTTCTTTGAGCATCACGCCGAGGGTCGCGCTCATAATGCCCGCACCAATCAGGATAACGTCAGGTCCTTTTTCGGTTGTACTTTTATGTTTTGCCATGTTGAGAGGTGAGCGTATTGATTTTCCTTCCTACAAAATAGGCAGGTCGGTCGTTCCGAAACAAGCTAATAACTACGCTACTGCAAAGCTGATAAACTTGACCTCAAATTGATAATCTACCATATTTGTTTTTAATAAACTCAACGTTGAATCGGTATGAGAACGAACCTGCGTGCGGGTGTAAAAGATGCGGTAATCACGACGGTACATGAGCGACTTACAACGGTGATGTAATCGTATTTTTGTCATTCCATATTTTCTGTCATTCCAACGAAGGAGGAATCTCAACGTAGCCACACGTTACTCTATATGGAGATTCCTCCTTCGTCGGAATGACAGAAAAATTAAATAATTAATCCAGCTTCCCATGCGCCAACTTTCCTTCCTGCTACTGTTCATTCCCGTCCTGACCAATGCCCAACATACCCGCAGTGGCGATCCGTTTGCGCATACGTTCTCTATCGTGGCCCGCGACGAAAAAACCGGCGATCTGGCTGTTGGTGTACAAAGCCACTGGTTCAGCGTCGGTACGTCGGTGTCATGGGCCGAAGCGGGCGTCGGGGCTATCGCTACGCAGTCGTTCACCAATAAATCATTCGGTATTCGGGGATTGCAACTGCTCAAAGCGGGCAAAACGGCGCAGGAAGCGCTGGACGAACTGCTCCGCACCGACGAGGGCCGCGAGGTTCGGCAGGTGGCTATTGTCGATGCAAAGGGTAATGTGGCGGTGCATACGGGTAACAAGTGCATCGACTTTGCCGGGCATCATAAAGGCCGTAATTACTCGGTACAGGCCAATATGATGCTCAATAATACCGTACCCGACGCAATGGCCGTAGCCTTCGAGAAAAACAGCACCTTACCCCTGCCCGAACGAGTCCTGAGCGCACTCAACGCGGCACAGGCTGCCGGGGGCGACATTCGCGGGCGGCAGTCGGCGGTATTGCTGGTGGTACGTGGCAAGGACACTGGCGCACCCTGGGACGATAACCACCTCGTGGATTTGCGCGTGGACGATGCCGATAATCCCCTGCCCGAACTAACCCGTCTGCTGCGTACCCATCGCGCCTACGCGTACATGAATAACGGCGACTTAGCTACCGAGAAAAACGATATGGCTCTGGCCATGCAGGAGTACGGCGCGGCCATGAAGCTGTTCCCCAAAAACCTGGAAATGCAATACTGGACCGCCATTGCGCTGGCCAACACCAGGCAGGTACCCAAAGCGGCCACAATGCTGCAACGCATCTACGCTCAGGACGCCAACTGGCGCGAACTCACCCGCCGACTACCCAAAGTTGGTTTGCTGACCGTGTCTGATGCCGAGATGAAAACGCTGGTCCGGTAGTTTTGGGCTACTTTTGGATCATGAATGTCCGCCAAACAGTTGCCCTGCTTACTCTGACCGCGCTGCTGTTAAGCCAGTCAGTGCGGGCGCAGCCGTTGCCGGTGGCACCTGTCGTTCCTGATGCGGGGGGGATCCGACAGGGGCGATTTATTGGCGTGGTGATAGGTACGGCGGCTTTTTATACCCTTACGTTGCTGGTGTTACGGAAGCAGTGGTACAAGAAACGGGTGCCGTTCCATAGCTTCAACGATAACCGCGAGTGGCTGCAAATGGATAAGATCGGCCATGCAACTACGTCGTACTGCATGAGCCGGGGTGGCTACGAACTCATGCGCTGGAGTGGCGTTGACGAGCGGGCCAGCATCCTGACCGGTGGGTTGCTGGCGTTGCTGTTTCAGAGTACCCTCGAAGTTTATGACGGTTATGCCGAAGGCTGGGGATTTTCCAAAGGTGACATGCTGGCTAACGTAGCGGGTACGGCCCTGTTTATGGGACAGCAGTACGGTCCCGGGCAGCAGGTGTTCAGCCTAAAATACGGATTTCGTAAAACCATCTTCCCGCCTTTTCGGCCTAATCTGCTCGGCAAGACTACGGGGCAGCAGATGCTCAAAGATTACAACGGGCAGCAGTACTGGCTGTCGGTTAATCTGGCGTCGGTGCTGCCGGTGGGAGAGGGGTTCCCCAGGTGGCTTAACATGGATGTTGGGTACAGCGGGAGTGGTATGGTTGGCGGCCACAACAACCCGCCTGTGTTCGACGCCGACGGAAACGAAGTGACGTTTACGCGCTACCGTCAGTTCTTCATCTCGCCCAATGCCGACCTGTCGCGGGTTGGTACATTTTCACCCTCGCTGCAACGGTTCATTGGCACGGCGCAGTTTTTCAAAATTCCGGCTCCTTCACTGGAGTACAGTCGCGTGAAAGGGTTACGGTTCCACCCGCTGATTCTGCCGAAAGAATAAAAAAGGCCTGCGATTCAGAAGAAGCGCAGGCCTTTTTTATTTGGTTAATCAGGCTTAGTTGCGTCCTCCGCCAATGTCGAAGCCGAGTTTAACCCCGAGGTACGAGTTTTTGATACTGATCGTACCCACATTGGCTGAAGAAGAAATGCGCAGCCCGTCAGATGCGGAGATGGCATTGTACTCAACCCCTACTACGAAATGACCGGCTTTGAAGCCCGCCCGTACCATGGCACCTAATTTGGTAGCCGCGGAGAAACTAACGTTCTCGTTCGTTTGCCCGTTGTCAACGGTAATTACGCCTGCCGATGCTACGTTAAAAAGCCCCAGCCCCAGGCCAATAAAGGGCCGGAAGTTGCCCGTCGAGAGCAGATAGTTGCCGGTCAATACTGCCGAACTGATGCCTGCTACGTCGCCGGTTGCAGATTCGCCCATCACCGTAACGCCCCGGGCTACCAGAGCAGATTCTAAGCGGACACCCAGGTCAATGTTGTCGTTGAGGCCATATTTGGGCTCAATCCCAAATAAAACGCCCCCTGACGCCCCAACGCCCAGCGGCTTGGCGAAGCCCAGCGATAGATTTACTTTGAACGGTTTGAACTCCTGTGCCGATGCCGAAACAGCGACAAGCATACACAAGGCAAGGAAGACTTTTTTCATAAAACACTCAATAAAAGAGCAAGAAATAATAATGCTTACACAAACATAAGTGTCATTTACGAATGAATAAGTTTATATCTTTGCAGATAGAAATAATAGAGTTAAGTAGTGATTTGTGCCACAGGTGGTTACAAAAAATTGAAGTTCATAGTCACAGACTAATTTTCCTGACTTTTTACTTGATGGTCAGTAGTGTTATGAGTAGTGTTGCAGGTTGAGGTATTCGTATTTGTTCAAATGAATCTCGTATTTATGCTTTTGTTTGCTGATTATCTACTGACGAAACGTATTAATGCTACTTTGTTCCATCAGGCGGAGCCTGCACGTTACAATGAATGGGCGCGGGAGTTTGATCAGATGCATCCGGAGAGTTTTACCGTTCAGAAGAAATTTCTACTGAACGATACTCGAAGAAAGTACCTTGTTCGTTGAACACGTAAGCAACCGATCCATGAGCAGGTTGCCAGAATGTTAACTATATCCCTCTTTTTCAATGAGTGTTACTTTAGGAGAAATTCGTGGCATCACCGATGCCGTAGCAAACGCCTTAAAAGGGCAGGGCCTGTCGGACACCGACACGTTCCTCGAAGCTACCAAAACACCCGCTAAGCGGAAAACACTGGCTTCCGCGATTGGTGTCGACACGTCAGTCATTCTGGAACTGGCTAACCGCGCCGATCTGGCCCGCGTGAAGGGTATTGGCCGCGTATACAGCGACTTAATGGAGGTTGCCGGTGTCGATACGGTAAAAGAACTGGCTCATCGCGTACCCGGCAATCTGCACGCCAAACTTATCGAAATCAATAAGGTCCGGCAGTTCACCCAGCGGCCACCTTCCGTAGATCAGATCAGCGACTTTGTCGAGCAGGCTAAGAAGCTACCGGCCATGCTGGAGTATTAAAAACGGTTTACGGGGTTTGGTTTACAATTACGGTCTGGCAACATGGTATAAACCAGGTTGCCAGACCGTAGTTGTAACGGATCAATGTGCAATCAACAGGTCTATTGAGGCATAGTTGATCTCAGGCGAAATTATAGTTGGTACTCAGCACTGCTCCAGACCAAGCTGAAACTGAGCCTGCATAATTGAAAAAAGAGCTGTGTTAAGCCAGCGGCAGCGCGTTGAGCGCGTCATACAAATGGGTTGAATGATTATACGTAAACCTGCACACGACCAGATGGTTTGCGTGCGTATTTACTGTCCGTTGCGGGGGGTGTAGAGATAGTTTTCCAGCCGGACTCCTAAATCTGTGAGCGAGAGATGGGTAAACAGCTTACCATCGAGAGCCAGCGTAAGTCGGCCACTTTCTTCCGATACGGCAATGACAGCCGCGTCGGTAACTTCGCTCATGCCCAGCGCGGCCCGGTGCCGGAATCCCAGCGCGGGCGGTAACTCTTCGTCGTTCGAGATGGGCAGAATGCAGCGGGCCGCCCGAATCTTCCCGTCGCCAATGATCACCGCACCATCGTGTAACGGACTGTACTGGCTAAAAATGGACAGCAGCAACTGCTTCGACACGTCGGCATTGAGCGGCTCGCCCGACTGGATAAAGCGGCTTAGATCGTCGTTTTTCTGAAGAACCAGCAACCCACCCGAAAACTCACTGCTAAGTGTCTTGCAGGTTTCCAGCACCGGTCGCAGTATGGGTCGGTCATCGGTTGGACTGGCCTCTCGGTAAATCCACCGCCGAAATAACCGGTTGTTGCTCAGGTTGGTTGATTTGCCAATAAGCAAGAGAAAACGCCTGATTTCCTGCTGAAAGATGATAATAAGAGCCAGTGCACCCACACTGATAAAATACTCGAGTAGGGTGGTCATCAGGGGCAGGCCGAGGGCTTTTACCAGCATGTAGACGAAATAGACCAGTAGGTAGCCCACAAATACGCGGCTCGCTACGCTGCCTCTAACCAGGTTATAAATCTGGTAAATCACCACCGCTACCAGCCCAATATCGAGCAGATCGAGCCAGGTAATGTCCAGAAAGCCTATTCGAAAGGCCAGCATACAGATCAGATTAAACAACGTACTGCGCTAAAACAGTTACGTTTTGATACTAACTTAAAAATCAAAGGGATATTGTTTCGCCTTCGATAGCTAAGTGTGTGTTAGGAAAAACAGCCCGTGCTTCGTCCAGAAATGGACCTGCCTCTTTATATCTTGACGAAAAATGGCCAATAAGTAATCGGCCAACTCCTGCTTCCCGGGCAATTGTAGCAGCCTGCCGGGCCGTAGAATGATAGACTTCGGCAGCCCGGTGGGCGTTGTCTTCCAGAAAGGTGGCCTCGTGATACAATAGGCTAACCCCCTGAATTAGTGGTACCAGTGCTTCTACGTAGCGGGTGTCGGAGCAAAAGGCGTAGGAGCGGGGAGCCGGGCCGGGTTCAGTATAATCGGCTGCGGCATACTGCACCGTACCGGTTTCGTCCAGCACATCGTGCCCATCTTTCAGCTGCTTGAGAACCTCAATAGACACGTCGGCGGGGAGTTTATGGCGAAGCAGGTGCGGCCTGTGCGGTTTTTCGCGGAACAAATACCCACTACAGGCTACCCGGTGCTGCAACGGGATTGACTCAACTGTACACTGCGGATGGTCGAGTAGAAAATTCACCTGATCTGGCTCAACAGTCTGAAAAATAAGTTTGTACCCCAGCCGTGATCCCGACACCCGGAATATGGTGGTCAGCACATCGTCAAGACCATGCGGCCCAAACAGATAAAGGTCTTCAGTCCTGCCGCTTAAATTCAGCGACGAAAGCAGGGGGGGTAACCCGAAATAGTGATCGCCGTGAAGGTGGCTGATGAAGATGTACCGGAGCCGACCGGACCGGATACGCTGCTCGATAAGCCGCAGCTGCGTACCTTCACCACAGTCTATGAGCATCAGGTCGCTGCCTACCGTTAATAGCTGGGCAGTGGGGTGAAAGCGTAGGCTGGGCGTGGCCGAACCGGCACCCAGAATGGTAAGCGCAAAGGGCAGGTGGGCCAGGCGGGGAGCGTCTGGAAGAGCATCGGGCATAGAAGAGCAGGCTTAATCGCGGTCCATACCGGCGTTGTATTCTTCGTCGTCTTCGCTACGGAAATCGTTTTCCAGCTCGTTCATAAACACGGCGTCGATGGCCTCTTCAACCGTGGGTAAAAAAGTAAGGTCGCTACCGCCTGCCTTGTCCAGAAACTCAATCAGATCATCATTGTCTGTGACCAGAATCAGCAAACCCTCTTCGCTGGTACATTGCCGGTTTACTTTCCGGATGGCCGTTACGCCCGCCGTATCGACAGACTGCACCGGGTCCATATCAACAATAATGTTGCTGTATCCTTCTCGAAACAGATTTCGGTTCAGGGTTTCAAAGGTGGCGGGCATATCGCCGTCGAGCGTGGCTTCGGCCAACCGAATCAGGGCGTACCGCTCGGTTTTTTCGATAGTAAAGTTCATGCGTTTATTTTGATTGAAAGGCTGCGGAGGATGTTGGTTGAAAGGCGGGTTAGCGGATCGGTTGTGTCGGCCCGCTGAAAAGACTGACCCGTTACAGTTTCAAACAGTTCGATGTACCGCCCCGAAATCTGGTTGATCCATTCGTCAGACATAGCCGGAATGGTCTGGCCGGGTTTACCCTGAAACCCGTTCGCTATGAGCCATTCTCTAACGAATTCTTTCGACAATTGTTTCTGCGGTTCGTTGGCCTGCAACTGCGTCTGGTACGTGTCAACGTAGAAATACCGCGATGAATCGGGCGTGTGTACCTCGTCGATCAGGTAAATTTTCCCGTCGATCTGCCCAAACTCATATTTGGTATCGACCAGAATCAGACCCCGTTCGGCGGCCATCTGCGTACCCCGCTCAAACAGACTGAGGGCGTAGGCTTCCAGTTGGCTGTATTCCGCTTCGCTGACGATATTCTGACGCAGAATTTCCTCGCGGCTGATGTCTTCGTCGTGGCCTTCGTGGGCTTTGGTGGTGGGTGTAATGATGGGCGCGGGCAGGCGGTCATTTTCGCGCAGGCCGTCGGGTAGCGCAACGCCACACAATGTTCGGTGGCCATCGCGGTACTGCCGCCACGCATGCCCCGCCAGATAGCCACGTACCACCATCTCGACGGGATACGGCTCGCAGCGCAGGCCAACGCTCACATTCGGGTCCGGCACGCTCAGCAGCCAGTTAGGGACAAGATCGGCGGTGGCCCGCAGAAAGTACTCGGCGGTCTGGTTCAAGACCTGCCCCTTGAACGGAATAGACCGGGGAAGTACCACGTCAAACGCCGAAATCCGGTCCGAGGCCACCATAACCAGCCGGTCAGGAAACGAATAGACATCGCGCACCTTACCGCGATAAAACCCCGTTTGTCCAGGAAAGGTGAAATTGGTTTCTGCAATCATAATTTTTCAAGAATAATAGCCGATGCACCCCCGCCCCCGTTGCAGATGCCAGCCGCGCCGATGGTGCCGCCTTTCTGGTTCAGTACGTTAATGAGCGTTGTTACAATCCGCGCACCCGACGCGCCCAGCGGGTGACCAATGGACACAGCCCCGCCCAGCACGTTCATTTTCTCCTGTGGCACCGACAGTACCCCGGCAAAGGTCAGCGGAACAACCGAAAAGGCTTCATTGATTTCAAAATAATCGACGTCGGCCACGGTCAGGCCGGCGCGTTCGAGGGCCAGTGGCACGGCTTTGGTTGGTGCTGTTGTGAACCACTGCGGTTCCTGTTCGGCATCGGCATAGCCCAGAATTCGGGCGAGGGGCGTCAGACCCAGTTCATCAGCTTTCCGTCGGCTCATCAGGACCAGGGCCGAGGCTCCGTCGCTGATGGGCGATGAACTGGCGGGCGTTACTGTACCGTTGGGCGTAAACGCAGGCTTGAGGGTGGGAATTTTATCGTAAATCACGTTCTTGTACTCCTCGTCTTCGCTGACCGTCACGGTGCTTTTGCGTCCTGCCACCTCCACCGGTACGATCTCGGCCGCAAACTGCCCGCTTTCGGTACTCGCTTCAGACTTTCGATATGATTGAATGGTATAGGCATCCTGCGCTTCGCGGCTAATACCATATTTCTCTGCTGTAGCATCGGCAAAAACGCCCATCGCGCACTGGTCATACACATCCACCAGACCATCGCGGGCCAGGCCGTCAACCAGCTCGGCGTTGCCGTATTTATACCCAAAGCGAGCTTTAGGAACGTAATACGGTACATTGGACATGCTTTCCATGCCCCCCGCCACAATCACGTCGGCCTGCCCCAACTGAATGGCCTGAGCGGCCAGCATAATGGCTTTCGCGCCTGATGCGCAAACCTTGTTGATGGTTGTACAGGGGACATTGGCCGGAATGCCGGCTTTGAGTGATGCCTGCCGGGCGGGGGCCTGCCCTACGTTAGCCGAGACTACATTGCCCATGATGACTTCCTGAACCTGATCGGGCAGGATACCCGCCCGATGTAGCGCCCCCTGAATAGCTGCCGCGCCCAGGTCTGTGGCAGACAGGCTTGAAAAAACGCCCCCAAAGCCGCCAATGGGTGTTCTGACGGCGGATATAATTACTACTTCATTCATGGACTTGTCTGTTTGCTGTACTTTGTTTTGGTAGGTAGTCAGGTTGTCTGGATTGCAACCATAGCCCAAACGTCTGCTACTGAACCGTTACCAGCTGTTCTCGTTCTGCTTTTCATTCTTCTGTTTTGTCGATGAGCGTTGAGCCGACCGCGTTAATGCATAGGGCATATCATCGTGTTGCATAGCGTTGAGGAGTTGCAGAGCCTGCTCTTCGGTCATGTTCAGTTGCCGAAACCGACGCAATAGGTCATCCTGCCGGGTTGACCGCTCTACCCGACCGGCTGCGGGGGCAGGTAGGGTAGCCGCTTGTTGGGTGGCCATTTGCCGGGCTTTTGCCGGTTTTGGCGTGTAGTATCTTTTAACTAACTCAAAGTTGCGCCGGGCAGGTTCATTCGTAAAGTCAATAAGTAATGCCTGTCTGAACAGAACGAGAGCCGTGCTGCTGTCCCGCCGTATACAGGCAATGACGCCTAATTGTGTAGCGGCCACTGTGCGTAGTAGTGGCAGGTCTGCCTGTTGCAGCCTCGCGTACTGCTGAATAGCTTTACTGTACTGACGTAATTGAAAATAGGTGTGTCCGAGGTTCAGCTGAACCACGGGGTCGGGGGCGTTGCTCACCTCGCTAACGTAGGTGTACAGCGATAATGCCCGCTGGTACTGGCCTGCCCTGTAAGCAACACCGGCATCCTGCCTGGCCTGATTTAGTTGCGAAACCTGACTGATCGGCAGTGGTTGACGGGATAGTCCACCCGCCCACCAAAGCCAGGTTATGAGTTGCCATGCAATCATAAAACAAAAGTTATACTGGCAAAAATAAGGCGAAAGACCGAAACGGGCCTACACTGAAAACGTTCGCACTGTTACAACGAGATCGAGAAGCAGAAACACGAGTGCGGCCAGTAAAAAGTAATAATACTTGTTGGTAGACAGAGCTACCTGCTGCTCGTTGTTACCTCCGCCCTGTAACGAACGGACAAAGCCAACCAGTTCGCCGGCATATTGCGGGTTGCCCGTTTCAGCGTAAAATCCCCCGGTGGCCTGGGATAGCTGAGATAAAAAATCCCGATTGAGCCGGGTCGTAACCGGCTGCCCGTCGGCATCCCGGACAACGTCGCGCCCTTTTCGAATCGTTGCTCCCTCCTCCGTACCTACGCCCACTGTTAGAAGTGGCATTTGACCTGACCGCAGTCTGATCAGGGCCGACCGGTCGCAGGGTGTAAAGTTCTCGCCATCGGAAAGTAATATAATACCCCGTGCCGTATGCCGGGTCGAAGAATCGGTCAGAAATTTTTGGCGGGCCAGTTCAATTGCCTCGCAGAGATTGGTGCTTCCCATCGTCGATATACCCGTCCGAACATCGCGCACAGACTGGCGCAGCGCGTCATGGTCGGCGGTCAGGGGCGATAAGACGAACGGCTCCGAACCCGCCAGAATTAAACCGAACCGGTCCGTAGCGAGTGTATCGATAAGTTGCTGAACGGCATACTTAGCCCGCTCCAGTCGGGTAGGCACCACGTCGGTAGCGTCCATTGAACGCGATATGTCGATAATGATAAACAGATCGCGTCGGGTGTCTGTTGCCGATGTACTACTGTCTGCTTTGCCAAAGGACGGCCCCATCAGCGCAATAAATAAAAGGGCCATGTACAGGCTGCGCAGGAATAATTTGGGAGCTACCCCCCAGGCGGTAGTACCCAGCTTACGGGCCAGCCAGACGGTACGGCCAATGTATAGGAGATACAAACTTATAAACAGGGCAATGAGGAGGTAGTCTGTTAAGGAGAGCGTATAAAGCCAATTCATTCAGAAGGAGGGGAGTATCTTGTTGGCGGACTCAAATTTAGCCATTTAGAAAAGATTTTAAGGAGCATCTATTGCCGAAAGCCTAAAATGGCCTTATCTTTGCAAGCCAATTAAGCAGAACGGGTTAGTTGGTCTTCGGAGAGATGCCTGAGTGGCCGAAAGGAACAGTTTGCTAAACTGTCGTACTCGCAAGGGTACCGAGGGTTCGAATCCCTCTCTCTCCGCTGAATGCAAAAAACACCTCGGGGTGTAGCGTAGCCCGGTATCGCGCCTGCTTTGGGAGCAGGAGGTCGTAGGTTCGAATCCTGCCACCCCGACGAAAACAAGTAAGCAGTTTACAGTCTCCAGTTAGCCTTGCGCTGACTGTCTACTGCAAACTGCTTACTTGTTTCAATTGGTCCCGTAGCTCAGTTGGATAGAGCATCTGCCTTCTAAGCAGACGGTCAAGCGTTCGAATCGCTTCGGGGTCACCTGTCGATTTAGTTAATACCGGTGTAAGTCAGCTACTTACACCGGTATTTTTTTGCCCCTGCTGAAACATAGCTGTAATATTTCTCTGAAAACACCCCAAAATAAACCCCTTTATATTTGTGTACTAAGTACACAGGTCGTATATTTGTTAGGTGATAACGACGTCACCAATCAGTCCCCTTTCCATATGGAAACACCCGAATACGAAGACCGCCAAAACTTCTACTACCTCATGCAGCAGGTAATCATCGAAGCCATGAAGCGGGGCGGTAGCGAGTTAGCCCACGCCGAAGACATTGATTTCATGCTTGACCTCATCAACACCATTGGGGAGCGCAAACGGACAATCAAGCAAGTGGCTTAAGTAGTTCACCGGGGCGGCTCACACCGCCCCAAACCAACAATCCTAATGAACACACTACCGGGAATTGAGATACAGAGTTTACTTCCCGAATGGAGTAAAGCCGAACTAATCCGCTACTCGACTGAACTCGTGGCCGAACGCTCTGACGGGGGCGACGTACTGGGCCTACTCGTACAGGCCGCCAAACTGGAACTGATGGCCGCTACGATCAAAGACCACGCCAAGGTGGCTGGACTTAGCGACGTACTCAGTTACGGCAAGGGTGGTGTCAGTCGGCAGGGCGTGACGCTTACCACTGCCGACGTGGGCGTAAAGTATGACTATTCTGTTGACCCCGTTTGGCAGCGGCTCAATGACGACGTGGCCGATGCTACCGCCATTCGCAAACAGCAGGAGACGTTTCTGCGGGCGTTGCCCTACGAGGGTCGTATGGCCGTTGATGAACTGACCGGCGAGACGTACCAGGCCTACCCACCGGCTAAGTCAGGCGGTGAAGGTGTGATTGTCAAGATACTCTAATCAACCGGGCCGGTGGCGAATAGCTACCGGCCCACTAAATCAATCCGTGATGACACAGGAAGCCAAACTAAAAATTACAATCACTGATATACCCTCTTCTATTCGTAGGTATCAGAATGGACAGCCCGCTAAAATGTATATGGGCTGGCTAATGGATAAAAAAACAGAATATGTCTGGGTGGGTCGGCACCATGTCCATACGGAAGAGGAAATAGCAGAAGGCAAGCGGCAGAACCCCGAAGTAAGAACCATGCCCATAGACGAATTTTCGGCACTCTTGGGGACAGTTACGCCAGATAAAAACAGGGGCGAAACGGTTGTATTGTGGCCTTCTAAAAATGGCCTTCACTTCTTTTGTTCTATTTGCATACCTGCCTACACCGAAAATGACGGAGTAGAAGGTGAATTTGTTAGAGTTGCAATTGATGCGTGAGCAACCACCAACCACCAACCACCCCACGGAGCCGGGGCCGTTACCCCGGCAGACCACAATGACCAACTACCACGAGTTACCTGACATCGAGCGGGAGATCCTGAAAGTCCTCCTTAACAGCGAGGACTACACCGCTACGACCACCGAGATCAGCGAGAAAACCTACTACCCCAACGCGGACGTATTCTATTCCGTATCGGCGATGTACGAGGCTGGTTTTCTCCAGCCAGTCTACAGCGTAGCCACGCCAACACGGGCCTGGACACCCAGCCCGGATATGCTCACCCACCTGCTGGAGCTGCGCCGGGTGGCCAGTGCCGAGCTGAGGAATGCGGCCCGCGATGTCCTCGAACAGATCAAACGCTTCGAGGAGGGGGAGGAGCATGGCGACTGACTATCTGCACTATCAGGGTGTGACCTACTCGCTCGGTGGGTACATGACGCAGGCCCAGTACTGCGCCAAGTGGGGCATCGCCAAGAACACGCTAAACAACCGCATCCGTCGGGGCAATCTTCCGGCGGGCATGGTACTGCGGATACCGGAATGGAGCCTGATTCTGGTGCGCGACCAGGCGTTTGACCTGCTGCCACCGGGACCGAAGGCATCCGATTGATTACGCCCAACATCGGCAGGTGTGATGGTTGCCCTTTTCATACCTGCCGCGTTGGGCTGAAAGACTAAACCAACGGGTTGCTCCCTGTCGCACGAGACTATGAAAACAGGCGATAACGTGAAATGGAAAGACTTGGCAGGGGTAGTATATAAGGTGACTAATGTTGCGATCCATGTAAGATTTCAGACGAAAAATGTAAGAGGTGGTTGCGTGTACGGAAAATTCTATTCAAGCCCAAACCACCATACTCATGCCTCGCTCACTGAACTTGTACCCGTATAGGCAGCACCCAACACAAAGGAGGACTGTGAGGGAGGTACGACCGAATCATCCTCCGCCCTGTTGGGCGATGGCCCGCCAACAAAAAACAGCCCCCGGCCATTGATCGGGGGCTGTCTGCATTCCTCAACTCTATGATGAAAACGAGTTCCGGTAGGTGATGTACTGACCACCGGTTCGGACGATCGGCATCACCTCGGCATAGTACTTCACGTAGGCATTGCGCGAGTCGGCAACGGCGGGCTGACCGCGGAGCACCGCGAACGAGCTTCCAATCAGGGTGCAGCCGCGCGTGTCAGAGGGCCAGTTACCCCAGTGGTGCAGAATAAACTCGTAGTTGGGTACGTCCTGAACCCAGATCACGTCGTGGGGCCAGTAGAGAAGTTGCTGCGCTTTGGGCAGTTTCGCCCACGCCGTCCACGGGATCAGATTCTTATCGTCTCTCGTATAGTACTGTTTCGAGAAGTTGGGGCTGTACCGATGGCCGAGCAGATACCGGCCTGCCGATATAGCCCGCTCCCCGTACACCTTCGGGCCAGTGGGGTCGGTGTAGTCTTCCAGTGTTACGTAGGTGGTCAGTTTGCCAGACAGATACAATTTGCTCCGGGTGGCGAACGTCGTGCGGTCAATGCGGTCGATTAGAATCAGGTCGTTCATGATTGGATTAGCTTGGTTTGAATGCCTTGCCAGCGGTACTGGTGCGGGTTGTAGGCTATAATAAGCAGGTGGTATTCGGACGGGTTGCCGGTGGGCTTTTTCATCTCAATGGCTCCGCAGCCGGTCATGATCTTTTGTAGCGTTCGCCAGGTGGGCCGGTCGGTTTCGGAATCGCAGTTGAGGGTCATCTGGCAGAGTCGACGGTATCCGCTGCCCTGCACCGTGTAGCCGGTCAGGCTGTCGGTTGTTAATCGCACCGGCTCAACGGGGCATTCCGACTCCGAGAGCCACAGCAGGGGATGGGCCGTCAGCAGGGCAGAAAGTTCGTTGTAGAGACTCATCGCTTCGATACGTTAATGTGGTTTGTCTCGTTTGTTGCGCACCGCTGCGGCCTGCTGACGGGCGTTCTTCCTGCGACCTGCGCCCAGAAACCGGCGCGTCTGAGCCTCATCGACCCAGCTCTGTTCGGCATAGATGCTGCTGGCCACCGCCCCGTTCAACGTCCGTTCCAGATCGCTGTTCTCGTTCTGCAGCTGGCTGTTCTTTGCCCTTAGGGTACTGGCGGTATTGACCAGTTTGGGCAGGCTGTCTTCGTACACCTGCAACCGCCCCTTGACCTGCGCTACTTCGCCATTCAGCACAGAATCATTGATACTACTGGTAATCGTACCCACGCCCCCGACGAGCCGGTCAGCGGCCTGTTTGCGTCTCAGGGCGTTCATGGCCTGCACGGTCTGATCAACTTTGTGGTTAGCCTGGCTGATGCTGATGGCGTAGTCACGCGTCAGACTGGCGGCTTCGTCTACCACCCGCTGCGCCTGTAGCCGGGCGTTGTCGGCCACCAGAAACTTACCCTGTAGCACCGTGCTATCGACCTGCAACGCAAAGCGGTGTTTGCGCTCAATGCCCAGAAGTTTCGTGCTGTCGGCTAATTGCAGCTCGAGTGTACCGATACGCTTACCCCGCCAATTCCAGCTATAGATCAGCCAGCCCAGCCCGCCGAGGATCAGCGCCAGCACGCCCACTTTCCAGTATCGGAGGATGGTCAGCATAGGGTCACTTGGGAGGGGTGAGGTC